>ENA-OUPQ01000081-OUPQ01000081.1-human-gut-metagenome-genome-assembly--contig:-NODE-81-length-63729-cov-6.63274_pt1 | contig 63729 bp, 56 predicted proteins | sample MGYA00237946_ERZ548807 | MGnify/ENA primary metagenome ERZ548807 (study PRJEB26490, sample SAMN05194714) | human gut metagenome | biome: terrestrial biome; feature: human-associated habitat; material...
GCGACATCAAGGCGTGATGTTCCGTTCGCCGTGGGCGTTCGTGGATTTGCTTAACTAACTCTCAATTTATAACATCTCTGTGCTGATAGTACCACTTGTAAAGTCCTGTCGGAATCGGTATAATATAGGTAATTGGGAGGTAAAAATATGCTGCTTACATTAGTACCGCTTTTTGATGAAAATATGGCCGTATGTGCCTATTCCTTTTTTACTCAGAGAGAAAATTACCTGTTGAATCCGTTGCTGCTTGGGACAGCACAATTTGATGGAGCATCACAGATCACCGGATTGGAATTGATCCAAAAGATGGGAATCGATACATTGTCTCAGGGAAAAGAGATTTTTGTACCGATCACCAATATTTCTATTTTTGCGGATATTACGGAGCAGTGCGATGCACCTCATGAAAAAATCGTACTTTTGATCGATAATACCATTCCGCCGATTGAAATGTATGTCAATCGTCTGAAGGAATTGAAACAGCAAGGCTATAAACTAGCCATTCGCAAGCTTGCGGTCAGTGATTTTGAAAATTACAGAGAAGTCCTGAAGCTGATGGATTATGTTCTTCTGAATAACCGTAAAATAGCCATTGATAAAGCCAAGATTTATTTCGGGAAATTATTCCCGAATATCAGTCTGTGTGCCGGTAATATTGATACCATGGAGGACTTCGAGAGACTGAAGGAGACCGGTGGATATCGTTTCTATGAGGGTAAGTTCTATCGAGTTCCCATTACGAAGGGACAGACAGATGTGGCCCCCTTGAAGGGTAACTATATTGACCTGCTGAATATTGTGAACAGCCCGGATTTTGAACTCACGACAGCGGCGGATATCATCAGCCGTGATACCGCACTCACGATCGATCTGCTGAAAATGGTTCAGCCACTGGCTGTAAATTCGGAGATTACGTCTATCCGTCATGCGGCTGCCATGCTGGGACAGCGGGAACTGAAAAAGTGGATCAACACGGCAGTAGCCAATGCTTTGTATGCGGATAAGCCGAATGAGGTCACCAGATTATCTCTGCTTCGTGCGAAATTTGCCGAGAATCTGGCGGAAGCGTTTGGCCTGAAGGCGCAGAAGGATGAATTGTTCCTGATGGGATTGTTCTCCGTGCTGGATGTGATCCTCGAGAAACCCATGGCAGAGGCTTTGAAGGTGGTCCATGTGGCTGGCGAGATCAGCAATGCACTGATCTACCGCATCGGCGTACTGGCACCGGTGTACGATTTTATGCTGCAGTATGAGACAGCCAACTGGGCGGAGGTATCCCGCCTGATGCTATTAAAGAATATTGATATGAATACAGTATATGAAGCCTATACATCGGCGTTGAAGTGGTATCGCACCGTACGTTGATTGTATTAAAAAATGTACTTGTGTTTTGTATACATTTATGTTATTTTCTTGAATGACTTGTAATTATATCCTCCGGCAGTCCAAAGGACGCCAGATGGAGGAATAGTAGCAAAGGCGCAAAAAGCGCGGAAAGGAAATTTCATATGAAAAAAAACAAGACACTTGAGATGGTACAATTGGCCGTACTCATCGCGATCATGCTGATTCTGGCATTTACCCCGCTTGGGTATCTGCGCATCGGACCGTTAGCAATCTCCCTGATGACCATTCCCGTAGTCATCGGCGCAATGATCTTAGGACCCGCAGGCGGAGCCGTTCTGGGACTGGTATTTGGACTTACCAGCTTTTACCAGTGCTTTGCAGGGGATCCTTTTGGAGCAGCTTTGGTAGCAATGAATCCGTTTTTCACTTTCCTGGTATGCATCCCCACCAGAACTCTGATGGGATGGCTGTCCGGTGTGATCTTCAAGGCACTGTGGAAGATTGACAAGACGAAGACCGTAACTTACTTCGTGACCGGTCTGCTGGGAGCATTTATGAACACCCTGTTCTTTATGTCCACTCTGATGATCTGCTTCGGTCATACCGAGTATCTGCAGAGCATGAATGCAACCGGAGCGAATCTGTTTATGTTCGCCGTAGCATTCTGTGGTATCAACGGAGCACTGGAGATGCCCATGAGCTGTGTAGTAGGTGGTGGCGTTGCGAAGGCAGTCAGCGTAGCGCTGAAGAAGAATGCAGCAACAGAAGAGAAATAATCAGATTTTCTGAAACGAAAAATATATAAAATATACAAACAGCCCCCGGAGTATGACAGATGGTCATGCCGGGGGTTTTCCATATGGAAATTTTGAATACGGAATTCATGTGCCGAAATGCATATATAGGCAGAAAGGATGGTCATTACAGCGACACCCACATTGTCTGTAGGGTATCTGCCGTGACAGCAACATTCCCCTGGATCATGGGAGCGGATCCGCCACCTTTTGCAGAAAGTTCCCGGCGCATGCGGTCTGCCAGTTCCTGACAGTTACAGGAAGCACTGCCTACAATAAATCGATAACCGTTTGTATCGTCTCCGGCAAAGATACCACAGTAACCGGAATATTTTCCGGTCAGGGTATTCACAGCGTTACGTAGGGCAATGGCATCCAGTTCACCGACGAAGAGAAGCACGTGGCGTACTTTTTCCGGGGAGGGAAGTGCGTCCATCTGTACGTTCAGTAGCTCTGCCTGCAGGGCATTGGCGCGTTCTTTTTGCAGCTTTGCATCCTCTTTGGCGCGGGCAACAGCACCCGCTACTTCCGGCTGTTTCGCAGAGAGCAGAGAAGAAATTGCCCAGACGGAATCCTGTTTTTCGGTATAATCTGCCAGAGCACGGTTTCCACAGAGAATATTGATGCGGACACCGCCCCGGTGGCTCTGTACATTTACAATTTTGATGAGACCGATCTGTCCGGTGGTATCTACATGCGGAGCACAGCAGGCACACAGATCCACGCCGGGGATCTCGACGATACGTACATTTTCCGTGAGAGCCAGCTTGCTACGGTAATTTAAGCTCGCCAGTTCTTCGGCGGTGGGCCAGCTGATGTTGACCGGAAGATTTTTCCAGACATAAGTGTTAGCCTCCTGTTCGATGAGACGCAGCTGCTCCAGAGAGACTTCTCCGTTCATATCCAGTGTCACTTCTCTGTCGCTTAAATGGAAGCCTACGTTTTCCAGTCCGAAATGGGAGTGCAGTAAGCCGGAGATCATATGCTCTCCGGAGTGCTGCTGCATGAAATCAAACCGGCGGTTCCAGTCCACATGACCGGTGACCTGGGTGCCAGCGGGAAGTTCACAGGCTGCTTTATGATATAGGATGCCCTGTTTGATGCTGACATCCAGTACTTCCTGACCGTTTAAGGTGCCTTTGTCGGCGGACTGACCACCTTCTTCCGGGAAAAAAGCGGAAGCGTCCAGAACGATCCTGTAATATCCCTCTTCCTTGTCGGGAACACATTCCATTACCACAGCGGTGAAATCCGTCTGATGTACATCTTCATAATAGAGTTTGCGGGTTCCCAGGGAGTTCATTTGAGCATTTTCGATACGATCCATAGATGCCTGTCCAATCTGCTGTAGGAAAACAGCGTTTTGTGATAATTGAAAAATAGAAAATATATATCTATTCTATATCAGACCCGGTGGAAAAAGCAATGGAAATTGTAAGCTTTTACACAGCTTTGTCAGATTCTCCAAGGAGTATCGGGATTGCGGAGAGGTTTTTTGTAGGTTTTTATGCAGACAGGGTCTATTGCGACGCAATTTTTTTTATGATATAATAAATCGATTATGCAGATACCAGATTTAAACGGCAGAGGTCGACCGTGCTTGCATGGGGAGGCAGGTGCCGATTTAAATCGCCAAAACATGAGGATGCAGCGATTTGCGGAAGCAAATCCGCGGAATCCGAATGTTTTCAGAAGTGCGGGAGCTGCGAAGCAGCGGAGCAATTCGTAGGTATCGTAGACAATGCAGATACCCAGCGGAGCAATTCGCAGGTATTGTAGGAGACTGAGAGAAATACAAACGTCGCAAAAAGCGGCAGAATGTGAGGAAAGAATGAAGGCATTTTTGATTTTGGAAGATGGAACGGTGTTCGAAGGAACGCACATCGGTGCAGACAAAGAGATCATCAGTGAAATCGTATTTAACACATCCATGGCCGGATATCTGGAGGTCCTGACGGATCCGTCCTATGCAGGACAGGCTGTATGCATGACCTACCCCCTGATCGGTAACTATGGCATATGCAGGGATGACTGCGAGTCGGAGAGACCCTGGCCGGATGGATTCATCGTCAGAGAGCTTTCACGTATTCCCAGCAACTTCCGCTGTGACTGCACAATACAGGAATACTTAGAGGAGAACGGCGTACCCGGCATCGCCGGGATCGATACCCGTGCGCTGACCAAGATCCTGCGTGAGAAGGGTACCATGAACGGCATGATCACCACCAACGAAGCCTATGACCTGAACGAAGTACTTCCGAAACTGAAGGAGTATACCACAGGCAAGGTCGTGGAAAAGGTGACCTGCAAGGAAAAATATGTGGTAGCGCCCACCACGGAGCTGGCACAGAACGGACCTCTCTCCGGTGCAGCACGTTTTGATAAAGAAGCTTATGAAAAAGGTGTCAGAGAGCCTAAGCCGGCACTGGTAACGGAGCTGTCCGGACAGGGACTGAAGGTAGCTCTGTTAGACCTGGGAGCTAAGAGAAATATCGCCAGATCCCTGGCAGAGAGAGGCTGTGAGGTGACCGTATACCCCGCAGGAACTCCCGCACAGGAGATTATTGATGATAATCCCGACGGTATCATGTTAAGTAACGGACCGGGAGACCCCAAGGAGTGTACCGGTGTGATCGCCGAGATCAAAAAGTTATACGATACCGAGATCCCTATTTTCGCAATCTGTCTGGGACATCAGCTGATGGCTCTGGCTACCGGCGCAGATACCCATAAAATGAAATACGGACACAGAGGAGGCAACCACCCGGTAAAGGATCTGATGACCGGAAGAGTATATATTTCCTCTCAGAACCACGGCTATGTGGTAGATACCGATAAGCTGGATCCGTCCGTAGCGGTTCCCGCATTCATCAATGTCAACGACGGTACCAACGAGGGTCTGTCCTACACCGGCAAGAACATTTTCACCGTACAGTTCCATCCGGAAGCATGTCCGGGACCCCAGGACTCCGGTTACCTGTTTGACCGGTTCATTCATATGATGAGAGGAGAGAACTAAGATGCCCAAGAATCCTAATGTAAAACGAGTAATGGTAATCGGCTCCGGTCCTATTGTCATCGGACAGGCAGCGGAATTCGACTATGCAGGTACCCAGGCCTGCCGTTCCCTGAAGGAAGAGGGAGTAGAGGTAATCCTGGTGAACTCCAACCCTGCGACCATCATGACCGATAAAGATATCGCAGATAAGGTATATATTGAGCCCCTGAATGTAAAGGTTCTGGAGCAGATCATTGAAAAGGAAAAGCCTGACAGCATTCTCCCCACCCTGGGAGGACAGGCTGGTCTGAACCTCGGCATGGAGCTGGAGGAGTCCGGTTTCCTGGCAGCTCACAATGTAAAGCTGTTAGGTACTACCGCAGCTACCATTCGTAATGCGGAAGGCCGTCAGGAGTTCAAGGATCTGATGGAGCGTATCGGCGAGCCCTGTGCAGCATCCAAGGTCGTTGAGAACGTGGAAGACGGTGTGGAATTCACCAACACCATCGGCTATCCTGTTGTGCTGCGTCCCGCTTATACTCTGGGCGGTTCCGGCGGTGGTATCGCACACAATCAGGTAGAGCTGGAAGAGATCCTGGAGAACGGTTTACGTCTGTCCCGTGTAGGACAGGTACTGGTAGAACGTTGTATCGCGGGCTGGAAAGAGATCGAGTACGAAGTAATGCGTGACAGCGCAGGCAACTGCATCACCGTATGTAACATGGAGAACATCGATCCCGTCGGCGTGCATACCGGAGACAGTATCGTAGTAGCGCCTTCTCAGACCCTGAGCGATAAGGAGTACCAGATGTTACGTACTTCCGCTCTGAAGATCATCAACGAACTGCAGATCACCGGTGGATGTAACGTACAGTTTGCACTGCATCCCACCAGCTTTGAATATTGTGTTATCGAGGTAAATCCCCGTGTCAGCCGTTCTTCCGCACTGGCAAGTAAGGCGACCGGCTACCCCATTGCAAAGGTAGCAGCGAAGATCGCACTGGGCTTTACTCTGGATGAGATCAAAAATGCCATTACCCACAAGACCTATGCCAGCTTCGAGCCGACACTGGATTACTGTGTAGTAAAGATCCCCAGACTGCCTTTCGATAAATTTATCACTGCAAAACGTACTCTGACCACACAGATGAAGGCAACCGGTGAGGTTATGAGTATCTGCAATAACTTCGAGGGAGCACTGATGAAGGCCATCCGTTCCCTGGAACAGCATGTGGACTGCCTGCGCAGCTATGATTTCAGCGCACTGTCCGTAGAAGAACTGTTAGAGCGTCTGAAGATTGTGGATGACCAGCGCATTTATGTCATTGCGGAAGCAATCCGTAAGGGCATCAGCTACGAGCAGATTCATGATATTACCAAGATCGACTTGTGGTTCATCGACAAGATCGCTATTCTGACCGAGATGGAGCATGCACTGGAGACACAGCCCCTGACGGTGGATCTGCTGAAGGAAGCCAAGAGAATCGAGTTCCCGGATAACGTCATCGCAAGACTGACCGGCAAGACCGAAGAAGAGATCAAGAAGATGCGTTATGACAACGGCATTAAGGCTGTTTACAAGATGGTAGACACCTGTGCCGCAGAGTTCGCAGCTTCCACTCCTTATTATTACTCTGTATTCGGCGGCGAGTGCGAAGCCAAGGAGACCACCGGACGTAAGAAAGTCCTGGTACTGGGTTCCGGTCCTATCCGTATCGGACAGGGTATCGAGTTCGACTATTGTTCCGTACATGCTACCTGGGCATTTTCCAAGGCAGGCTATGAGACCATTATCATCAACAACAACCCGGAGACTGTAAGTACCGACTTCGATATTGCGGACAAGCTGTATTTCGAGCCTTTGACTCCGGAAGATGTGGAATCTATCGTAAATATTGAGCATCCCGATGGTGCTGTGGTACAGTTCGGCGGACAGACCGCTATCAAGCTGACTGAGAGCCTGATGAAGATGGGCGTGCCTATCTTAGGTACCAAGGCGGAGGATGTAGATGCCGCTGAGGACAGAGAACTGTTCGACAAGATTCTGGAAGAGACCGAGATCCCCCGTGCAGCCGGCGGTACCGTATACACCGCAGAGGAAGCTAAGGCGGTTGCTAACAGACTGGGCTATCCCGTACTGGTACGTCCTTCCTATGTATTGGGCGGACAGGGCATGCAGATCGCTATCTCCGATGAAGAGATCGAAGAATTCATGGAGATCATCAACCGTATCGCACAGGATCACCCGATCCTGGTAGATAAGTATTTACAGGGTAAGGAGATCGAGGTTGATGCTGTATGCGACGGTACCGATATCCTGATCCCCGGTATCATGGAGCATATCGAGAGAACCGGTATCCACTCCGGAGACAGTATCTCCGTATATCCGGCTCCGACCATTGATAAAGTAGTAAAAGAGAAGATTGCAGAGTACACCAGAAGACTGGCAAAGGCACTGCATGTCAAGGGACTGATCAATATCCAGTTCATTGCTATCGGTGACGAGGTATATGTCATTGAGGTTAACCCCCGCTCTTCCCGTACCGTACCTTATATCAGCAAGGTAACCGGTATTCCTATCGTGGATCTGGCGACCGAAGTGATCATCGGCAAGACCATCCGTGAGCTTGGCTATGAGCCCGGCTTACAGCCCGAGGCAGAGTATTTTGCCATCAAGATGCCCGTATTCTCCTTCGAGAAGATTCGTGGTGCCGAGATCAGCTTAGGACCGGAGATGAAGTCCACCGGTGAGTGTCTGGGTATTGCCAAGAGCTTTAACGAGGCACTGTACAAGGCATTCCTAGGAGCAGGTGTGGAATTGCCCAAGTATAAGAACATGATCATCACCGTAAAGGATGCGGATAAGGGAGAAGCAATTGAGATCGGAAGACGCTTCGAGAAGCTGGGATATACCATATACGCTACCAGAAGTACCGCAGCAGCTCTGAATGAGGCAGGTGTGAAGGCGAGAAAGGTCAACAAGATCTCTCAGGAATCTCCGACCGTTATGGACCTGATCCTGGGACACAAGATCGACCTTGTCATCGATACCCCTACCCAGGGCCGTGACAAGACCAGAGACGGTTTCCTGATCCGCCGTACCGCTATCGAGACCGGTATCTACTGCATCACCGCAATGGACACCGCCAATGCTCTCGTGACCAGCATGGAGCATATGAACGATTGTAAGGAACTGACACTGGTGGATATTGCACAGCTGTAAAAATATTAAATTAAAATGCATCAGAACAGTGGAACTGCGAAAGTGGCTCCACTGTTTATGTTTATGACAAAAAATGCGGACGTAAAATAAAATCTGTGAGAAAAGCATATAATAGGCGTATGGTAAATATTGTATGATCGCAAGCCTGTATCCCGCAGGCGGATTGGAGTCTCATGTTAGAAGAACATTATCCTTTTGTCGCACAGCCCCTGCCCTATGAATATGATGCCCTGCTGCCGGTACTGGATGAGGAGACACTGCATTTTCACCATGATAAGCATTATCAGACCTATGTGGACAAACTGAATGCAGTTCTCGCGGATTATCCGCAGCTGCAGCAAATGAACTTGACGGAACTGCTCACTTCGGGGGATAATAAACTTGCATCCCTACCGGAGGAAGCCCGGGAAAGCCTTCACAATAACGGTGGCGGTGCATATAACCACCAGCTGTATTTTGACAGTATGCGAAGTCCTGCAGGGCAGGAGCCCTGCGGAGCCCTGGCGGAGGCAATGATCCGAGATTTCGGATCATTGAGACAATGGAAAGAGCAGATGTCGCAGAGTGCCATAGGGGTATTCGGTTCCGGTTGGGCGTGGCTTGTAAGTGATCAGGACGGTACCCTTATGATCCTGACCACAGCGAACCAGGATGTGCCGGATCTGAAATTGTATACTCCCATATTTCTGATAGATGTGTGGGAACATGCCTATTATTTACAGTACCGGAACCGCAGACCGGATTATGTGCAAGGGTGGCATAAGCTGATCCACTGGAAAAAAGCTGAAAAGCGATATGAACAGGTGCTTTGCAGCCTGGGAAAGGCCGCCGGAGAAGCGGGAAAATTGCAGAACGACGGCGGCACAGCAGAACGAAACGGTAGATAGTGTGCGATGTTGAGACACAGGAAAACAGAAAGAGGAAATGAACATGGAGAACAGACCAATCATAAAAAAAGAACAGGTAGAGACCGTCTATGACAGCAGATTCATCAAGGTGTTTGATCTGCAATATGAGCCCGGAAAACATTATTTTGATGCCACCAGAAGAAGCATTGAGAATCTGACGGCAGTAAAAAATGACGAAGAATTTAAACAGATGCTGCCGGATGCGGTAAGCTGTGTCGTGATCCTGAACGTTAAGGATCAGGAGCCGAGACTCTGCCTGAGCCGTGAGTATCGCTATCCTGCAGGGCAGTTCCTGTTAAGCGTTCCGGCAGGACTGCTAGATCCGGAGGATGCGGCACAGGAAAATCCCGTATTCCATGCAGCCATCCGGGAATTGCGGGAAGAGACCGGCATTACACTGGAAGAAAGTGACAGCATCTGTCTGGTGAATCCCCTGGTATTCAGTACCCCGGGCATGACGGACGAGAGCAATGCACTGGTGCAGATCACTCTGAACAGGGAAGAAATGCCTAAGGTAAGCCAGGATGGTGCCGTTGGCACGGAATGTTTTGACGGCTTTTTATTGTTGACCAGAGAAGAAGCACAGAAAATCCTAAAAGACGGCGTGGATGATCAGGCGCTTTTCTATCCCTTATATACCTGGGCGGCACTGATGTGCTTCGTGACGGGAATGTGGGAATAAGGGAACCTATCCCCGGAGCGTTATCACCGTGTGGAAGGTCAGAGTAGCATCGTTATAGTACATTTGGATATCCCCGTGGTATTTTTCGCAGATCTTGCGGATGCTTTTCAGCCCGAAGCCGTGAGAACGCTTATCCGCTTTGGTAGTGGCTGGATCTGCCACATCATTTTTAAAAGGGTTTACGCGGCAGGAATTGACCACTGTGATCAGAACAAAAGGTGTATTTTCCCGCTTGCTGCCATTAACTTCGATATAAGCGTCGGGAACTTTCCCGGCAGCTTCCATGGCATTATCCAGCAAATTGCAAAAAAGAGAAGTAAGGTCACTGTCCGGCAGAAAATGCAGTACACCACTGCGGATGTCAGCGGTAAAACTGATTCCCTGTTCAGTACACTGCCGCCTGTACCTTGCCATAATGGCGTTCAGAAGTTCGTTGTCGCAGATGCGGGAGGACTCTTTGAAATCCGAAGAGAGAAGCAGTTCGTTAATATAGGCGTTGACTTTGTCCGGGGCATTCTGCTCGTTCAGAGATGCAATGGATTGCAAATGCTTCTTAATATCATGAATGAGAATTGCCTGGTTTTCGCTCTGCGAAAGCAGCATCTTATAATATTCCGTAAAATCTGTTTCCTTCTGCAGTAACAGCTGCACCTCTGTATATTTCCGATTTTTTTCCCGATTGTACTGATTGATTCCAAATACCAGCAGATTCATAAGTAACAGGAAAAAGGCACTGAGAGAGATCATCCGGTTCGTCCCGGGAGTCAATGTATACTGATCACCCATTCCCACAAAAGTAAGCATGATGAATATCGATGTGACGGGAATGATCATCAGCAGCACAACAGAACTATCGTAAGGATCTGTAGTTTTCCGCCGACTTTTGAACAAATGCGTAATCAGATAAATGACTGCAAAAAAAGAAATCTTGCTGCACAGGATAAAAAGAAGGGTATTGTGGAAAGAACCCATCTGCATATAAAAATGGGGAGCGGTCCGGGCGATGATGCTATATACGATCAGCTCGCACATTCCCATGACAGCAGCAAGCAATGCGGAATGGAAGGCAGCTGCGCGCCATTTGACATCGTATTGTGTGACCAAAAACAGAAAATTAGTAAACAGATACAAAAGCATATTCAGCCATTTGATGTTAAAAAAGGCTGCGGCACACAGGCAGGTATACAAAAGGCTCAGCACGACAAGCCTGTCGGACAGGGGGCGTTTCGGAGAAAATAGTCGGCTGGTATATTGCAGGAGAATGATGGCTTCCACCAGAAATGCAAAAATAATAGAAAAAATACTTTCCATAACTTACCTCGTACTTTCTAAATAGAGAAGATAAGCTTTCTTAAAGGCGCTGTATTTCCGTTTCGTCAGATATGCGTCAAACTGACTGTTCGCCAGATGCACCAGCATACGGTCGAAGTCGGTAATGTGCTCATAGTTGACAATAAAACTCCGGTGCGTCTGAAAAAAGCGGTTGGAAGGCAGCAGCTCCAGCCAGTATGGCATGGTATGGATGGCTTCAAAGTCCTGCGTCGTGGTGTGGACGATCACTTTTTTCCCCTGTGCCTCCACCATAATGATAGAAGAGACCGGAAGAACGTGTACGCCCTGCCTGGTCTCAATAGGCACCTTCACCAGTCTGGAATGATACAGATCCAGAGCGTCCTTCAGATTCCGGAACAGACGCTGCCTGTCTATGGGCTTGGACAGATAACGGAATACATGGAACCGCATGGCTTCATCCAGATATTCGGAATAAGAAGTAATAATAAAAATGATAATATCTTTATCTTTCTTTTTCAGTTCGTTTCCTACATAGATTCCGTCAAGCCCCGGCATCTCGATATCGAGAAAAAGGATATCCTTGTCTCCCGGATCCGCAAGCAGGGACTCCCCGTCTGAAAAGCAGACGATCTCCGGACAGCTCAGGTGCAGATGACTGAAATAGCTTTTCAGATATTTTTGCAGTTTTTCTACGATCAGTAAATCGTCATCGCAAATAAGAATACGCATGTTATACTCTCCATTCATTGATGCCTACGGATTGTTTCGTGCTACGCACTCCCACAATCCTACCCTATATTCGCATATCGTGGGATTATCATCCCACTTTTATGCTCATATCGGGGCGGGTCCTAAGGTCTTTCACCCACATATGAGCAAGCTCATGTGGGCTTAGACCTTTTGACCCTGGCATCATTATATAATAAGAAAACACAAAATAGAATGTCGTTTTCACCCATTTTTGCCTTAGTTTTTGCTTTTCGGTTCGGAAGGGATGTCTCGTTTTTTGAAATATGCTATTCTGAAAATGCAAATAAGTATAAATTAAGTATAAATCTTAAGTATAAATCTTCAACGCATTTGTAACAAATAGCGCAAGATCTTTCGTTATGGTTAATGAAGAGGAAGGTTTCCATCCGCTCAATTGCTTTTCCGATTGCTCAATTGTATAATGATATCATTATCAAGTACAATTAAGGAGCAAAAACATCATGCAGAAAGAGAACCTGCATATCAGCAGATAGGCACAAGATATATCGATGATCCGGACTGGGGATATACATTCCTGAATGTAGAATGAAAGGAGCAGCTATGAAGAAAATTTTTTCAAATTACTACAAAATTATTTTGTCTGTTGTGATCCTGATTGTCCTGGTGGCACTAAAGGAGGATTACAAAACTTCTTTTGACGAAATGAGCGGAGTCCGGACGGTGGTACGTATGCTGCTCTATACGGCATGGGGATTCCTGCTGGCGACAAGGACCAGACGGGACAAAGCAAAAGGTGCGGAATATGTTGCTTTTGGTGTTGCCTGTGTGGCAGCGCTCAATCTGTTAATCCCCATCTGGAGCTTCCAGATAGCGTTTTATGCTTTTGTCGCAGGTGTTCCGGGACTCTATTTTATGGTATTTATTCTGACCGGAATATTAGGAGGTTACTTATGGGGACCGAGGGGCATCCTACCTCGGGACTTATAGATGCGTTCTGCGAGGGTTACCGCATTGGGGATGACTTATATATTGCGGGACAGGAAAAATTAGGAGCAATTGACCTGAATACGAAGGAGTTCCGCTATTGCAGGGAGGAAAAATCCTGGGCGGAAGATATTACACAGGGTGTAAAGATAACAACAGCAGAGTAGAATGGCGGAGGTGCTTATGGGTAAAAAATGGATTGTGGGTCTGATGATTTTAGCAGCATTATGGGCAATGACCGGTTGTGGAAAGCAGGAGATGATCCGCTGCGAATACACAAATGAGGCAGCAGGGTTTACCTTAAGCATAGACAGACCGGTAGAATGGACAGCAAAGCTTGTGGAAGGGTGGCCTGCGACCGAGACAGAGGAAGCCAGTCCAGACGAGGGAATCCGGCTTTTCCCGGATGACAGCCAGGAGAGCAGCGTCTATTTTTGCAACAGCTTTTCTCCCTATTATGTAGGGGATGAAAATGATCTGGAGACCATGGAAGTGAATGAGGAACTTACGGCACTTCATGGAATCGAAATAAGCGGTGAAGGGGTAAGCGAATCCTATGTTTTTAAAGGGGATTTCACCGGTCAGGGATTCTATAACATTACCATCTCTATGTCACAAAAGGATTATAAAAAATACAAAAAGATTATCTCACAGATGGTTGCCAGCTGCCAGATCCGTGAATGGGAGCCGGAGAATGCAACGGTATCGGAAAGCATTGAAAATGTAGAAAATACAGCAAATAATGATTTGATGATTTTGGGAACGCTGTTAGACAGAACGAGATGACTACGGATGTGCTGTTTATTATAAGAAAAGAAGATACGGATAACAAATACAAAATCGTAGATGAAGTCGAGATGAATTAGTGATTGCTTTGAAAAATAAATATTGACATATATAGATAGCCGATATATATTATAGACAACGATATATATCGGCTATCTATATAAGGAGGACAAAAAATGGCTGTTGATAAATCACTGATGTCGGGAAGTATGACGATGCTTCTGCTCAGATTACTGGCGGAGAAGGATATGTACGGATACGAGATGATCGATACACTGCGGAAGAAATCCTGTAACGTGTTCGAGTTAAAAGCAGGTACGCTGTATCCGCTGTTGCATGGGCTGGAAGCGAAGGGCCTGCTTACGGTATATGAGCAGGAATATGCCAGTAAGACGAGAAAGTATTACAGTATTACGAAGGAAGGCAGAAAATTACTGGAAACAAAAAAAGCGGAGTGGATGGAATATCAATCCGCGGTCACCAGTGTTCTGGCAATGGGGATATAAGGATGGAGACATATTTGGAAAAACTGTTGTCACAGATCCGCTGTAAAAAAGCCAGACCCTATATCGCTGAGGAGATAAGAGACCATATAGAAAGTCAGATCGCAGACAATCTTTCCGAAGGGATGACCTCTGAGGAGGCAGAGAAAAATGCGGTTACGGACATGGGAGATCCGGTAGAAGTGGGGATCTCGCTGGACAGGATCCACAAGCCTAAGATTGCATGGAAGTTACTTGTGATTGTAGGAATTTTAAGCCTGCTGGGCATTCTGATACAGCAATCCATTCTCAGACAACCCGGTTATCAGGAGCTGGAAACATGGAGACAGGAAGTGTACCGCTATACTACGGAGGGGTTTGTCTCATGTATTGTGATAGGATTCCTTCTCATGTGTGTGATCTACTTTCTGGATTATACGTTAATTGCAAAGTACTCCAGGTTCATTGGAGTCTTTATACTTATTTTGGGAGGATTGCGGCTGACCAGCTTTTTCGGTGTGGATATTAACGGAGTCGGCAGCTGGGTTGGATTTGGAATGTTCCGGGTGTCGATTACTTCCCTGATGATGTTCTATGTGCCCATCTATGGAGCTATCTTATACAAATACAGGGATGGTGGGTTTATGGCACTGTGCAAAGCACTCCTGTGGCTGATCCTTCCGGTATTTATTACATTCCGGATTCCAAGCCTCGGTGTGGCTGTCATCATGATGATCAGTATGCTGATGGAACTTACGGTGGCTATTTGGAAGGGGTGGTTTCAACTGCCCGTCAAAAAGACGATTATTGGCTTGGGGTTGTTTCTTGCGGGATTACCGGTCCTGTTACTGGCTGCAATGTACGCATTTCATATGCTAGCAGTATATCAGGAAGCAAGGATCCGCTCCTATTTAACCTCTTCCGGAGATGCCTATTATATGACGTCCATGCTTCATAAATTTAATGAGAATATTTCGTTTTGGGGAAATAGTGGAAACAATGTGCTCGAAGGTTTGCCGGAATTTAATAAAGATTACGTTTTTTCCTATATTCTGAACAGTTACGGAAAGTTGGCCGGAATTGTTGTGATCGTTCTTCTGGCGGCATTGGTGGTGTTTATGTTCGGAACTTCAGTTCGGCAGAAAAATGAACTTGGCATGGTGATGGGATTCGGTTGCGGAATGATCATTTTATTAAATGTTCTCCTGAATCTTGCCGGAATCTTTGGATGGATTCCGCTGACGACAACATTCCTGCCGTTCTTATCTGTTGGCAGAAATAATATTTTACTGTGCTACGCACTGGTGGGAATTATCCTGAGTATTTATAGATACAAGGATGTGTACCCCAAAAAGTTCAAGGCATCCCAGGTATCATTACAGAAGACCATTACTTTGAATCTGAATATGTAACACGGTAATAAAGGCAATGTAAATAAAAGGTCCATGAGCAGGAAAACTGTCCATGGACTTTTATATATCATGCGCAGAACTCATGCAATGCATTTTGCAGGCTTATGAGGGCAATACCGATAAAATCAGTATCTCCACACTCATCATATCATTCATCCGCCCGGATTTCACGGCTTCTTCAGTCTCCACGCACTGCTTTACTGCATTTTTCAGCACGGAAGTCTTGAAATGGGACGCCTGTGCCACATATTTTCCGGTAGCAAAGGGCGGCACGCCGATCTTGGAGGCAATGGTCTTATTGTCGTGACCTCTGTTTTTTAATTCCTTGGTCTGGAGCAGCAGGTTACATTGCCTGGCGATCAGGAACAGTACGCGCATGGGCGGCTCTTTTAATGCCAGCAGATCATAATAGAGCTGTAAGGCTTTCTGCGGCTGTTTTTCTGCAATGGCATTGACCATATCGAAGATATGGTTAGTGATACGGGTGGTGCAGACAGCCTCCACATCCTCCGCGGTGACCACATCCCGGTCCAGACAATAGCAGATCAGCTTCTCCAACTCCATCTGGATATTTTCCATATCGGTGCCGGTCTTGGAGAGCAGGAGCTGTGCGGTGTTCTCGGAGATCTTTTTCCCTTCTTTGCCCAGAATACCGGCAATCCAGCGTTTCAGTGTATTTTCATCCTGTACTGTGAACTCTGCCACATATCCCTTGGACTGCACGGCTTTGTAGAGCTTGCTGCGCTTATCCACCTCACTCTCCGTGAACACGAAAAAGGTGGTGTCATTGGGGCTTGCCAGATATTCTGCCAGCTTTTCCCCACCGGATTTGAAGAGCCCGGTATCTTTGAAAAACATGACACGGCGTTCTGCCAGAAAAGGCAGCGTCTCTGCCAGGTCGATGACCTGTCCCAAGGAGAAATCCTTCCCCTGATAGAAATGGGTATTCATCTCGTCGCCGTCCTGACACAACGCCTTACGCAGACGGGTCGTGTACTGGTTCTTCAGATAACGTTCCTCTCCGTAGAGCAGGTAGATCTGTTTGAAATTGCCGGTTTTGATGTCTTCATTGATCCGCTGCATAAATAGTATTCCTTCTATGTCTTACTGTATTTTCCTGAAAAGAGTATACCCCATTTCCTATTGAGGTTTCAAGGGGGGTATGCTATTATGGAACAAAACAGTTCGACCATGAACATATACGAGAGACACAATCATGCTTGCATGATTTTGCGAACAGCGCGGTTCGACCATCATACCATAAGAGGAAGGAAGAGAAAAATGAGCAGGAAAAGCGGATTCATGCAGGAATTCAAAAAGTTTATTCTGAGGGGAAATGTAATGGATATGGCAGTCGGCGTGATCGTCGGCGGAGCATTTACCGCTATTGTTACTTCTCTGAATCAGGACATCCTTACTCCGGTTCTGGCAATCTTCGGAGGCACTGATTTTTCTAATTTATATGTGAAGCTGGGAAGCGGTGACACCGCACCGGTGTTGATGTACGGTAATTTTATCACAGCGGTCATCAATTTCCTGATCACAGCATTTGTGATCTTCTGCCTGGTAAAATTCATCAACAAGCTGGGAGACACCCTGCACCACAAAGAGGAGACTCCGGCAGCACCTACGACGAAGAAATGCCCGTTCTGTAAGAGTGAGATCGCCATTGATGCTACGAGATGTCCTCATTGCACATCCAAACTGGACGAGCAGTAAAGTAATAGAGCAGTAAGGATCGAAACAGACCGTGGAGGAAAGCATGGGTAAAACACATAAGAAAATAGTGATGGCAGGAGTCTGTTGTCTGATGATAAGCGTGCTGACAGGCTGCGGAAATGATACTACGAAAATCACTGAAGGGATGCAGCTGGTGGAAATACTGGATTATCAGGGTGCATTGACAGCCTTTGACGAAGCGGAAGCACAGAAAGAGAACAGCCGTCTTATTGCAAGAGGCCGGGGGATTGCCAGCATGGGGCTGACAGAATATGATCAGGCAGTGCAGTATTTTACAGAGGCGTTGGAGCTTAGTGACGGCTGGGTGCAGAACGTAGACTACGATATGAACTATTATCTCGCAGCCGCCTACCGGAAGAACGGACAGCCTGCGGAGGCAAAAAAGGTATATGATGCCATTCTGGGACTGAAGCCGGAGGAGAAGGACGCCTATTTCCTGCGGGGATCGGCGGAACTGGAACTGGGAGATTACGAGAGTGCTAAGGCGGATTTCGACAAGGCAATCTCTATGGATCCGAAAAATTATGACCGGCTGATCGAGATCTACGAAGCCTTGGCAGACTACGGATACCGGGAAGTCGGGCAGGAGTATCTGCAAAATGTACTGGATACGGCAAAACAGCTGGATGCCTATGACAGCGGTCGTATTTACTATTACCTGGGAGATTATCAGAAAGCCTATCTGGCACTGGAAGAAGCCAAGGGTAAGGGTGGAGTGGACAGTTATCTCTACCTGGGGAAAGCTTATGCTGCCACCGGAGATTATAATTATGCATCCAGTGTATACAGCAATTACCTGTCCAAGCAGGGACCGGATGCGGAGATCTATAATCAGCTGGGATTATGTGAGTTGGCGAAAAAGGACTACCAGAAGGCGTTGGAAGCATTTCAGGCAGGAAAGCAGATCGAAGGGAACAGCCTGATGCAGACCTTGTCCTTCAACGAGATTGTAGCATACGAATATCTGCAGGATTATCAGAAAGCGGCAGTGCTGTTAAATGCCTACTTACAAAATTACCCGGACGACCAGGCGGCCATCCGGGAACAGCAGTTTTTATCTACGAGGTAGAGGAGCAATCCTCTGCCTTTTGTCGTAATTGCAGGAGTTCGATATAATCCAAAAAGGATGCCGTGTTCTGGCGACTGAAATGCTGTATGATGTCTACCAGCTCAGCCACGGTCATGCCGGGAGCATACTCTTCATTCAGGGTATCCAGACTATAACGATAGGAAGTACGCCCCAACAGATAATCAACGGTCACTCCGAAATAATCAGCCAGCTGCAGTAATGCTTCCTGATCCGGGAAGTGAATATTGTTCTCATAATTAGAGACGGTGCCAACGGATACTTTTAATATGGCAGCCAGTTCCTTCTGATAGATGCCCCGTTCTTCCCGCAGGGATGTAAGGATCTCACCGAAACTCCTCATATTGCCTCTCATTCTGCCGCAGATGCAGCACTATTTAAATGTTTTCTTTTAAGATTTGATGAAGTCTATTTTACTATATTTTAGTTTTAAAGGAATGACATTTTAGAAATAGATGAAAAATGTATAAAAGAAAGTCTGAAATTAATCTTACCTAAAAACAAAGGGATATACATGGAAAATCCTTTTGGAGACTCTTTGAGAAATCCTCTCATTTATAACTATTGCTATTTCGGAGAATACCCGATATAATAATTAAACAGTTAGGTGCAACTAACTATTGAGTGAATCATGTGAAACTCCTCAGAGGAAACGGAGCTGCTGAATCCGCAGACTGCCGGGAGGTCATCTTCCGGGAGGAGTTTTTCAGCCCTTATAGGGGATTCGCGAAAGAGAAGGTTTGGGAATAAAAAGTTTAGAATAGAGGATAAAGGAGAAGAATAAAATGAACTATTTAGAGATTGAAAAAGTAATCGGAAGAGAGATTCTGGATTCCAGAGGAAATCCTACCGTAGAAGCGGAGGTGGTTCTGGTAGATGGTACGATCGGTCGTGGTATGGCTCCCAGCGGAGCATCCACAGGTGAATTCGAGGCACTGGAACTGAGAGATGGCGATAAGAGCAGATATCTGGGCAAGGGTGTGCAGAAGGCTGTTGAAAATATCAACACTGTGATCAATGAGACCTTGCAGGGAATGGATGCTTCCGATATTTACGCCATTGATAAAGCAATGATCGATGCAGACGGAACCAAGGATAAGTCCAGACTGGGAGCCAATGCAATTCTGGCAGTATCCATTGCCAGCGCAAGAGCAGCAGCGATTTCCCTGGATATTCCCTTGTACCGCTTCCTGGGAGGCATCTCCGGCAACAGACTTCCGGTTCCCATGATGAACATTATCAACGGTGGCTGTCATGCACTGTCCTCCGGACTGGATGTACAGGAATTCATGATCATGCCCGTAGGCGCTCCATCCTTCAAGGAATGCTTAAGATGGTGCGCTGAAGTATTCCATGCACTGGCTTCTATCTTAAAGGAAAGAGGACTGGCTACTTCCGTAGGGGACGAGGGTGGTTTTGCACCGGCGCTAAAGTCTGACGAAGAAGCTATCGAGACAATCTTAGAGGCTGTGAAGAAAGCAGGCTACGAGCCCGGCAAGGACTTCAAGATCGCAATGGATGCCGCTTCCAGCGAATGGAAGACCGGCAAGGTCGGCGAATACAAGCTGCCTAAGGCAGGCACCGTATTTACCTCCGAAGAACTGATCGCACATTGGAAGAAACTGGTGGAGAAATACCCCATCATTTCGATAGAAGATGCACTGGATGAGGAAGACTGGGAAGGCTGGAAGAAGCTGACCGCAGAACTGGGTGACCAGGTACAGCTGGTCGGTGATGACCTCTTCGTAACCAATACCGAGAGATTGGCAAAGGGAATCTCCCTGGGCTGTGGTAACTCCATCCTCATCAAGCTGAACCAGATCGGATCCGTATCCGAGACTCTGGAAGCCATCAAGATGGCACACAAGGCCGGCTATACCGCTATCTCCTCTCATCGTTCCGGTGAGACCGAGGATACTACCATTGCCGATCTGGCTGTGGCACTGAATACCTGTCAGATCAAGACCGGAGCTCCCAGCAGAACAGAGCGCGTGGCAAAATACAATCAGCTGTTGCGCATCGAGGAAGAGTTGGGCGCGGCAGCGGTATATCCCGGCATGGGCGCATTCAACGTTCAGAATTAATCAGCTTTTATCCAAAACTATTTTGGTTTCTCTTTTTCTCTTCAGGGACTGTTCGCAAGGACAGTCCCGTTTGCGTTTTTTGAAAAAATAAAAAAATTTAAAACTTTGCAACATTTTTCCTCTTTCACCTCTTTCATCTGTATCTAAGATAGAACGGCAAAGAAAATGAGAAACAGATCAAAAGTGATTGACAAAATAATTATAGTAATGTTAAAATAAATCGATTTTGAGAGACAGGATGTGTGAAAGTCTTTTCAAAGCAATTGTTTTATTAATTGGCAGCTATGGGTTGCCTTATTGATTGAGTTAGAAGCTCAAATTTTATAAGTTGGTTCCTTTATAACCGCAATGCGTTATGCGCAAACTTGTGAAACGGTCAATAAGAGTAGTAAAAGTATAATTGCTAAATAGACTCTGACACGAATATCTTTTCAAAATAAATGCAAAGAAGCAAATGGAAATCCATGTAATAAAGACAGAGATGTTGAATGCATCCGGCAGGATGTGTTGCAGAATTTTGTAGCAGGTGGTATTTCCGGATAAAACGGTGCTTCTGCAATGACAGAAAATCGACTGAGAAGATAAACAGGTTGTGCAAATGCGCAGCCTGTTTTTTGTGTATACGAGAAAATTTGCCCGGTGGCAGAAACAGACTGCGATACTTTTGATAACAGAGGGAGGAATGGGATATGAGCGAGAAGCATACCCATATGGATCAGCGCAGGGCTCCGATCCATGAAGCACTGGAAAACTTTCGGCGCATGAGAGTCGTACCTTTTGATGTGCCGGGACATAAGAGAGGCCGGGGCAATCCTGAACTGACAAAATTCCTGGGGGAACAATGTGTGGGTGTGGATGTCAACAGCATGAAGCCGCTAGACAATCTGTGCCACCCGGTATCCGTTATCCGGGAAGCGGAAGAGCTGGCTGCGGATGCATTTGGAGCGGCACATGCTTTTCTTATGGTGGGAGGCACTACCAGCTCGGTACAGAGTATGGTGCTGACTGCCTGCAAACGGGGGGATGAGATCATCCTGCCACGTAATGTCCACCGTAGTGTGCTGAATGCACTGGTATTGTGCGGAGCGATTCCGGTCTATGTAAATCCTGAGGTGGACCAACGGCTGGGAATTTCGCTGGGAATGAAGAGAGAGCAGGTGGCAAAGGCAATCGCAGAGCATCCGAAGGCGGTAGCGGTACTGGTCAACAATCCGACCTATTACGGAATCTGCAGCGATCTGCGGGCCATCGTAAAAATGGCACATGATGCCGGCATGCTCTGTCTGGCAGATGAGGCGCACGGAACGCATTTCTATTTCGGAGGAGGACTGCCGGTGTCTGCCATGGCGGCGGGAGCGGATATGGCATCGGTATCCATGCATAAGAGCGGAGGAAGCCTGACACAGTCCAGCCTTCTTCTGACCGGACCGAATGTTCATGCTGGTTATGTACGCCAGATCATTAATCTGACACAGACGACGTCGGGAAGCTACCTGCTGATGTCCAGTCTGGATATCTCCAGAAGAAATCTGGCACTGCGGGGCAGACAGATCTTTCATCAGGTGGCGGATATGGCGGAATATGCCAGAGAAGAGATCAATGCGATCGGAGGATATTATGCCTTTGGAAAGGAACTGGTCAACGGAGACTCCGTGTTTGATTTCGATATTACCAAGCTGAGTGTGCATACACGGGATATCGGACTGGCGGGAATTGAGGTATATGACATTCTCAGAGATGAGTATGATATTCAGATCGAGTTCGGCGATATCGGAAATATACTGGCGTATCTGTCCATCGGTGACCGCTCTCAGGAAGTGGAGCGCCTGGTGAGTGCACTTGCGGAGATCAAACGTCGCTATCAGACGGACGGAAGCGGATTGCTGAACCAGGAATATATTGATCCGGAGGTGGTTGCCAGTCCGCAGGATGCGTTTTATGCGAATAAATGCAGTCTGCCGTTACGGGAAACCAAGGGAAAAGTATGCTGTGAGTTCGTGATGTGCTATCCTCCGGGAATCCCCATTCTGGCACCCGGGGAGAGGATCACGGGAGAAATTCTTGATTATATCGAATACGCGAAAGCCAAGGGCTGCAGCATGACCGGACCGGAAGATCCCGAGATCCTGCACCTGAATGTGCTGGCAGAGTAAAAAGGAGGACGAAAAATGGAAATGTGGTTTTCGGAGTTTCATACTCCCAATGTAAAACACAGTCTTCGTGTGGAGAAACATCTGTATTCCAAACAAAGTGATTATCAGAGGATCGACATTTTTGAGACTCCGGAATTCGGAAGGGTTCTTACTCTGGATGGCAACGTCATGCTGACGGAACGGGATGAATTTATCTATGACGAAATGATCACCCATGTGCCCATGGCAGTCCATAAAGACGCAAAAGATATTCTGGTGATCGGTGCCGGAGACGGTGGCGTAGTGCGGGAACTGACCCGCTATGACCGTGTGGAAAATATCGATCTTGTAGAGATGGATCCGACGGTAGTGGAAGCGTGTCGTGCGTATCTGCCGGGCAATGCCTGCCGGATGGATGACCGCAGAGTACAGATTCATTTTGAAAACGCATTGAAATTTATCAGACGCTGCGAGGCAAAATACGATCTGATCATTGTGGATTCTTCCGATCCTTTTGGCCCTTCGGAAGGACTGTTCACCAGGGAGTTTTACGGGAATTGTTATAATGCCCTGAAGGCGGACGGGATCATGGTCAATCAGCAGGGAAGCCCTTTTTATGCAGAGGATGCCGGAGCCATGCAGCGCAGTCATAAAAGGATCGCCAGCACATTTCCCATCAGCCGTGTCTATCAGGCACATATTCCTACTTTTGCGGCAGGATACTGGCTGTTTGGATTTGCCAGTAAAAAATACCATCCGGTGGACGATCTTGACCCTGCGGCATGGAATGCCCTGAATATGAGAACGCGCTATTACACGACGAGACTTCATAAAGGTGCGTTTTACCTGCCGGCATTTCTGGAAGAGATGCTCAGAGAAGTAGAGTAAGCACGATATAAAACAGACAGGAAGGCGGCATGATCGCAATGATAGAGAGAAATGTAGAAAATTTTATCGGCTGTGACAGTGATTACACATCTGCGGAGATTGTCCTGTATGGGGCACCGTATGATTCCACTACAAGCTTTCGTCCGGGAGCAAGATTCGGGCCCTCCGCCATGCGGCATGAAAGCTTCGGACTGGAGACATACAGTCCTTATCAGGACCGGGATCTGACAGACTATGCAATCTTTGACAGCGGAGATCTGGAACTATGTTTTGGTAGCAGTGAGGCGGCGCTGGCAGACATAGAAGCAAGAGCTGCGGAGATTCTGCAGGATGGCAAACTGCCGGTTTTACTGGGCGGTGAACATCTGGTAACGCTTGGCGCAGTCAGGGCAGCAGCAAAAAAATATCCCGGAATGCATATCATTCATTTTGATGCCCATGCAGACCTCAGGCAGGATTATCTGGGAGCGGCACTCAGCCATGCCTGTGTGATCCGCAGATGCCATGATATTCTGGGGGATGGAAGAATCCATCAGTTTTGTATCCGCAGTGGGGACAGAGAGGAATTTTGTTTTGCGGCAGAACACACCCAGATGCAGAAATTTGATTTTACGGGGCTGGGCGAGCTTGCGGAGGAACTGGAGAGGAACCATACACCGGTATATCTGACCATAGACCTGGATTGTCTGGATCCGTCCTGTTTTCCGGGAACAGGAACACCGGAGGCCGGGGGAGTAAGCTTTGTCCAACTGACAGATGCCATCGGCAGAACAGCAAAACTGAATATCGTCGGTGCGGATGTGAATGAACTGGCACCGATGCTGGATCAGAGCGGAACATCCACCGCTATGGCATGTAAGGTGCTGAGGGAGCTGCTGCTTGCTCTTGCAGCGAACAGATCCACTGAAAAGTTAAAATAAAAAAGAAAAACGGAGGAAAGAAGATGAGCAGAGTATTAGTGATCGGCTGCGGCGGTGTAGCCGGTGTAGCGATTCAGAAATGTTGTCAGGTAAGTGAGGTATTCACGGAATTGTGTATTGCCAGCCGGACGAAGGAAAAGTGTGATGCACTGGCACAGAAGCTGGCAGGAAAGACGCAGACTGTCATTACCACAGCACAGGTGGATGCGGATGATGTGGACCAGGTGATCGCACTGATCCGGGAATACCGGCCGGAGCTGGTAATGAACATTGCGCTTCCTTATCAGGACCTTACCATTATGGATGCCTGCCTTGCCTGCGGTGTCAATTATATGGATACTGCCAACTATGAGCCGGAGGATACAGAGGATCCCGCGTGGCGCGCCATCTATGAAAAACGCTGTAAGGAAGCAGGATTTTCCGCCTATTTTGACTACTCCTGGCAGTGGGCTTATAAAAAGAAATTTGAGGAGGCCGGACTTACAGCACTTTTAGGCAGCGGTTTCGACCCCGGTGTGACCCAGGCTTACTGTGCGTATGCCGCAAAACATGAATTTGATACCATTGATACGATCGATATTCTGGACTGTAATGGCGGTGATCATGGATATGCGTTTGCCACCAATTTTAACCCGGAGATCAATCTGCGGGAGGTATCCGCACCGGGCAGCTACTGGGAGAACGGTCACTGGGTGGAGATCCCGGCCATGAGCATTAAGAGAGAATACGATTTTGACCAGGTGGGGCAGAAGGATATGTATCTGCTGCATCATGAAGAAATAGAGTCTCTGGCGAAGAACATCCCGGGGGTGAAAAGAATCCGTTTCTTCATGACATTCGGACAGAGCTATCTGGATCATATGAGATGTCTGGAAGATGTGGGAATGCTGTCTACAACACCCATCGTTTTTCAGGGGCAGGAGATCGTTCCGATTCAGTTCTTGAAGGCACTGCTTCCGGATCCTGCAAGCCTCGGTCCCCGCACGAAAGGCAAGACCAACATCGGATGTATTTTCACGGGAACGAAGGATGGCAAGCCGAAGACCTATTATATTTACAATGTCTGTGACCATCAGGAATGTTACAAAGAAGTAGAGAGCCAGGCAATCAGCTACACCACCGGTGTTCCCGCCATGTGCGGAGCATTGATGCTTCTCACCGGAAAATGGAATAAGCCCGGAGTCTACACTGTGGAAGAATTTGATCCGGATCCTTATCTGGAAGCACTGGATAAATACGGTCTGCCGCGCAGGGAAAATCGCAGCCCGGAGCTGGTGGACTGATGGCAGGAACAGAATGCAGGGATGACAGGGCAGTTTTTGCCGGAACCGGAGGAAGAATTCCGGCAGCTTTTCAGGATCTTCCGACTCCCTGTTATATCCTGGATGAGAGAGCTCTGCGCAGGAATGGGGAAATCTTAGGAAAACTGGCGCAGGAGACCGGCTGCCGTATCCTGCTGGCACAGAAGGCTTTCAGCAATTATGACCTGTATCCGGTGTTACAGCCGTATCTGGCAGGAACGGAGGCCAGCGGCTTATATGAAGCAAGGCTCGGCGCGGAAGAAATGCCGGACCGGGAAGTCCATGCATTTTGCGCAGCTTACCGGGCGGAGGACATGGAGGAGCTGCTGAAATATGCAGATCATATCGTATTTAATTCTCCGTCGCAGCTTGCTGCATTTGGTCCTATGACAAAGGCTGCGGGAAAAAGTGTGGGACTGCGGATCAACCCGGAGCATTCCACACAGGAGGGACATGCCATCTATGATCCCTGTGCACCGGGAAGCCGCATGGGAACCACCAGAGAACAGTGGGATCTGGCATTGGAAAAGGATCCGGCGCTGGCAGAGCTTCTGGATGGACTGCATTTCCATACTTTATGTGAGCAGGATTCCGATGCTCTGGAGGAAACGCTGGAGGCTGTGGAAGAAAAGTTCGGGGATCTTCTTCCCGGGATGAAGTGGCTGAATATGGGGGGAGGGCATCATATCACCCGCCCCGGATATGATCTGGAGCGCTTAAAAAGAGTGATCCGGCATGCCCGGGAGAAATGGGGTGTCATGGTATATCTGGAGCCGGGAGAAGCATGTGCCCTGAACGCCGGTTATCTCCTGACAACAGTACTGGATACTGTGAAAAATAAAGATACACAGATCGCCATTCTGGATGCCAGTGCTGCCTGCCACATGCCGGATGTTATTGAAATGCCCTATCTGCCGCCCGTTTTAGGAGCAGAAGCCGCTGATCATGCGGACAGCAGGACATGGCGGCTGGCAGGACCGACCTGCCTTGCCGGAGATGTGATCGGAGATTACCATTTTCCTAGGGAGGTCATTGCGGGAGAGAGGCTGCTGTTTGGAGATATGGCGATCTACACCACCTGTAAGAACAATACCTTTAACGGAATGCCCCTCCCGGCGATATGGGTGTACCGGGAAGATGGAACCTGTGAAGAACTGGTGCATTTTGGGTATGAGGATTTTAAGGTAAGGCTGGGGAGAAACAATGTAAGCTCTTAGATAGATAAAAAATTAACTTTTGGGAAATGTATTGATAGTTTTTATTATTTGGGATACAATTACGCATGTATAGAAAAAATAGCCGCAAAAACACGGCTATTTTTTAAAAAAAGAAATGTAAGCGCTTACAAAAGGAAACTAAAAGCTACATTACAGCAAGGCAGGCAGTAGTGTCTGCGGAATGGAGAAGATTATGAGCCGACTGAAGATTGCAACCCCGAACAAAGCGCAGCTTACGGTGGAACGTCTCTATAAGGATCTGGAGAGGAGGATCATTGCCAGTCCACCCGGATTGTGCCCGGTGGATTTACAGCTTTCCTTTCTGAAAATGTGTCATGCCCAGACCTGCGGTAAATGTGTTCCCTGCCGGGTGGGACTGGGACAGCTGCAGAACCTGATGGTAGATGTACTGGCAGGCAAGGCAACATTGAAGACCCTGGATCTGATCAGGGACACCGCATCCGATATCGTGGATTCCGCAGATTGCGCCATCGGTTATGAAGCAGCTCATATGGTACTGGCCGGACTGGAGGGCTTCCGGGAGGATTATGTCTATCATATCGAACATGGCGGCAAATGCTCCTGCCAGATCACCCAGCCGGTTCCCTGTGTGGCACTGTGTCCGGCAGGGGTGGATATTCCTGGCTACATAGCACTGGTCCGGGAGGAGCGCTATGCGGATGCCGTGAAGCTGATCCGCAAGGACAACCCTTTTCCTACTGCATGTGCGCTGATCTGCGAGCATCCCTGCGAGGCAAGATGCCGCCGCAACATGATCGACAGCGCCATCAACATCCGTGGATTGAAACGTATGGCGGTGGACAATGCCAGAGCCAACACGGTTCCCGTTCCCGAGAAGGCGGAAAGCACTGGCAAAAAGGTGGCCATCATCGGAGGAGGTCCCGGTGGATTGTCTGCAGCATACTATCTGGAGCTGATGGGACATCACGCCGTAGTATTTGAGGAAAAAAACAAGCTGGGAGGAATGCTGCGTTACGGAATCCCCAACTATCGTTTTCCCAGAGAACGCTTACAGGAGGATATTGGTACCATCCTGTCCACCGGTGTGGAGGTGAAGCTGAACACCAAAGTCGGCAACGGCGAAGGCGAGATTTCTTATAATAGATTACATGAAGAATACGATGCGGTCTACATTGCCATCGGTGCCCATACGGATAAAAAGATCGGTATCGAAGGCGAGGATGCACACGGAGTTATGTCCGCAGTGGAGATGCTTCGCCGTATCGGCGATGATGACATGCCGGACTTCAGGGACAAGACTGTAGTCGTAGTCGGCGGGGGTAACGTGGCCATGGACTGTACCCGCTCTGCTATCCGTCTGGGTGCAAAAAAGGTGGGGATCGCCTACCGCAGAAGACAGACGGATATGACGGCGCTTCCCGAGGAAGTGGAAGGAGCCATCGCAGAAGGCGCGGAACTCTATAGCCTGAACGCCCCTCATAGGATCGAAGCTGACGAGAACGGCAATGTGACGGCTCTGTGGGTGGAGCCGCAGATCATCGGTCCTATCGATGCCTGGGGACGTGCCCGTCCGATCCAGGCGGATGTCCCCCTGCTTCGAATTCCCTGTGATATTGTGGTAGTGGCCATCGGTCAGGGGATTGAGACCCGCCATTTTGAAGAAGCCGGTATCTCTGTGAAGCGCGGTACCATCACAGCCATGAGCGACAGTGAAGTTAAGGATGTCCACGGCGTATTTGCCGGAGGAGACTGTGTGACCGGCCCGGCCACTGTGATCCGTGCCATTGCCGCCGGAAAAGTAGCAGCCGCCAATATTGATGAATATCTGGGTTATCATCATGTGGTTCCCTGTGATGTGGAAATCCCTCCCGTATCCTATGAGGACAAGGAACCCTGCGGACGGATCCAGCCTGGTGAAAAGGAAGCCGGGGAACGTAGGAAGAATTTCGATGCTTTTGAGTGTGGCATGACGAGACAGGAAGCCTGCCAGGAAGCAGGCAGATGCTTACGCTGTGACAAATACGGTTACGGAAGCTTAAAGGGCGGCCGTGCAGCCATCTGGTAAAAGAGGAGCAGACTATGGGCGAAAAAATGATTAACCTTACAATAGACGGTGTGGAATTACAGGTGCCGGAAGGAACCAGTGTTATGAGTGCAGCCGCGGGTGTTGGAATAGAAGTGCCGCATCTGTGTTTTTTGAAAGACATTAATGAAATCAGTGCCTGCAAGGTCTGCGTGGTGGAAGTGCAGGGGAAAAGTAAGCTGATCACAGCCTGCAACAGTCCGGTGGAAGAGGGAATGGTGGTGTTTACCAACTCTCCTAAGGTGCGACGTGTGCGCAGGACCAACGTGGAACTGATCCTGTCCCAGCATGACTGTCACTGTGCAATCTGTGTCAGAAGCCGCAACTGTAATTTACAGAAGATATCCAATGATCTGGGAATTCTGGAAGTACCTTTTAACGAGGAAGTCCCGGAGACTTCCTGGGACCATTCTTTCCCTCTGATCAGGGATTCCAGGAAATGCATCAAATGTATGCGATGCGTACAGATCTGTGATAAAGTCCAGGCCATGCATGTCTGGGATGTACAAAATACCGGATCCCGTACCACTGTGGATGTGGCGGACAACAAGACCATCGACTGTTCCGACTGCACCCTGTGCGGGCAGTGTATTACCCATTGCCCTACCGGAGCACTGAGAGAACGCGACGATACTGACAAAGCATTCGCAGCACTGGCGGATCCGGAGAAGATCACGGTAGTCCAGGTGGCACCGGCGGTGAGAACTGCGTGGGGTGAAGAGCTGGGACTGCATGGAGAGGAAGCTTCCGAGGGCAAAATGGTGGCAGCCTTAAAGCGCATAGGCTTTGACTATGTATTTGATACCAATTTTGCAGCGGATCTGACCATTATGGAAGAAGGAAGCGAACTGCTGGAGCGCCTGGGCAATTCCCGGAAATACGCATGGCCTATGTTTACCTCCTGCTGTCCCGGCTGGGTAAGCTTCGTGTCCAAAAAATATCCGGAGTACCTGCGGAATCTGTCCACGGCAAAATCTCCCCAGCAGATGTTCGGTGCCATGGCGAAGACTTATTTTGCACAGAAAAAAGGCATTGACCCAAATAATATCTGCTGTATTTCCGTCATGCCCTGTGTGTCCAAGAAGAGAGAAGCCTCTCTTTCTTATATGAAGAGTGCCGGAGCCGGACAGGATGTGGATATCGTACTGACTACCAGAGAATTCGTGCGGATGATCCGTGCGGAGCATATCAATCCCCGGTTTTTAAAAGAGCAGGCGTTTGATTCTCCTCTGGGAGAAAGTACCGGTGCCGGAGTGATCTTCGGTGTCACCGGAGGTGTTATGGAGGCTGCGCTTCGTACTGCATATGCGGTAGTGGAAGGAAAGAATCCGGAAGCAGATGCCTTCAGAGCAGTCAGAGGAAGAGAAGGCAGGAGAGAAACGGATTTTGTACTGGGTGACAAAACGTTGCATACCTGTACGGTCAGCGGACTGGCCAATGCGGAGAAGCTGATGGAGGACATCAAGGAAGGAAGAGCGGCTTATGATTTTGTGGAAGTCATGGCATGTCCCGGCGGCTGTGTGGGAGGCGGCGGACAGCCGATCCACGACGGATGTGAGTTCGCAGAGCAACGTGGCGGTACTCTGTACCGTCTGGACAGCGAGAGAAAGCTTCGATTTTCCCACGAGAATCCGGAGGTGCAGAAAGCCTATGAAGAGTTCCTGGAGAAACCGCTTAGCCGTACCGCGCACAAACTTTTACATTCCGAGCATGTGAATGAGTTGTATTTCGAGACACACAACTATTTGTAATACTGGCTTTTTGGTTTAGATGCCGTTCATGCCTGCATGATAAGGCATCTGAACCAAAAAGCGCCCAAACATGGGGAAGAAGCGATTTGCGATTCGCGGGTATTACAATACCCCTTGACTTTTTCCTACATAGGGGCTATACTGTGTATAGTTTAAAGATGATTACTAGAGTAAGAGTGGACGCGCGCCACTCTTTCTTGTTGTTGTAGCGACAGTTTATATCAGTAAAGGAGGGCATACATGTCCAAACGAGAGGACTACGAAAGCAGAACAGAAGAACTGCTTGCACCTATCGCAGAAGTAAGTCAGGTGGAGATCTACGATGTGGAGTATGTGAAGGAAGGCAGTGATTACTATCTGAGAGCCTACATCGACAAGCCGGAGGGTGTGAACATTCTGGATTGTGAAAATGTCAGCAGAGCATTATCCGAAGCACTCGATAAGGCGGATTTCATTCCGGATGCATACATTCTGGAGGTCAGCAGTCCGGGACTGGGCAGAACGCTGAAAAAGGATAAGCATTTACAGAAGAGCATCGGCGAAGAGGTGGAGATCAAACTGTTTAAACCCATCGACAAATGCAAGGAATTTTCCGGCATTCTGGATCGCTTTGATGCAGATACGGTTACGATCACAGAAGAGGGAACCCCGAGAACTTTTGCCAGAGCAGACATCGCACTGATCCGCCTGGCACTGGATTTTTGATACTATTCAGAGCCAAGGGCGAAGGAATAGGTACAAGATTATAAGTTCAATACGAATATTACATTAAGAAAAGGCGAAAGCCGGAATGGAGGAAATGATGAATAAGGAATTAATGGAGGCACTGGATGTTCTGGAGAAGGAGAAGGAGATCAGCAAGGAGACCTTGTTTGAAGCCATCGAGAACTCCCTGATGACAGCCTGCAAGAACCATTTTGGAAAGGCTGACAATGTCCATGTGGAGATCAATAGAGAAACCTGCGATTTCCTGGTATATGCTGAGAAGGAAGTCGTACCCACGAAGGATGATGTAGAGGATGACTGCTTACAGATTGCTCTGGAGGATGCACAGGAGATCTCCAAAAAGGCACAGGTCGGCGACATGCTCCATGTAGAGATCAAATCCAAGGAATTCGGACGTATCGCTACCCAGAATGCCAAGAACGTGATCTTACAGAAAATCCGTGAAGAAGAGAGAAGTGTGATCTACAATCAGTATTATGAGAAGGAAAAGGATGTAGTAACCGGTGTAGTGCAGCGCTATGTCGGCAAAAACATCAGCATCAACCTGGGTAAGGCAGATGCCATGCTGACCGAGAATGAGCAGGTGAAGGGCGAAGTCTTCAAACCCACTGAGCGTATCAAGGTCTACATCGTAGAAGTGAAGAACACCCCGAAGGGACCCCGTATCAATGTCAGCCGTACCCATCCGGAACTGGTAAAGAGATTGTTTGAGTCTGAAGTTACCGAGATCAAGGACGGTACCGTAGAGATCAAGAGCATTGCCAGAGAGGCCGGCAGCCGTACCAAGATCGCTGTGTGGAGCAACAACCCGAACGTGGATGCGGTCGGTGCCTGCGTAGGTATGAACGGTGCACGTGTCAATGCTATTGTAGAAGAGCTGCGCGGTGAGAAGATCGATATCGTGAACTGGGATGAGAACCCCGGTAATCTGATCCAGAATGCACTTTCTCCCGCCAAGATCGTAGCAGTATTTGCGGATCCCGATGAGAAGACCGCAAAGGTAGTCGTTCCTGATTATCAGCTGTCTCTGGCGATCGGTAAGGAAGGTCAGAATGCAAGACTGGCAGCAAGGCTGACCGGTTACAAGATCGACATCAAATCCGAGACACAGGCCAAGGATGCTCCCGGCTTCCGCTATGAGGATTATGTGGACGATTACGAGGATGAAACCGAAGACGATTTTGATGGAGAGCAGGAATAATCAATGGCAAAAAAGATTCCACTGAGGCAGTGCGTAGGCTGCGGAGAAATGAAAGGCAAAAAAGAAATGCTGCGTGTTCTGAAGACTCCGGAAGGAGAGATCTGTTTAGATACGACGGGCAAAAAGAACGGACGCGGTGCATATATATGCAGACAGAAGGAATGTCTGCAGAAGGCCCGGAAGAATAAAGGCTTAGAGCGTTCATTCAAGATGAGTATTTCTCCGGAAAGTTATGATATGCTGGAAAAGGAGTTTGATCAGCTTGAAACAGAATAAGATTTATTCCCTTTTGGGACTTGCGATGAGGGGGCGTAACCTGGTAAGCGGTGAATTCCAGACGGAGGACGCTGTGAAAAAAGGTGCTGCCATGTTGGTGATCGTTGCAGAAGATGCATCCGCCAATACGAAAAAGTTGTTTCACGACAAATGTTCCTATTATGAAGTCCCGGTATATGAATATGGCACAAAAGAAGAGCTCGGCTGGGCAATCGGCCGGAACTTAAGATCTTCGATCGGTGTGTGTGATGCGGGACTGGCAGATGCACTCATCAAGCAATTGGAAGCGAATTTGCCCGGTTAGGCAGAATGGAGGAAAGCATGGCGAAAATCAAAGTACATGAACTCGCAAAAGAATTAGAACTACAGAGTAAGGATATATTGAATTTTTTACAGGAAAAAGGAATTGAGGCTAAGGCAGCACAGAGCTCTCTGGAAGAGGATGCGGCAGCGCTGGTTCGTAAGAGTCTGGGACACAAAAAGCAGGCTCCCGCGGCAGAGAAGACAGAAACTCCCACTCCGGCAGAAAAAGAGCCTGTGAAGGCACAGGAAGCAGCAAAGCCCTCAGCAAATAAGGTGCAGGAGCCCACAACAGAGAATAAGGGTCAGGATGAGACGAAGAAAAAGAAAAAAATTATCTTCGTAAGCAACCCTCAGAATTCCAAGATGTCCGGACAGCGTCAGGGCGGTCAGAACGGACAGGGACAGAGAAACGCCGGCGGACAGCGCCCGAATCAGGGACAGGGAGGCAGATACCAGAATAATTCCTACGGTAACCGTGTACAGACACAGGCTCCGGTACGTCCCATCAAACCGCTGACCCCGCCTTCTCCCACCCCCAGTGTGGATATGGTACCCGGAAACAGAGGACAGCAGCCGAAGAAGCCCGCAAACAACACCGCGGCACAGGCACCTGTAAAAGAACAGGCAACACAGAATACCGCAGCAGCTCAGCCACAGGCACCTCAGAATACAGCACAGAACAGATCTGCGGACAGACCGCAGAACAATAACCGTGACAACAGAGACAACCGCCAGGGTGGTTACGGTCAGAATAATTACGGACAGAACCGTGATAATCGTGGACAGAACGATCGTGGTCAGGGCAGCTATAATCGTGACAACAGAGATGGTAACCGTGATAATCGTCAGGGCAGCTATGGTCAGGGCAGCCGCCAGGGCGGACAGAACGCAAACAGAGGAGGCATGGGCAATGGCAGACCTCAGGGAGGCGGATTTAACAGACAGGGTCGTCCGGGTATGGAAGGCGGCCAGGGTGATCGCAGGAATAACGGCAACGGTGAGCGCGGTTACGGCAATAACGGCCGCGACCAAAGAGGCAATGGCGGATCGGGTAATCGATTCGGAGATAACAGGCAGAATAAGGGCTTCGCTCCGGAACCTGCAGGTAAAGATATTGAGAAGAAGCGCGAAGATGAAAAGAGACGTTTCAGTCAGGAGAAGGACAACAAGCGTTCCAAGAAGGACCATATCTACGAAGACGAGGACGCACTGAAGAACAAGCCCGGACGTTTCATCAAGCCGGAAAAGAAGAAGGAAGAGGTACAGGAAGAGCAGATCAAAGTAATCGTGCTGCCGGAATCCATTACCATCAAAGAACTGGCTGAGAAGATGAAGTTACAGCCTGCAGCCATCATCAAGAAGCTGTTCCTGGAAGGTAAGATCGTAACCGTGAACCAGGAGATCTCCTATGAAGATGCAGAGAATATCGCCATGGAATATGACATTCTCTGTGAAAAAGAGGTCAAGGTAGATGTCATCGAAGAACTGTTGAAGGAAGACGAAGAGGACGAGGCAGATCTGGTGGAGAGACCTCCCGTAATCTGTGTTATGGGTCACGTTGACCATGGTAAGACTTCCCTGTTAGATGCTATCCGTAAGACCAATGTAACCGATCGTGAGGCAGGTGGTATCACCCAGCACATCGGTGCTTATACTGTAAATGTGGGAGACCGTAAGATCACCTTCTTAGATACTCCCGGACATGAAGCATTTACTGCCATGCGTATGCGTGGTGCCAATGCGACCGATATTGCTATCCTGGTAGTAGCAGCGGACGACGGCGTAATGCCCCAGACTGTAGAGGCGATCAACCATGCAAAGGCAGCAGGTGTGGAGATCATCGTAGCAGTGAACAAGATCGATAAACCCTCTGCAAACATTGACCGTGTAAAGCAGGAACTGGCAGAGTATGAGCTGATCCCTGAGGATTGGGGCGGAAGCACTGTATTTGCACCCGTATCCGCAAAAAGCGGTGAGGGTATTGACCAGCTGCTTGACATGATCCTGCTGACTGCAGACATCATGGAACTGAAGGCGAACCCCAAGAGAAAGGCAAGAGGTCTGGTCATCGAGGCAGAGCTGGATAAGGGACGCGGTCCTGTGGCTACCGTACTGGTACAGAAGGGTACCCTGCATGTGGGAGACTTTATCTCCGCAGGTGTGGCTCATGGTAAGGTAAGAGCCATGATCGATGACAAGGGACGCAGAGTCAAGGAAGCAGGACCTTCTACTCCCGTAGAGATCCTGGGTCTGTCCGATGTTCCCAGTGCCGGCGAAGTATTCCTGGCACATGATAATGATAAGACAGCAAAATCTTATGCAGAGACCTACCTGGCACAGAACAAGGAAAAGATGCTGGAGGAAACCAAGGGCAGAATGTCCTTAGATGATCTGTTCAGCCAGATCCAGGAGGGTAATCTGAAGGAACTGAACCTGATCGTCAAGGCTGATGTACAGGGTAGTGTAGAGGCAGTAAAACAGTCCCTGATGAAGCTGTCTAATGAAGAAGTAGTAGTAAAATGTATCCACGGCGGTGTAGGTGCCATCAACGAATCTGACGTATCCCTGGCAAGTGCGTCCAACGCGATCATCATCGGATTCAACGTCCGTCCCGATGCGACTGCCAAGGCAACCGCAGAGAGAGAGGGTGTGGATGTACGTCTGTACAAGGTCATCTACCAGGCCATCGAAGATATCGAAGCTGCCATGAAGGGTATGCTGGATCCCGTATACGAGGAGAAGGTGATCGGTCATGCAGAGGTTCGTCAGATCTTCAAGGCATCCGCTATCGGTAACATTGCCGGTTCCTATGTCTTAGACGGAGTATTCCAGAGAGGCTGTAAGGTTCGTATCACCCGTGAGGGAGAGCAGATCTTCGAGGGCAACCTGGCTTCCCTGAAGAGATTCAAGGATGATGTGAAGGAAGTTAAGGCAGGATATGAGTGTGGTCTTGTATTCGAAGGCTTTGACAAGATGCAGGAGCTGGATATCGTAGAAGCTTATATCATGGTGGAGGTACCACGCTAAAGAGAATATCTAAGGCGTGAAAATACCACGCCTAAGATATTCTAAAGCTTTAGCGCGAAGTTTCGCTTCGCGAAACTTCCGGTGTGGTACGAAGTGAAACTTCCGGTGTGGTACGAAGCGAAACTTCCGGTATATCATGGTTTAGGTTTGAAGTAAGAAGGAATAAGAATGAGAAAAAATAGTGTGAAAAATACCCGTGTCAACGGGGAGGTACAGCGCGTTCTGGCAGAGATCATCCGGGGCGGTCTTAAGGACCCCCGGATCAGTCCTTGGACCAGTGTGGTCGCTGTGGAAGTGGCACCGGATTTAAAGAGCTGTAAGGCATGGATCAGTGTGTTGGGAGATGAAGAAGTCAGAAAATCTACCATGCAGGGCTTAAAGAGCGCCGAGGGCTTTATCCGCAGAGAACTGGCGCGTACCATTAATCTGCGCAATACTCCGGACATTACTTTTGTGATGGACCAGTCCATCGAATACGGTGTCAATATGTCCCACAAGATTGATGAAGTCATTGCTGCGGACGAACAGTCACAGAAGCCGGAAAATGAAATCACGGAAGAGACAGAGGAAGGTGACGAATAATGGACTTGCGTGAAGAATGTCGTGGCGCAAAAAGAATCGGTATCAGCGGGCATATTCGTCCCGACGGAGACTGCGCGGGTGCATGTCTGTCCTTGCAGAGGTACCTGCGTAAACTCCTTCCGGAAGCAGAGGTTACGGTATATTTACAGAAGCCTTCCGAAGAGTTTTCCTATCTGAAGGGATACGATGAGATTCAGACCGAATGCCCGGGGCAGGATCCGTTTGATGTGTATTTTGCACTGGATTGCAGCCAAGACAGACTGGGAGATGCGGAGAAATATTACCAGAATGCGAAAAAGAAGATCAACATCGATCATCACATCAGCAATTCCGGCTGTGGTGATGTAAATCTCGTCCGTCCCGAGGTGGGCAGTACCTGCGAGGTATTGTATCACATCATGGATGTGGAACTTATTGACAGAGATATTGCGGAAGCACTGTACACCGGCATCATCCACGATACTGGTGTATTCCAGTATTCCAATACGACACCGGAGACCTTACAGGCAGCAGCATTTCTGATCTCTTTCGGATTCAATTTCCCTAAGTTGATCGAGGAAAGCTTTTATCAGAAGACCTATCTGCAGTCGCAGATCATGGGAAGAGCCCTGATGGAGAGCATACGCTTCATGGACGGTCGCTGCATCGTGAGCATGGTGGACCGCAAAACCATGGATTTTTACAATGCGGTACCGGGAGATCTGGATGGCATTGTGAACCAGCTGCGCAATATTAAGGGAATCGACTGTGCGATCTTCATGTATGAGACCGGTGTACTGGAGTACAAGGTCAGCATGCGTTCCAATGAGAAGGTTGATGTGGCGAAGGTGGCATCCTTCTTTGGAGGCGGCGGACACGTACGTGCCGCAGGCTGCACCATGAAGGGGACTTTCCATGACTGTATCAATAATTTGTCACTGCACATCGATAAGCAATTGCGGGGAGAACAGGATTAATGGACGGCATTATCAATGTATACAAGGAAGCAGGTTTTACCTCTCATGATGTGGTAGCCAAGCTTCGTGGGATCTGCCGGCAGAAAAAGATAGGGCACACGGGTACACTGGATCCACAGGCTACCGGTGTGCTCCCTGTATGTCTGGGGAGCGCTACCAGAGCATGCGAAATGCTGACGGACAGGACCAAGGAATATGTGGCGGAACTTTTACTGGGTCAGATCACAGATACCCAGGATACCACGGGAACCGTTTTGGAAGAGCGGGAAGTAACGGTGGATGAGGCACAGGTACGTGAAGTGATCGGAAGCTTTGTCGGCGGTTATGACCAGATCCCGCCTATGTATTCCGCACGGAAGGTCAACGGAAAAAAGCTCTATGAGCTTGCCAGGGCAGGTAAAGAAGTGGAACGGCAGGCAAGACACGTGGATCTGCCGGCAATCGAGATCCTGGAAATAAGACTTCCGGTGGTGAAGTTCCGTGTGGAATGTTCCAAGGGAACCTACATCCGCAGTCTCTGTGCCGATATCGGCGGGAAGCTTGGCTGCGGTGGTACCATGCAGAGCCTCGTGCGCACCAGGGTCGGAGAATTCCGGCTTGCGGATGCCCTGACACTTGCACAGCTGCAGGAACTCCGGGATACTGACAGATTAGAGGAGGCACTGCTTCCCACGGACCGTATTTTTGCGGATTTTCATGCAGTACATGTAGAGGAAAAATGGCGGAAATTGATCGATAACGGGAACGCTTTTTATCCGGGACAGACCATGGAGCAGACTACTTATCCTGCGGGAGAGTGGGTGCGTGTCTACAGAGAGGATGACAGCTTTGTGGGCATTTATGCGTATGACGGGGCAAAAGAATGGTACAAGCCCGTGAAAATCTTCCCAAGTAACACAGAAAGCAGGAAATAGACTTGGAAATCATTGCAGGAACAACAGACTTTTATCTGGAAAAAGATACAGCGGCAGCCATCGGCAAATTTGACGGTGTGCATTTGGGGCACAGAAGACTTTTAGAGGAAATCCTGAATAAGAAAAAGAACGGACTGGCAGCCTGCGTTTTCACTTTTGATCCCACACCGGCGGTGCTGTTCGGACTGTCGGATGGAAAAGAACTGACAACAAGAGAAGAGAAAAGACGTCTCTTCGAACGTCTGGGCATCGACATTTTGATCGAGTTCCCGCTGACAAAAGAGACTGCGGCCACAGAACCGGAGCGTTTCGTGACGGAGATTCTGGCGAAGCAGATGAATACTCGGTTTGTGGCGGCAGGGGAAGATCTGTCTTTTGGAAAAAATGGTGCAGGCAATGCTGAGCTTTTAGAGAAAATGGCTCCGCAGTTAGGCTTTTGCGTCCGGACCATAGAGAAGATCGAAGTGGATGGCATTGAGGTCAGCTCCACTTACATCCGCAAGCTGGTGGAAGAGGGCCGGATGGAAGAGGCAGAAAAGATGCTGGGAATGCCCTATACTCTGGTGGGACGTGTGGAACATGGCAACCATATCGGTCATACCCTGGGATTCCCCACGGTAAATCTCCTGCCGCCCGCAGGCAAGCTCCTGCCGCCCAACGGTGTCTATTATGCGGCAGTCCGTTATAATGGGAAGGTCTACAAAGCTATCAGTAATGTAGGGACCAAGCCGACGGTTTCTTCCGAAAAAATGATGGGAGTGGAATCTTATCTATATGATTTCGCTCAGGATATTTACGGTCAGGAGATTGAAGTGGCACTGAAAAGCTTCCGGCGCCCGGAACGCAGATTCGGATCTTTGGGCGAACTTAAGAAACAGCTGGACCTGGATATTGCGGATGGGCGAAACGCGTAAATTGAGTAAAAAAATGTAAAGAAACGTAAAAGAAAAGTAAAATATCCATTGCAAGTTTTAAATCTATCTCGTAAAATATATTTTAGATTGTTTGTAAAGAATAAAATTGAGAATGATTGCTTTGCCTATTGGGGAAAAGCAAGAGAGATTGAGGGATTTAAAATGAGCTTTGGAACAATATTGACAATGGCCGGAGGTCTGGGACTGTTTTTATTCGGAATGGAACTGATGAGTGATTCCATTGAGAAGGTAGCAGGTGCCAGACTTCGTCGTATTCTGGAGATTTTCACCACGAACCGTTTCATGGGGATGATCGTGGGTATTATTTTCACCGGTATCATCCAGTCTTCCTCCGCATGTACGGTTATGGTAGTCAGCTTTGTTAACTCCGGTCTGATGAATCTGTATCAGGCAGCGGGAGTTATCCTCGGTGCCAATATCGGCACCACCATCACCTCCCAGCTGGTATCATTTAATCTGTCCAAGATCGCACCGTTAATTCTGTTAGTCGGTGTGGTCGTGATGATGTTTACGAAGAAAGAAAAAGTCCGTAAAGTAGCGGAAGTGGTCGTAGGCTTCGGTATTCTGTTCGTGGGACTGAGCACCATGTCCCAGGCAATGGCCAACATGAAAAATGAGCCGCAGGTAGTAAATCTGCTGATGTCTCTGAAAAATCCGTTCTTAGCCACCTTGATGGGATTTGCCCTGACTGCGATTATTCAGAGCTCATCCGTAACGGTCAGTATCGTACTGTTGCTCGCCAATCAGGATCTGCTGCCGTTACCGATCACACTGTACATTATCTTAGGATGTAATATCGGTGCCTGTGCTACCGCTATGTTAGCTTCCATGACCGGTAAAAAGGATGCGAAGAGAGCTGCGCTGATCCATCTGCTGTTCAATATCATCGGTACCGTGATCATCTATATTGCTCTGTTCGTGGCAGGCGATCAGATCGTGGAACTGATCAAGTCTATCTCCGCGGACAACGGCCGGTTCGTGGCAAATGCGCATACGCTGATCAAGATCGCACAGGTAATTATGCTGTTCCCGTTCACCGGCTGGCTGGTAAAGATGACCTACCTGATCGTACCTGGCGAAGATCAGAAGGTTGGTTACAGAGAGAGCTATCAGTTAAAATACATCGGCGACAAAGTGGTGTTCAACCCCGCTACCGCAGTAGTAGAGGTTGTCAAGGAGCTGGAGCGTATGGCTTCTCTGGCGGAGGAGAACTTAAACCGTGCCATGAATGCCCTGATCACATTGGATGAAGAAGACATTGAGGAAGTCTACGAGGTAGAGAAAAATATCAACTTCCTGAACCATGCCATTACGGATTATCTGGTGAAGATCAACCAGACGACACTGCCCATCGAAGACCTGAACAGTCTGGGTGCTCTGTTCCATGTGGTGAATGATATCGAGCGTATCGGTGACCATGCGGAGAATGTAGCGGATGCCGCAAGACAGCGTAAGGAAGAAGGAGTATCCATCAGCAAGGAAGCCCAGAAGGAACTGGGAGACATGCTGGAGATGGTCAATAAGATCATCCGTTATGCCGTAGAAATGTTTGCCAAGAGCGATGAGACCCATATGCAGGAGATCATCACTTTAGAGGATCAGGTAGATGAAAAGGAACGCGAATTGCAGAAGAAGCATGTAGAGCGTCTTACCAGGGGAGAGTGTTCTCCCGAAGCCGGCATGATCTTCTCTGATATTGTATCCGGACTGGAGAGAGTGGCGGATCATGCGACCAACATTGCATTTGCCATTACCACCGAAGAGGAAATGGATGAGGGCAAGACCAATTAATTCAAGAATGAGCTGTAGGAGGAGAACCATGCAAAGTATAATGCTTTGCGTGGCTTTCTTTTTTCGACACTTAAGACGATACGATTGACAAAGCAGAGAAAACAGTAGTATTTTGTAACAGAAATACTATCGGAAGTTGTGAGGATACAAATACATGAAGATCTATTTGGTAAGACACGGTGAGACGGACTGGAATCAGGCAGGACTTTTGCAGGGGCAGACGGATATTGCTCTCAATGCCCAGGGATTGGAGCAGGCCCACGATGCGGCGGAGCGGTTAAAAGAAGTTCCGTTCGAAATTGCATTTTGCTCGCCGCTGATCCGGGCGAAGCGCACGGCAGAGATCATCATAGGCGACCGGAAGATCACCCTTACCACAGACGAAAGACTCAGAGAACTGAATTTCGGACCCTGGGAAGGCGTGGATATCCGGACCATCAGGGATGCTGCCAGCCAGCCTTTCACCAATCCGGGCAGCTATATTCCACCCGAGGGAGCGGAGAGCTTTGCACAGTTGTATCAAAGAAGCGGTGAATTCGTGAAACAGGTGCTTCTGCCGTTGGAAGGCACTTACGAGACGGTGCTGGTAGTAGCACACGGAGGAGTGAACCGCAGTATTCTGAATCCTGTCTTAGAGATCCCCGTGGATGATTTCTGGCGGATACATATGGGTAACTGTGCCACTGCGATTCTCGACTGTACAAATGGAAAACTATCCATGCTGGAATATACGGATAGCAAGAGTGCCAATGCGAAGAGCAAGCTGCTGTGAATGAAATCCAATATGAAAAATCCTACATCGGATATGATTCATAATTTATACATGATGAGTAACCATTCAGAGCCATGATGGAAAGGTGAGAGATTAAAAATGCACATAGACAGAGAAGATATGTTGGAACTGACCAGGAGAATGACCGTGTCCCGCAGCTGCTTTTCCCGCATTGCCGGAGCGTACATGGATGAAGAGGGATTTATTGACGGTACCTTCAATACGCATTTCCTCAAATTATCCGGAAGCGAGAAGGAGAAGAATCTGAATATCTCCAAAACCATTCCCTATTCCAATACCAATGTGAATCTGAAGAACTATCGTCTGGACCTGGGAGCCAGGAGACCCGGCGGCGTAATACAGCTGTTGGAAGCCCTAAGGCAGTGTGAATTAAAAAATGATGCATTATTGTACTCCCTTTATGAATATATTGGAGAGAGATACCAGCCGGGCTATCCGTATGCCATCTATCTTTTCTTCGGCAGCTATGATGTGCCCACCAAGGGAAAAGACAAGGAGAATCAGTGGGAATCCGAGGAGGTTTACCAGTTTCTGATCGGTACCATCGGTCCGGTCACGGGAGACTATGAGGTCGGGAGACCGGAAGCGGGGTTTCTATATCCGGCATTTGCCAACCACAGCACAGATATTGACGGTATTAATATCTATCAGTCGGAGGAAGATTCACACCTGTTTGCTGAAATTTTAGGCGTGTTGGCTTGACAGACAGAGATTTTTTCCCTATAATACGCACTGGAACAAAGTAAATCTCGATTACAAAACCCGTAAGGGCAGTGGATTTTTCAAGATTTTGATCTTATTTTCGCCACACAGCAGAAATGTTGTGTGGCGTTTGTTGTATAAGGAGCAGAAAATGAACCAGACTTATATGAAAGAAAAGAAAATATTTCCCCTTGTGATGTCCATGGCACTTCCCATGATGCTTTCCATGGCATTCAATTCCCTCTATAATATCGTGGACAGTTATTTCGTGGCAAAGCTCAGTGAGGATGCCATGACAGCGCTTTCCCTGGTCTATCCGGCACAGAATCTGCTGACTGCTGTGGCGGTGGGCTTCGGGGTGGGGGTCAATGCCATGATTTCCTTCTATTTGGGAGCACAGAATCAGGAAAAGGCGGATAAGACGGCGACCCAGGGAATGGTGCTGGGGGTATTGCACGGTGTGCTGCTCATGCTGCTGTTTCTCTGTGGAATGAATTGGTTCCTGGGGATGTTCACGAAAAGTGATGCGGTGCGGGCGCTGGGCATGGAATATTCCAATGTAGTGTTCCTGTTTTCCGTCATTGTGACCGGGGGCATCACACTGGAGAAAATATTCCAGGCGGTAGGCCGGATGCGGGCTACCATGGTCAGCATGATCGCCGGATTTGTCACGAATATCGTACTGGATCCGTTGTTGATCTTCGGCATCGGACCTTTTCCCCGGATGGAGATCGCCGGAGCGGCGCTTGCCACCGGCATTGGACAGGTGATCACGTTACTGGTATATCTCATCTATTATGTGACGGATCCTCTGCCAGTGAAGCTTCATAAAAAATATCTGCGTCCGGAAGGGGATATCTGCGGCAAGACTTACGGTATCGGCATTCCTGCGACCCTGAATATGGCACTGCCTTCTCTGCTGATCTCCGCGTTGAACGGTATTCTGGCAGCTTATTCCGGAGCCTATGTACTGGTGCTGGGTGTTTATTATAAGTTACAGACCTTTATTTACCTGCCTTCCAACGGTATCATTCAGGGCATCCGTCCCTTGATCGGCTATAACTACGGTGCCGGTGAGAGAAAGCGTGTGGAGCAGATCTACCGTCTGACCTTGGAACTGACCGCAGGGATCATGGCTGCCGGTACGGCGCTGTGCTGGCTGATCCCCGGAGGACTGATCGGACTGTTTACCGAGAATCCGGAGACCATCACCATCGGTATCACGGCACTGCATATCATCAGCTTGGGCTTTATTCTGTCCGCTGTGTCGGTGACCAGCTCCGGAGCCCTGGAGGCGCTGGGACAGGGTATGGCTTCCCTGGTGATTTCTGTGATGCGTTATGTGGCGGTGGTCATCCCTGCGGCATTTGTCTTAAGCCGCATCATCGGTGTCACCGGTGTATGGTGGGCATTTGTCTGCACGGAGAGCGTGACCGCGGTGGTGGCGTATGTCCTGTACCACAGAGTGTGGAAAAAAGCATAAAAGAAAGTACATATTCTAAAATCCGAATCATTTTTGAGACTACAGCAAAATGCTATTCTGTAACTATAAAAATGGATTGGAGGTTAGCGTATGAAAATCGTAGTATTGGGAGGAACCGGCTGGCTGGGAGCCGAGATAACGGCAGAGGCCGTAAAACGCGGTCATGAAGTCATTGTACTTTCCAGACATCCGGAAGACATCAAATATACCCTGACCCCGGAAGCAACTTCTCTGAAGGCAGATGCGTCCAACTATGACGAATTGGTGAATGCGGTGCCTTATGGTACGGATATCCTGATCAACTCATTGATTCCGGATCCTTTCGTGCATGAGACATTCCCACAGTGGTGTGAAAGTGTGATTCGGTGCTGCAAAGAACAAAAGGTGGGACGTCTGATCGCCATCGGAGATGCCTGCGTATTCCCGGTGAGCAAGGACAAGACTTTGATGGACACCACGTTCCTGACACCGTTTTACAGAACCTGGTTCGGGGAGCACAAGCGGACACATGAATTGTACCTGAAGGAAAAGGAGCTGGACTGGGTGGAAATCGCACCTGCTGCAAAGTGCCTTCCGGACAAAGAATTACATGAATACAATATTGCGGTGGATGCTTTGTGCACGTTGGACCCGGTGGTGCAGAAGCTGGAGACACCGGATCCGGATCATTATCCTTTTGCAGACAGCAGTTACATATCCACACAGGATTTCGCTTATGCCGTAATGGATGAGGCAGAGCATCAGAGGTATTCGCGGACAAGAATCTGCGTGGCATGGAAAATCGCACATGAAATGTATTGGGAGGAGCAGAAATGAGGATAGCAATTTTAGGGTCCAGCGGACGAGTAGCCAGCCGCATTGTGAAAGAAGCATTGATGCGCGGCCACGAAGTGGTAGGAATCGATATCAAAAACAAAGAAGAATTTGAGGATAAAATTACTTTTTACCCATATGATATGGAAGATGTGGAACATATTGCGGAGGCAATCCGGGGATGCGATGTATACATATTTGCAGTGATACCGGTCCTGAAAGGATTTGACAAGATAGTGACAGTCGTAAAGTGTGCTATTGAAGCATGCAAGCGCGCGGGTGTTCCCAGAATGATCTATATCTGCGGTGGTGTGTCAAGCTGGATCCGCCCCGGGGTCTATCTGTTGGATGACCAAAAGCAGCCCGGGCATCGCCAGACGCACAAAGCCAATGATGCAATTATCGGCAGCCATGAGGTGGCACTGGAATATCTGAGAACCGTGGATGATTTCGACTGGTGTTGCCAGACCGCACCGCTCTGGATGGAAGAGAATATGGGCGGACGCACTGGCAAATATCGTATGGGAACGGAATATCCCGTATTGATAGACCCCGATAATAAGGACATCAGTCTTCAGCAGAATTGTCATATCTCTATGGAGGATTTTGCAGTGTGCATGATCGATGAAGTAGAGCAGTCCAGACATCATAAATGCAGATATACCGTAGGCTATTAAACAGGAGTGCAGACATCCGTAAGAGACATACCGGATGTCTGTTTTTCATTTGGAAAAACTATGCTATAATCGGTAAGTAAGTATAGACTAGAGCTATTTCTCGAAAGGAAATTGGTATGGCAAAGGTATTGTTGATCGATGATGAAATTCATGTGAGAAGTCTGATGAAATATCTGATTCACTGGGAAGAATTGGGGCTGACGTTGGAAGGGGAATACGATAATGCTCAGGACGCTGTTGCCAAAATGCAGCAGGAACCGGCGGATATTGTGATCACGGATATCTGTATGCCGGGAATGGACGGACTGGAGATGATCGAACAGATACAACAAAGCAACCGGGACTGCAGATTTATCCTGATCAGCGGTTACCGGGACTTTGAATATGCCAAAAAGGCAATCGGCCTGGGGGTCTCGGAATATATTGTGAAACCGATCAATGAGGAGGAGATCAATAAAACGCTGAGAAAAGTATTGACCGGGACGGTGAAGGAACGCAGAGAGGATGCCCAAACCAGGGAATTGCGACAAAAGCTATTTCCTCTATTGGTGCGTAAAGGGAAAAATGTGGAACCGGATGTGGGAAAGGCATATGGATTCCGGTTTGCGGAGGATGGTTACTACCGTGTCTTACAGTTGGGATTCTGCAATTGTAGTGAAGAGGATGACACACGCAGGATTATCTCGGAGTTTACAGACGCTGTCAGGGAGGACGTCGGAGCTTATTGCTACGAAATGGAAGGCTTTCCGCTGTCAGATCTGAGGTATGATGTTCTGCTTCAATATGAAAAGGAGAGAGACGGACAGATCATCCGGTGCCTGGATATGGTATATCGTAATATGGTACAGCGTCACAAGGAAGACCTGCCCTATCGTTTTTATCTCTCTGCGGGAAAGGCGGTAACTTTCATTGCGGAAATTTATAAATCTATCGATTCTGCCCATTTTTTCATGAGCGGAAGGCTCGGTTACGGAAATACCAGGGTATACATTGCGGATATCTTGCCTAAGTTTGACAGAATCATGGAGGAAAATCATCCCATTCCGAGAGAGACGGTGCGTGAATTTGAGCGGGATATCGAGACCATGAATCCGGAAGGCATCCGCAGCATTGTGAGGAGATTATTCAAAAGCCTTCAGGACAGAGAAGAACAAAACTATATTTTTTATTTTTATCTGATCAGAGATTTGAACAATATTATGATGTCTGTTTTTCAGAGATTGCAGATTCATCCCTCTGATATGAATCGTATGGAGAGAGAACTGGAAGAACAGATGGACAACTGTGACAGTGTGGCGATGCTTCAGATCATGACAGAACGATATTGTATTGATCAGGTCAATAAATGTCTGGACGGTAAACAGGACAATGCGCAGGTATATGTGAATCTGGCAAAAAAATACATTGATGAACATTATGCGGAGGAAATATCCCTACAGACTATTGCGGATCTGGCGCATGTAAATGCAGCATATCTGTCTTCTGTGTTTAAGAAGAACACGGGGATCAATTATCTGACGTATCTGACAGAGGTCCGCATGGAGAAAGCCAAGGAACTGCTGAGCCAGCTGGATATGAATCTGTCCCAGATCGCGAATGCCGTGGGATATACCAGTACCAGATATTTCAGTAAAACTTTTGAAAATGAAGTGGGAATGAAGCCGAGTGAATATCGAAGAGTATATTTGCGGGAGCAGAGATGATCATGAGAAAAGAAAGATTGATTATTATAAGTATTACGGAGATTCTGATAGCATTCACGTTGTGTCTGCATATTTCGGAACAGACGGATAAAATATTGGTTTTACTTTTAGTGCTTGGATTTATCGCAGTGCTGACGGATTGCTGTATCGGATTGTATCAGATGCAGACGATCCGGGAACAGAAAGAACAGGAAGAGAGAAAGCGGATTCAGGCGGAACTGGATCAGAAACGCCAGAAGTTACAGGCTTTGGAAAGTCAGATCAATCCCCATTTTCTGTATAATACGTTGGATACCTTCCGGGGACTTGCACTGGAACAGGGGAACCGCGAATTGAGTGATATGATCGAGGCACTGTCCCAGATGTTTAAATACAGTGTAAAATATGAAGCGGAAATGGTGAATATCAATGCGGAACTGGATTACCTGAAACATTATATTCAACTGCAGCAGATGCGTTTTCCGGGGAGATTCACCTATGAGGAACATCTGGAATGTGACCCGGCCAATCTGCTTCTGGAACCCTGTCCCAGATTTGTATTGCAGCCCATCGTGGAAAACGCGATCCGGCACGGACTGCGGGATGTCCGCAAGGGAGGACACATTATAGTGACCATGGGAATCCGCAGAAAAGATTTTTTTATTCTGGTAGAGGATAACGGATGCGGTATGGATATGACGGAGGTAAGTCTTCTGAACCAACGCCTGGAACGAATATCGGAAGAAACAGCTGAGACAAACGAAAAAGCCGGCATCGGCATAGAAAATGTCAATCGAAGGATCAAAATGTTCTGCGGTGAGGAATACGGACTTCGGGTTAACAGTAATCTGGGCACCGGGACCCAGGTGGAAGTCAGCCTGCCGTTGTACCGGGAAATGATGGAAGAAAAAGAGCAAAAAAATGTGCCTGTTTTCTAAAAACAGGTACATTTTTTTGTTTATCTCCCGAAGGTACAATGAATGTATCAAAAAACAAACAGGAGGATATAGCATGAAAATGAAAAAATTATTGGGAATGGTTATGACGGTGGCTCTTTGTGTATCTGCACTTGCGGGGTGCGGTTCCACCACGCAGCAGGGAGATACCCAGGCGGCTCAGACGCAGAGTCAGACACAGAGCGGTGACAGGCAGGAATCCAAAGGATCCATTGGTATTCTGGTAGTAACGACACAGTCACAGTGGTGCAATTCCGTGATTGATTCCGTATCGAAGGTGGTGGAAGCACAGGGGTACGATGTTATGGTATCGGATTCACAGGCATCCGCAGATAATGAGATCTCCGGTATGGAGAATCTGATCAATGCAGGCTGCAAGGCTATCGTAGTGAATGCCATGAACCCGTCCGGTCTGGCAGATATCTGCAAACAGGCACAGGATAAAGGTATCTACATCATTGGATGGACAGATCTGCTGGTAAATTATGATGCGCTTGTGGAAGAGGATACGGAAGCTGAATCCGCTATGATCGCGGAAGCAATCGCTGAATTTGCCCGGAATAAGGGTGCCGAAGGATTGGAGATGGCTACCATCTGGCTGGCAGATTCTGCAAATCCCGATACGACGACCGGCGTGTTCAAGACCTCACTGGAAAAGGAATTCAACAGCTCTCTGGTTGAAGAACTGGGAATGAATATCGTCAACAGTCAGTATGCATCCGACACTACGCAGGCCATGAACCTGACGGAAGCTATTCTGGCAGCTAACCCGGATGTAAAAGTAATCTTCTGTCAGAGCGATGAGATTGGTGTGGCAGTATCACAGACTCTGGAGAGCAGAGGCATTGACAAGGATGAGATCATGGTGTGTGGACTGGACGGAAGCAATGAGGCTATCAACGTGATCGCCGGAGGTAATTCCGCATTACAGGCAACGGTTCTGGCAGATATTAACAAAGTGGGCGAAAATGTAGGTAACGCTATCTGTACTTATCTGACAGACGGTACTACCGGTAACGTATCTGTGGATTATGTACTGATCAATAGAGACAACGCAGCAGATTACAAAGCAAATTAAGCATTGGCAGGGACGCAGGATGAAGAAAATTTTAGAATTTCATAATATTACCAAGAAATTCCCCGGCGTCAATGCACTGACAGATATTTCTTTTGATCTGTATGAGGGAGAAGTCCTGGCACTGATGGGAGAAAACGGTGCCGGGAAATCTACCCTGGTCAAGTGCCTGACGGGGGCCAACGAACCTACAGAGGGAACCATGGTCATTGACGGAAAATCCTATGACAGGATCACACCGTCGGAAGCAAGAGCTTTGGGAATCGGAGCGGTGTATCAGGAATTTACCTTGGTCCCGGATCTGCCCATCGTGGAAAATATTTTTATGGGAAATCTTCCGGGCAACGGTTTCCTGGTAGATCGTAAGAAAATGATACAGGATGCCAAGAAGATTTTTGAAGATTTCGGTGTGGATATTGATCCTATGGATAAGGTGAGCAGTCTGTCACCCGCAATGATGCAGATCGTGGAGATCGCAAAGGTAGTATCTCTGAATGTGAGAATACTGATTCTGGATGAGCCGACAGCACCTCTTACCATCAAGGAAGTGGATACACTTTTCCGCATCATTATGGACCTGAAGAAAAAGGGCGTGGCAGTGATCTATATCAGCCACAGACTGGAAGAGATCTTTGAGATCACAGACCGGATCGTCGTGATGCGGGACGGACATTTCATCAGTGAAGTGAAGACCGAGATGACTTCCAGACCGGAACTTATCCGTGCCATGATCGGAAGAGATGTCAATGATATCAATTATCCCCATACAAACTGTGCACAGGAAGAAGTGGTATTGCAGGCAGAACACGTAACCGGTAATGGTGTGGAGGATATCAGCTTTAGCCTGCACAAAGGCGAAATCCTAGGATTCGCGGGACTGGTGGGAGCCGGAAGAACAGAACTGATGAGTGTATTGTTCGGAGATGTTCCCAAAGAGAGCGGCAGAGTGCTGATCGGCGGAAAAGAAGTATCCATTCACCAGCCCTATGAAGCAATCCAGCACGGTATCGGACTCCTTCCGGAGGATCGCAAGGCCAAGGGACTTTTACTGGACAAATCCGTACTGGCCAATATCACTCTCTCAAGCCTCAGAAAGTACTGTAAGCTTGGAGTTATCAACCGGAAAAAGGAAAAAGAGACCGTAGAGGGATATATCAAAAGCCTACTGATAAAGACACCGAGTACCGCACAACAGGCACAATTCCTGTCCGGAGGTAATCAGCAAAAACTGATCGTGGCAAAGTGGCTGGATATGGACAGCGATATTCTGATCTTCGATGAGCCCACCCGCGGTATTGATGTAGGCGCAAAATTCGAGATCTATCAACTGATGCATCAATTGGTGGAAAGCGGTAAATCGATTATTATGGTATCCTCTGACTTTGAAGAATTGATCGGCATGTCCGATAATGTGGTGGTCATTGCAGAGGGTAAAATGGTAGGGCAAATGGCAAAATCGGAATTTGATAAAGAGATGCTTCTGGATCTGGCATCGGGAAGCAGATAGTTGGGAAAGGCTTAGTTACGCTTATGAAGGATACATGGATTGTTAAAACAAAAGAATTTGCAAAGAAAAGAGTGGCACAGATTCTGTTGGTATTGATCGTGATCATTTTTGCATCGATCAAACCGGAGACATTTTTTACGGTGGATAATCTGTTTACGATCGTAAGGCAGGTGGCTACCACGGGTCTGATCGCGTTGGGAGTATCGTTTTTGATGCTGACCGGCAACCTGGATTTCTCCGTAGGTAAACTATATGCATTCGCAGGTGTCTGCTGTGCATTGTTATACCAGAGAGGATTAAATATCTGGGTGGCAATTCTGGCATCGATCCTGGCGTGTGTGCTGATCAGTATGTTTACCGGTTTTGTTTCTATGAAATTTAATATTCCTATGTTGATCGTATCCATTGCCATGATGCAGGTGGTAGATGGCATCAACATGATATTGACCAATGGAGCTACGGTATACGGACTTCCGGATTCTATTAAATTCCTTGGTCAGGGATACCTATTGGGAATCCCTTTTGCGGTGATCGTATTTGCCGTTGTGGCAGCAATCGTTGCCTTCGTCCTGAACCGGACCTATCTGGGCAGACACCTGTTCGCGGTGGGAGGAAATAATGAAACTGCCAGACTATCGGGAATCCCCGTTAATAAGGTCAAGATGATCGCAAGTATTATCTGCGGTCTGCTGACCGGTATCGCCGGGATCATCATGATGTCGAGATCCTTTTCCGGAAGCCCTTATAACGGTACCAGCATGAGCAATGACGTTATCAGCGCTGCTGTCCTGGGAGGCGTCTCTATCTCCGGAGGAACCGGTAAGACCAGCGGTGTTGTTACCGGTGTGCTGATCATCGGTATCCTGTCCCAGGGACTTGTTATGATCGGTATGAGCAGCAATTATCAGAACATGATCAAAGGCGCGATCCTGATCCTTTCTGTGATCATGGATCAGAAGTCTAAAGTGGCGAAGAGGAAGAAATAATGCAGACAACAGTTTTGATGAAAGAGAAGCCTTTTTATCTGAAAGATGAGCAGATAGAATGGGTGGAAAAAAACTTGGATTCCATGACACTTGAGGAGAAAATCGGCCAGCTGTTCCTGGTGATCGGTCTTGCGGATGATGAAGAAGAGCTGGTACGGATGTACAGACAGTGGAAGTTCGGCGGAATTATGTTCCGTCCGGCGCCTGCCGCATCTCTCAGACAATGGAACAAGCGCCTGCAAAAGGAAGCAAAGATTCCGCTGCTGATCGCTGCCAATCTGGAAAACGGCGGAAGCGGAGCGGTACTGGAGGGGACTTCGTTCGGCAGTCAGATGCAGGTGGCCGCCACCGGAGAGAAGGAACAGGCATACCGGTTGGGCCGGATCAGTGCATCGGAGGGAAAGGCAGCAGGTGTCAATCTGGCATTTGCACCGGTCTGCGATATTGACAGACAGTGGCGTAATCCGATCACGAATACCAGAACTTACGGAGGTGATCCGGAGACGGTACTGGAAATGTGCAGCGAGTATCTGAAAGGCGCATCGAAGGAAGGTGTGGCAGTATCCATCAAACATTTTCCGGGAGACGGCTGCGATGAGAGAGACCAGCATCTGGTCGCATCGGTCAATGACCTAAGCTGCGAAGAATGGGATGCTACTTATGGAAAGATATATAAAACACTGATCGAACAGGGAGCACAGACGGTGATGGCGGGACATATTATGCAGCCTGCATATACCAGATATTTTACACCCGGGATCCGGGATGAGGAAATCCTTCCGACATCCTGCTCCAAGGAACTGATCGACGGTCTTTTGCGCGGCAGACTGGGATTCAAAGGTGTGGTGTTGACGGATGCCGCCAACATGCTGGGATATTGTACCGCGATGAAGCGCAGCGAGTTGATCCCGGCTACGATCAATGCCGGCGTGGATATGATCCTCTTCGGAAGAAATGTGACGGAGGATATGGGATATCTCAAGGCGGCAGTGCAGAACGGAACCGTAACAGAGGAACGTTTGAATGAAGCCGTGACCAGAGTGCTGGCATTAAAAGCCTCCATGGGACTGCATGTGATGCAGGAAGAGAAGCAGACAGAAGAGAGCCCGGAGGTAATTGGATGCCCGGAACATATGGAGGAAGCAAGAGAGTGCGCGGATAAGGCAATCACACTGGTGAAAGATACGCAGAAATTGTTGCCTGTGCGCCCTGAGACACACAAAAGAGTATGGCTTCACATCAGCGGTGACAAGCCGGGATTTACCGGCGGAAGCAGATGTAGGGACTGGGTCATTGATGCACTTAAACAGGCAGGATTCTCTGTAGATGTATATGATACTGAGCATATGACCATAGAGGAGACTATGGTTCCGGTAGAGGAGATCGCAGCAAAATACGATGTGATCATGTATTTCTCCAATGTGATCAACGCCAGTTATCAGACAACAGCCAGAATTCAGTGGGTTGGAAATGTGGCACAGGAAGCCCCTTATTTTACGAAGGAGGTGCCTACGCTGCTAGTGAATCTGGGAAATCCTTACGGCGCTGTGGATGCCCCAATGATACCGACAGTGATCAATACCTATCATGCAAGCAAGATCATTGTGGATGAGGTTGTGAAGAAGATCATGGGAGAAAGTGAATTCAAAGGACATTCCCCGGTGGATCCATTCTGCGGAAAGTGGGGGACAGAATTTTGAAGAAAGCATTGATTTTCGACCTGGATGGAGTATTGGTGCATACGGACCGTTATCATTTCCTGGCATGGAAACAGATTGCCGGAGAGATCGGGGCTGCATTTGATGAAAAGGTTAATGACAGACTTAGGGGAGTGAGCCGCAGAGAAAGTCTGGAAATTATTCTGGAAGGCTGCGAGGAAAAAACAACAGAGGAACAAAAAGAACGTCTTTTGGAAAAGAAAAACAGCATTTATCGCAAATTGCTGGAACAATTGACTCCGGAAAGCGTGGAGGTATCTGTACGGGAGACTTTGGAACGACTTCGGGCAAACAGAACCCGGATGGCGATCGGGTCTTCCAGCAAAAATACGGATTACATTTTACAAAGAACCGATCTGTTAAAGTATTTTGATGCTGTGGTCGACGGAAACAATATTACGAAATCTAAGCCTGATCCGGAAGTGTTTTTAAAGGCGGCACAATTTATGGGAGCCAATCCTGCGGATTGTGTTGTGATTGAAGATGCTGAGGCAGGGATCAAAGCTGCCAAGGCGGCTGGAATGTATGCCGTGGGAATCGGTGAGGCAGCCGGATACTCCGAAACGGATCTCGGAATAAAAGATATGAGAGAAATACAACATCTAGTATCCTTTAATTGACTTCCCCCACAAAGTGTTGTAGAATAGACCGTGATAGGTTTTAACGACGATTCCCACGGAAGGTAGGGAGAACGGTCTATGGGGACATGAGATTAAGGGGGTACACAAGATGTTTCAGGTAATCAAACGAGATGGTTCCAAAGCAGATTTTACACTGACGAAGATCAATGATGCCATTATGAAGGCTTTTACTGCGACGCAGATGAGCTATAATAACGACATCATTGATCTTCTTGCGTTACGGGTGACCGCGGATTTCCAGAAAAAGGTGGAAAATGATGAGATCCACGTAGAAGATATCCAGGACAGTGTGGAGCGTGTACTGGGACAGGCCGGCTATGAGGAAGTGGCGAAGGCGTATATTCTGTATCGCAAGCAGCGCGAGAAGATGCGTGCCATGAAATCCACGATCCTGGACTACAAGGATGTGGTCAACAGCTATGTCAAAGTCGAGGACTGGCGAGTGAAGGAGAACTCCACGGTGACTTATTCCGTAGGTGGTCTGATCTTAAGCAATTCCGGTGCGGTAACGGCGAACTACTGGCTGTCCGAAATCTACGACGAAGAGATCGCCGAGGCACACCGCAATGCGGATATCCATATCCATGATCTGTCCATGCTGACCGGTTACTGCGCGGGATGGTCCTTAAAGCAGCTGATCAAGGAAGGACTGGGCGGCATCACCGGCAAGATCACTTCTGCACCGGCGAGACACTTATCCGTGCTGTGCAACCAGATGGTGAACTTCTTAGGGATCATGCAGAACGAATGGGCAGGAGCACAGGCTTTTTCCTCTTTTGATACCTACCTTGCTCCTTTTGTAAAAGTAGATCATTTAAGTTATCCTGAAGTGAAAAAATGCATCGAAGCATTTATTTACGGTGTGAATACGCCCAGCCGCTGGGGTACGCAGGCTCCTTTCTCCAATATTACACTGGACTGGACGGTGCCCGATGATCTGGCAGAGCTGCCGGCACTGGTAGGCGGCGTGGAGATGGATTTCAAATACAAGGATTGTAAAAAGGAAATGGACATGGTAAACAAGGCATTCATCGAGACCATGATCGAGGGTGACTCCAATGGCCGCGGTTTCCAGTATCCGATTCCTACTTATTCCATCACGAAGGATTTTGACTGGTCCGACACAGAGAACAACAGACTGTTATTCGAAATGACCGCAAAATACGGTACGCCGTATTTTTCCAACTATATCAATTCCGATATGCAGCCCAGCGATGTCCGCAGTATGTGTTGCAGACTGCGCCTGGATCTGCGGGAACTGCGTAAGAAGACCGGAGGATTCTTCGGCTCCGGTGAAAGCACCGGAAGCGTTGGCGTTGTCACCATCAATATGCCGAGAATCGCATACCTGTCTGCCAATAAGGACGAATTCTACGCAAGACTGAATCATATGATGGATATTGCTGCGAGATCCTTGAAGATCAAGCGCGGTGTCATTACAAAGCTGTTAAATGAGGGACTGTATCCTTATACCAAACGGTATCTGGGTACTTTCGAGAATCATTTTTCCACCATTGGTCTGATCGGCATGAACGAGGTGGGCCTAAATGCCAATTGGCTGAGAGCGGATATGAGCGATCCGAGAACTCAGGAGTTTACCAAGGAAGTACTGAATCATATGAGAGAGCGCCTGTCGGATTATCAGGAGCAGTACGGAGACCTTTACAATCTGGAAGCGACTCCTGCGGAGAGCACCACATACCGTCTGGCCAAGCACGACAGAAAGCGCTGGCCCGGTATCAAGACGGCAGGAAAACTCGGAGATACTCCTTATTATACGAACTCTTCCCATCTGCCGGTGGACTATACTGTGGATATTTTCGATGCACTGGATATTCAGGATGAATTGCAGACCCTGTATACTTCAGGCACGGTGTTCCATGCGTTCCTGGGAGAGAAGCTTCCCGACTGGAAAGCAGCGGCTTCCCTGGTGCGGACGATCGCTTCCAATTACAAGCTGCCATATTATACGCTGTCGCCGACCTATTCCATCTGTAAGGAACACGGTTATCTGGCGGGAGAGGTGAAGGTATGTCCTCATTGTGGGGCGAAGACCGAGGTGTACAGCCGAATCACCGGTTACTATCGTCCGGTGCAGAACTGGAATGATGGTAAGTTACAGGAATATGCCAACAGAACGGAGTATGACATTGACCATTCTTCCTTAAAGCGTCCCACCAGAAGTGTGGTAACGCTGTCCAATTTTGCGGAGGACGTGGAAGTGAAGGTGGAGCAGCCGCAGGATATCAAGTATCTGTTCACGACCAAGACCTGCCCGAACTGCAAGCTGGTGAAGGAATATCTGAAAAATGTGCCCTACGTGACCATCGATGCGGAGGAGAACATGGAGCTGGCAAGACGTTACGGCGTAATGCAGGCACCGACACTGGTGGTAGTAAACGGCGACAGCCATAAAAAATATGTAAATGCTTCAAATATCAAGAAGTACGTTGACCAACTGACATTAGTTGGGGTAGAATAGAAACAGGTCAGGAGGCATCGCCCGAAGGCGGTGCCTTTTCTACGGTCATTACAGATACACCGCAGAGGGAATTTACACAATTGAGAAAATAAAATGCAACGAAAATGATTGCAGAACGGAGGAAATATGATCAACAAACTGATCACTCGAATCAAAGAAACCAACGCACCGATCGTGGTAGGACTGGATCCTATGATGAAATTCGTGCCGGAATATATTAAAAAGGCGGCTTTCACTGAGTATGGTGAGACCCTGGAAGGTGCCGCAGAAGCAATCTGGCAGTATAACAAGGGTATTGTGGATGCAATTTATGATCTGGTACCCGCTGTGAAGCCTCAGGTAGCAATGTATGAGCAGTTCGGCATTCCCGGTATGGTGGCATTTAAAAAGACCGTGGATTATTGTAAAGAAAAAGGTCTGATCGTCATCGGCGATATCAAACGTGGTGATATCGGATCCACTTCTGAAGCATATGCAGTAGGACATCTGGGAAAAGTACAGGTAGGTAGCAGGAGCTATTACGGTTTTGATGAGGATTTCGTGACCGTGAACCCTTATCTGGGATCTGACGGTGTGAACCCTTTTGTGAAGATCTGTAAGGAAGAGAAAAAGGGCATTTTTGTACTGGTGAAGACTTCCAATCCCAGCAGCGGCGAATTTCAGGATCAGTTAATTAATGGCAGACCGCTGTATGAGCTGGTAGGAGAAAAGGTCGCAGCCTGGGGAGCTGACTGCATGGGCGATTCTTACAGCTATGTAGGTGCTGTGGTAGGTGCAACCTACCCTGAGCAGGGAAAGGTACTTCGTAAGGTAATGCCCAAGGCATTTATCCTGGTGCCCGGTTACGGCGCACAGGGCGGTAAGGGTGCAGACCTGGTACACTTCTTCAATGAAGACGGACTGGGTGCCATCATCAACTCCTCCCGTGGCATCATTGCTGCATACCAGCAGGAGAAGTATGCACAGTTCGGTGAGCAGAATTATGCAGATGCTTCCCGCGCGGCCGTGCTGGATATGCGTGAGGATATCGCACAGGCACTGGCAGCACGCTAAAGACGCGCATCTCCACGTTTGACCGGCGCGTGGGGATAGGCTTATGCGTTTGACGGCATAATATACAAAGGTATGGGGTGTCCGCAAGCGGACAGATGGGAGAACGAAGGATGAGAGAAAAACTATATATTACCTTCCATTCGGAGGATGAAATCAGACATTTTGTGGATACCTGCAATGAATTCGATGATGCAATCGATATCCGTATTCAGAAGACCGCAATGGATGCGAAGTCTCTTTTGGGAATGCTCCTGATGAAGACGGAGGAACCGCTGGAGATTGAATACGCCTGCTACGATGATGAGGATAATTACGAAGAGTTCAAGCAGGCTATTCTGGAAAAGTATGATGCGAAAGTCGTACCTGCATCGGAAAAATCTGCTGAAAATAAAATTGTTTGAAAAAATTAAAAAATTCTATTGACATTTTCGCCTGCAGCAGTTAAAATACATACTGTTGCAGGTGAAAACCTGTGAATGTACGTGTAGCTCAGCTGGATAGAGCGTCTGGCTACGGACCAGAAGGTCGTGGGTTCGAATCCTGTCACGTACATCTAAGGCCCCGGAGATGATGTCTCCGGGGTTTTTGTATTTCATTTTAGAAAAGTTTTAGAAATACTTCCCACTCCGTATATTTACGTAGTACTTATGTCATGCTAAAATAATGAGGTAAATGGAGGAAGCTGTATTAGTATGAACAAACAGGATTTTATAGACCGGCTGCGGATGGCACTGAACGGACGTGTGTCCCCCGGCTTGGTTATGGATAATGTCAATTATTACGAAGACTATATTAATACGGAGATTCGGAAGGGCCGTACGGAAGAGGAAGTACTGGAGAGCCTGGGAGATCCGAGACTGATTGCGCGTACGATCATTCAGACCAATGGTGGTGATAATCGGTCCGGCTATCGTAATACCGTCTATGGAAACGGAGAATACAGAGAAGCAGCAGGATCGACGGTACATCACAGTTATAACGGAGACGGCAATGGCGAATATGGCACCCATCAGAGTAAAATGGCAGATGTATTAGCGAAGCTGCCGGTCTGGGTCTGGATTATTCTGGGGACCCTTGTGGTGGTATTGGTGATCAGCGCGGTATTTTCAGTACTATCTTTCCTGGCACCGGTATTGATCCCGATTCTGGTAGTACTGTTTTTGGTAAAACTGTTTCGAGACTGGCTGAACTGATAAATAACGATAATAAAAGAGCCATCAGGGGGAAGCTGATGGCTCTTTTGAGGGGAGTATAAATAAATAATACATAAGGGTGCAAATAGAATCATGAAGGGTTGTTCTATTCACATTTATGATTATAGTACTAATGTCACAAAAATGCAAGATAAAAATTGGTTCTAAAGTACCATAAATTTAAAAGCATATTTTTGTGAAAAATAGACATACTACTCCTGTAACTAAAAATCCTGTTAGGAGGTCACAGATATGTCTAATAATTACGATCAGAACAACGAGAACAAGTATAGTAACTCTTATGGCGAGAACCAGAACTCTCAGAATAAGCAGAGCAGTAAGAATCAGAACAAGAATCAGAGTAAGAACCAGAATAGGGATCAGAGCGAGAACAAGGAGCAGAATAAGAACTGCTAGTTTTTGTGCATAAGAAGTCAGGGGCGTTCGCAGGAACGCCCCTATTTACATATTTTTGGAATGCATATATAATGTTCCTATGTTTGATTGAGATACGGAGGAACGAATGAGACGTTTTGAATTGATCGCCCCCTGCCATTTCGGCATGGAATCGGTGCTTAAGAGAGAGATTACAGATCTCGGATATGATATTACGGAAGTGGCAGATGGCCGTGTGACTTTTTTCGGTGATGAAGAAGCTTTATGCAGAGCTAATATTTTTCTGCGCACAGCGGAGAGAATTCTGATCAAGATCGGAAGCTTTCACGCAGAGACATTTGAGGAACTGTTTCAGGGAACGAAAAGTCTGCCCTGGGAAGATTACATTCCTAAGGACGGTAAGTTCTGGGTAGCAAAAGCGGCCAGCGTAAAGTCCAAATTATTCAGTCCTTCGGATATCCAGTCTATTATGAAAAAAGCCATGGTGGACCGGTTGAAATCACAATATGAAATCTCCTGGTTCCCGGAGGATGGTGCAAGCTTTCCGGTCAGAGTGTTCCTTATGAAAGACGAAGTAACGGTGGGACTGGACAGTACCGGAGAATCCCTGCATAAGAGAGGATACCGGAAGCTGACGGCAAAAGCGCCCATTGCGGAGAACCTGGCAGCATCGCTGATCATGCTGACTCCCTGGAACGGAGGAAGAATCCTGGTGGATCCTTTTTGCGGAAGCGGTACGTTTCCGATAGAAGCAGCCATGATGGCGGCCAATATGGCCCCCGGCAGGAACCGGAGCTTTACGGCAGAAGAATGGCCACATATTGTAGGAAAGAAAATATGGTATGATACCTGCGATGAAGCGGAAGAGATGGTAGACCTGTCGGTGGAGACGGATATCCAGGGATATGATATTGATGAGGATATGGTAAAAATAGCCCGGGAAAATGCGCGTATGGCCGGTGTGGATAAGCTGATCCATTTTCAGAGAAGAGGCGTGGAAGATCTCCATCATCCGAAAAAGTATGGATTCATTATAACTAATCCGCCCTACGGAGAACGATTGCAGGATAAGAGCCAGATGCCGGCACTTTACCGTACCATAGGGGAACGTTTTCGTGAACTGGACTCCTGGAGCATGTATCTGATCACTGCTTACGAGCAGGCAGAGAAAGATATCGGACGGAAAGCAGACAAGAACAGGAAGATCTATAACGGAATGATGAAAACCTATTATTACCAGTTTTTGGGACCGAAGCCGCCGAAGAGAAGAGAAATATAACCTTTCATGAAGAAACGATTGCAAATCAGAGACCAAAAACAAAATAGGAAGGTGACATTGGTCCTCTGGCTCCTGTTGGGAACATTTTCCATGGTAGCAATGCTATGGACAGCGGCGCACAAGACGGTGGTGATTTCCGCACGAAGCCAGGAGCAGGGAGAACTGGTCCCGGAATACCGGACGGAACAGACCGGAGAGATGCAGCTACCCATGCAGACGGATCAAAAAGCCGACAGGCAGATCTGTATACCACTGGAATCGGGGACGAAAGCGGAGAATGTAGTGGTGGAAAACCATTACATGGAGAAGGAACTCTGGATCTACATAGAAAACGGAAGAAAAGCATTCTATAAGGAACGGAGGATCACAGGAGATCTGGATCCTGTGGAAAAAGGAATCTGCGAGGCACAGAACGAAGGTGTGCTGCTGAGACTTTCGATGCGGGAAGTGCTGGAATATCACAGCACTCTGGAAGAAGGATACTTATGGGTCGATTATGTCAGCCCCAAGGAACTCTATGACAGGATCGTGGTATTGGATCCTGTGGGAGGCGGCAGAGATCTTGGTGTGACGGCTTCCGGCTGTCAGGAAAAAGAAGTGGCACTCAGTGTTGCCAGACAGACAGCCCAGCTGATGGAAGACCGGCAGGTGAAGGTATATCTTACCCGTACAGAGGATATCGATGTTACGAAAGAGGCAAGAAGGCAGTTCGCTGACTGGGTTGGAGCAGATCTGTATCTGGAGATCGGATTGTCGTCAGATCCGGAGAATACGTCGGTCTATGGGATCAGCGGAGAATATAATGATGAATATTATATTCCGGAGTTCGGCAACCTTCAGTGGGCCGATTGCGTTACAAGGCAGGTTACGGTGGCGGCCAGCAATCGGGCAGTGGGACTTTTCCCGGCAACAGAGGAAGATGTCCTGTGGGAGATCGCAATCCCGTCAGCCAGAATCTCTCTGGGGTATGTGACGAACGCTGCCGAGAGACAACTGCTGATACAGGAGAACTATCAAAAAAAGCTTGCACAAGGTATTGCGGAAGCTATTAACGAGGTTTATACTAATACGCAATGATGGATCATATGCGGTGAGGAGTGGAATATGCAGGGAAGAATCGTATTTGCAACCGGCAATGCCGGTAAGATCAAAGAGATCCGAATGATCATGGAGGACACCGGAATGGAGGTGGTATCCATGAAAGATGCGGGGATTATGGCAGATATTGAAGAGAACGGAAAAACCTACGAGGAAAATGCTTTGATCAAGGCCAGAGCGGTGGCGGCGTTTACGAATGACATCGTCATGGCGGATGACTCCGGACTGGAGATTGACTATCTGAATAAGGAACCGGGGATATACTCTGCAAGATATCTGGGAGAGGATACTCCTTATTCTGTGAAAAACGCAAATCTGATCCAGAGACTGGAAGGGGTGCCGGAGGAACAACGGACAGCCAGATTCGTGTGTGCCATTGCCGCTGTATTACCGGACGGAAGAGAACTGACGACCCGCGCTGCGATTGAGGGCAGGATCGGATATGATGAAAAAGGGAAGAACGGATTCGGATATGACCCCATTTTCTATGTACCGGAGTTCGGAAAGACAACCGCGGAACTTACAGAAGAAGAGAAGAACCAGGTCAGTCACAGAGGAAAAGCGCTGCAGCTGATGAAAGAGGAACTTAAGAAATATGAAAATATTGATCGTAAGTGACACCCATAAAAAGAACGAGAATTATTTCAAAGTGCTGGAAATGCATCATCCGGATATGGTGATCCACTGCGGTGATGCGGAGGGGAGTGAGTATGCCCTGTCTGCTGCTGCAAAATGTCCGGTATATATTGTGCTGGGGAATAACGATTTTTTTTCGGATCTGCCCAGAGAGATCACCCTGGATATCGGACCCTATAAGGTATGGGTGACTCATGGACATAATTATTATGTCTCCATGGGGAATGAGACGATCAAAAAAGAAGCCATTGATCGTGGTGTGGATATTGTATTGTATGGACATACACACCGCCCGGTGATCGATATCGATGACGATATCATTGCGGTGAATCCCGGAAGCCTGTCTTATCCAAGACAGGAAGGACGTCAGCCGTCTTATGCCATTATGGAGATCGATAGAGAGGAAAAAGTACATTTTACCATTGCATATCTGCGATAATGGTTCCGGTGTAAAACACGTAGTACAGACGTAGGAGTTCTGCAACTTTTCTCTTGACAGATAGAAAAAAACTAGGTTATAATTACACCTGCGTTGTCGGAGGTTCCGATGTGACGCAGCCTCGGGGTGTGGCTCAGCTTGGCTAGAGCACCTGGTTTGGGACCAGGGGGTCGCAGGTTCGAATCCTGTCACCCCGATGCGTAACTTGAGTTTTGTGTTTATTTTTCAAAAAATTAGTACAAAACTGTTGACAAATGATGTCGGATAAGTTACAATATGCTTCGTCGGTTTGCTAATGCAGATGACTGACAGATATGTGTTCGTAGCTCAGCTGGATAGAGCAACGGCCTTCTAAGCCGTGGGTCGGGGGTTCGAATCCCTTCGAGCACATTTGAGATAAGGAAGGACTTAATTGACCGTCACTGTCTCGCATGGTGGGTATAGCGCAGTTGGTTAGCGCGCCAGATTGTGGCTCTGGAGGCCAAGGGTTCGAATCCCTTTATCCACCCTTTTTCATTAGTGAAGTGTCGTAATGGCACGCTTGGTGTCATATTTATAGGGCTATCGCCAAGCGGTAAGGCACAGCACTTTGACTGCTGCATTC
>ENA-OUPQ01000100-OUPQ01000100.1-human-gut-metagenome-genome-assembly--contig:-NODE-100-length-56079-cov-11.8138_pt1 | contig 56079 bp, 56 predicted proteins | sample MGYA00237946_ERZ548807 | MGnify/ENA primary metagenome ERZ548807 (study PRJEB26490, sample SAMN05194714) | human gut metagenome | biome: terrestrial biome; feature: human-associated habitat; material...
TTGAAAATTCCTTTCTTATTATTTTTCTAAAGCAGAGTGGCTGCCCACTCTGCTTCATTTGTTAACATTAGAAATTGTTTTTCTGTGTCAAACTAAATTCTATTCACCTTTGTCATGAAGATATTTTGAACATAAATCGTGTAAATTACGATTTATATTTATTGAATTTTTATTTTTCTTATCAATAATGTCTAAATTCAATTCAGTATTTCTATATCCATCAAAAACTTCAAGTAATTTAAAAATTGTATCATATGTTATATCAAAAAGTAAGTCTTTTAAATCAGGATTTTCGATTAATGCTGTATAAACAACTTCTTCCTGAATCATTTTAATTTCTTTAAATAATTTTTCATGAACGTTATTCATAATTTTCTCCCAAAAAGACACAAAGCTTTTCCGTGTCATCCCCAATTTTGTATTTAATATATCATTTTATCCGTCAATTTGCAAGTAAATCGGTATTTCAAAAATATATGCGAACATTTTTATCCGTATATTTAATATGTATATACAGAAAATCCATATACTTTTTGTCTCAAAAAATTTTACATTAAAAATATATATGCAAATATGTTATAGAAATATTTGGAAAATCTCTCTATAATAATTAGTGTGAAAGAAAGGAAGTGCAGATTATATGTTCAGAACTGCAACCAATGAGGAAATCGGCAAATATTTGTTTAAGCTCATTGATGAAAAAAGTGATAAATTTAAGTCGGGAAGGGATTTTTGCAAGCAGTATCTTTTGCTTGAAAAAGGAGAACAGCCAAGTGATGATGAAATCCAAAAGCAAGCAAACAGGCTGTCCGGAATAAAATCAGGTAAATACGGGCTTCAAATTCAGGATTTAGGCTACTATACGGAGCTTTTGGAGATAACCTGTGAGGAGCTTTTAAGCGCCGGTAAATCAAAACCTGCATTCCCCGACAGATATTCAAACTACACCTTTGCGCACTCAACCGACAGAGGCTATTGGGAAAGGTATATAAATAATGACGACAAGCTTTTTCTTAATGCCGACGAATACGGAAAAACCATATTGGATTATGCTTTTGAATGTGAAAATTACGGTCTTATAAAATTTTTAACAGAAAACAATTACATAACTATTGTTGATAACGAAAGTACAAAAGATTATGTTATGACCTTTATGCCTCCCGATAAAGCAATGAAATATATGTCGAGGAACGCAAACAAGCTCAATGATGAAATTATAAATAACGATAAAATCCGTACAACTGTTGTTGCATTGGCGATTAAGAAAAACGATAAGTACTTTTTGACAAAGCTGCGTGCGAGAGAAATACCTGCTCTGTATAGCGTTTGTGAATATGGGTTTTCAACACAGTTTGATAATTTTGAAAGCAGCTATAACGATAAATTGACAAATGCCGTTGCAAACGCAGACAAAGAAATACTCGGCTACTTTTCAGAGCCTTTCAGTATCAAAAGCGAACATAGTGAAGGCGTTTTTATATATCCGTTTTTGGGTCGACTGTTGGATAAAATGATAAGCGAGAACAATAAAAATACGGTTTATGTCCTTGAAAGAACGCTTGACTATAACAGTAACGTGCTTAATGAGCTTAGCGAAAAGATTGCACAGTCATATATTATGTATAAAAAATACTGTGACGATAAAGAAGCTTTTTCAGGTGCAGTAAAATATTTCGATATGAACGACAACGGAGTTTTTACTTTTATGAATTACGACCCGAGTGACACCTCGAATCTTATAAAAATGAAGTCAAATGTTATTTGTGTAAGCAAAAGGTCTAAAGATGAAAAGGTCAATGAGCTTATAAGCAAAATAAATAAGATTTATTTTGATATAAAAATTCAAAGCAAAGAAGCTTTGCTTAAAACCGATTAAAAAGGAGTGGGTTTATATGTATTGTAAAAATTGCGGATGCAGTCTCCCGGACGATGCTGCAAAATGTGAAAATTGCGGAGCTGTATTGAGCTATGGCTTTGAAGCAGGTAAAACTAACCCTGCTAAGGATGAAAAAGGATCTGTACTGCTTGGAATTTTAGGCTTTATGTTTCCTCTCATTGGCTTGATTTTATATCTTGCAATGATGCACAGCGAACCTAAAAAAGCAAAATCCGCAGGCAAGGGTGCGTTAACAGCATTCATTATTTATTTAGTTTTCATTGTAATTTATTTAGTTTTCATTGTAATAGTAACTATGATTCCCGTTATAGATACATACCGTAAATCATCGCAGGCCGACGACTCATCTTACGTCGAAAGCTATGATTACGACGATGTCAGGTACTCAAACGATTATGATTATAACTATGATTATGATTGCGATTACGACTATTCAATCGATTGCTGATAAGCTATAAACAAGCTAAACACCTGTAACAAAGTATTTTAATCAAGATATAATGATTGTAGATACTCGGTTACAGGTGATTTTTTATGTTAAGAACAGTTTTGTCAATTCTTATGCCGTTTGTCGGAACGTCCTTAGGCGCTTGCTCGGCATTTTTTATTAAGAATAAAATCAATCAAAAAATCAACAGAACTATACTCGGTTTTTCGGGAGGAATAATGCTTGCGGCGAGTATATGGAGTCTTATTCTGCCGTCAATAGAGCAATCGGAGCATTTGAACAAAATGTCCTTCTTCCCTGCTGCGTTGGGAATTTGCATTGGAATAGCTTATCTGATTTTAACGGATAAGCTTATAAAACAAGCAAAGGGAAAATCGGACAAAAGCAAGCTGCTGATTTTTGCGGTTACGCTTCACAATATACCCGAGGGTATGGCTGTTGGCGTGGTTTTCTCGGCGCTTGTTTCGGGAAGTCCTAACATAACCTTTGCTTCGGCTTTTGCGCTCGCACTCGGAATTGCAATACAGAATATTCCGGAGGGCGCAGTTGTCTCCCTGCCCGCAAGAGCTAAAGGTTATTCAAAAACGAAGTCGTTTATTATCGGCGTCCTGTCCGGTGCGGTTGAGCCTATCGGCGCAGGACTCACATTTTTAATGTCGAGTACGATTACCTCGCTTTTGCCTTATCTTCTGTCTTTTGCCGCAGGTGCAATGATTTATGTTACGGTAAATGAAATTATCCCCGAAGCAAAAGACAATAAAGACGACTGTATTTGCGCCCTTTCGTTTGCGATAGGATTTTTAATTATGATGATATTGGATGTTGTTATGTAACAAAAAAGCCTTAGAGATTGAAGTTATATCTCTAAGGCTTTTTTTAATACTGTGAATAATTTTTCAGGAAATCCGCAAGCTCATCCGTTGCATGTGTAAGCTCTTTTACAGTCGGCAAATAAACAATTCTTGCGTGGTCGGGCGTCGGGTAATTAAACGCCGTACCCTGAACAAGCAAAATCTTTTTCTTTTTAAGGAAATCAAGAACAAACTGCTCGTCATCGTTTATATGGAATTTATCCATATCAAATTTCGGAAAAATATAGAAAGCGGCTTTGGGCTTCACAACGCTGACTCCGTCAATCGAGGAAAGAGCGTTATAAACACATTCTCTCTGCTCATAAATTCTTCCGCCCGGCTTTAAGAGAGCGTCAACGCTTTGATAACCGCCCAATGCAGTCTGAATAATCTGCTGCGAGGGAACATTTGAACAAAGTCGCATCGATGAAAGAAGATTAAGTCCCTCGATATAGCCCTTAATTCTTGATTTATCGCCGCTTATAACCATCCAACCGCATCTAAAGCCTGCAATGCGGTGCGATTTTGAAAGTCCGTTAAGAGTAATGCAAGGAACATCAGGTGCAAGCGAAGCGATTGAAATATGCTTTAAGCCGTCCATAACGAGTCTGTCATAGATTTCATCGGAATATATAATCAATCCGTGTTGTCTTGCAACCTCAACGATTTCAAGCAATATTTCCTCAGAATAAAGAGCACCTGTGGGATTGTTGGGGTTAATGATAACAATTCCCTTTGTTCTGTCGGTTATTTTCTTTTTAATATCCTCAATGTCGGGATTCCACTCGTTTTGCTCGTCACACATATAGTGAACGGGAGTACCGCCCGCAAGTGAAACGGAAGCGGTCCAAAGCGGATAATCAGGTGCAGGAACAAGTATTTCGTCGCCGTTGTCAAGTAAGCCTTGCATAGACATTGTAATAAGCTCACTTGCACCGTTGCCTGTGTAAATATCATTTATATCAACATTCGGAATTCCCTTTATCTGACAATACTGCATTATTGCTTTTCTTGCCGAGAAAATACCCTTTGAGTCTGAATAGCCTTCGGAGTCCCTGAGAGTGTATATCATATCTCTGATAATCTCATCGGGTGCCGTAAAATTAAATGGCGCAGGATTGCCTATATTCAGTTTCAAAACCTTTATGCCGTTTTCGGTCATTCGGTTTGCTTCGTCCATAATCGGACCTCTAATGTCATAGCAAACATGGTCAAGCTTATGTGATTTTTCAAAATTTTGCATTGTATCATTCCTTAACTTTTGTCTATTTATATTATACCACTCTTATTTTACAATTCAATGTCAAATATTTATAAAAAAAAACGGCGCAAAAGCACCGTTTATGTATCAATTTTTAACTTCTCTTTTAATTCCGAAAACCATACGCAATAATCCGCCTATTACCTTAGGATTGTCAAACACGATAAATTTCATATTGCTTTCCTCCTAACAGCATTTGCACAAGACAACGCCGCTTGCGGCAAGCGCAAAGGACAGTACAACAACAAGCGCCTTCGCAGGAATTGTAAAGGCAAGAGCCAAGCCTAATCCAAAGACAAGGAGAATTGCCCCTATACCGATTTTCTGCTTGCGTTTGCCCATAAAATACACCGCCTTTTTTCTTGTGCTATTACACTATATTCAAAAGCGATGAAAAGTGTTAAAAAGCTTCTTTTGAAACCTCCATAACAAGCAATGTTCCGTCGGTTACAGTTATTTTAGCATTAGAGTCTGTAATTTCGTTGCTGACGCCCATTGACTGAAACGGAGAGAGCTTATACTTATTTAACGGATAAAACACGCCTTCAAGAGTAACCTCGGCAAAACCGCCGAGTGCAAAAACCGATAAAAATTTGTTGTTTTTCTGCACCGTGTGAGATTCGTCTTTTAATGTGTAAATCTTGTGATAATCGTCTAAAATTGTTATATTGATTCCTTTTTGCTTGAAATCGCCCAAAAGCGCAAAATTCGCAAAGGTATGGTCAAGCCTGCCGCCTGTAGCACCGAGAATAAGTATATCGGAAAAGCCTTTTTCAACTGCCCTTTCCACGGCAAACTCCATATCGGTACAGTCCTTAATCGGATTCAAGGATATAACCTCGACGTTAAGCTCCGGAGTATCTGAGGAATCAAAATCGCCGACAATCAAATCGGGAGTTATGCCCAAGTCCGTCAAAGCTTTATAACCTGCATCGGCACCGATAACATAATCATCGTAAAAAATATTCTTTTTTAGTAATTCGCTGTTTTCAATTTTAGCGGCGCCGACAATTACGCTCCGTCTTTTATTTACAAGTTCCATTCCTTTATATCCTTGACCTCATTATAAAGCTGAACATAGCTGTTATGCCTTGATTTGCTGATCTTGCCCTCGTTTACCGCTTCAACAACGGCACAGCCTTTATCTGCGGTATGAGTGCAAGACGGGTAAAATTTGCACTTTTCAATATAATCGGAAAAATCTCTGAAGCAATAAACAAGCTCATCCTTCAAAATTATTTCGCTTTTATCAATTTCAAATGACGAAAAGCCCGGTGTATCAACAACAAACCCGTCGCAGACTCTGTAAAGCTCCGCTTGCCGAGTTGTATGCCTGCCTCGTCCAAGCTTTTTGCTTATCTGTGCGGTTTTAAGAGCTAGTGTTTCGTCAAGATTATTGAGAAGCGAGGTTTTTCCAACGCCCGAATTGCCTGTTAAAGCGCTGATTTTATCCTTCAAAACCGCTTTAACCTCATCAACACCGCCTTTTGTCTCATTGGATACGATTATTGTCTTAAAGCCTGCAAGAGTGTAAATATCGAATATTTCCTGCGCAGATGCAAGATCCGACTTTGTAATAACGATTATCGGCTCAATATTCTTATGCTCCGCAACTGCGATAAGCTTATCAATCACAAGAGTTGAAGGCTTTGGCTCTACCGTTGATACGACAATAATCAAATTATCGATATTTACAACAGGCGGACGTATCAAAGCGTTCTTTCGAGGCATAATTTCATCAATGGTATTCTCTGCGTTATCATTGACGCTGATAGTAACCTTATCGCCTACGAGAGGAGACAGCTTTTCCTTTCGGAATACTCCCCTCGCCTTACATTCATATATCTCATCGGCGGCTTCAACATAATAGAAGCCGCCGATACCTTTTATAATTGTTCCGTTAAGTGTTTTCATATTATTCCGCCGTAAGGGTTATTTTTTGATCCTTGGAATATGTGTTATTGTCATGATTCGGAAGCTGTTCAATAACAGTACCGCTTGAAATTTTATTGTTGTTTTTATCAAACACGGCAACGTTTGTAAATCCTGCTTTTTCAAGCGTTTTAACAGCCTCGGAAACACTCATTCCGACAACATTCGGAACAGAATATTTCTCAACATACGGAGTTTTTGAAATATTTGAAAGGTCGGCAGGTGTTTTTGTAAAGTCAATATTACCTGTCATGACAGTTTGATCGTTAATCTTTACGGTAAATGTAGTTGAACCTTTACCCTTTACCTCAACGGTTTTTGTTCCGCCTGCAAGCAAAACATCATTGTAGGTCTGATACGCTTCACTGCCGAGATAAACCTTTACAGTACCCGAAGCCGAATTTACGGTCTGCGGAAGATCAATCGTAATCTTCGCCGTACTTTCGGACGGAGTGCCTGTACTTACATAAATCGTAACCTCTGCGCCGTTATCCGCTGCTTCGCCGCCCTTAGGAGACTGGTCAACAACCGTTCCTGCAGCCTCTGCGCTGTCGGTATCGGTTACCTTAACCTTAAAGCCGTCAGCCTTGAGAAGCTCTATTGCAATATCCTTACTGTAGCCGACAACCTGTGTAACATTTTTCGAATTGGGGTTTTCATCGGTTGAGACATAAATCGTTACAAGCGAGCCCTTCTCTGCATATGAGCCCTCGGACGGATAAATCTCATAAACAACGCCCGGAGTTGCACTCTTGTTATATGAAGCGATTGTTTTAACCTGGAAACCGCTTTGCTTAAGCTTTGCTTCCGCCTCGCTGACAGAAAGACCCACAATGCCTGAAATTTGAATGCTTTGGTCATTATAAGCGATTTCAAGCTTAATTGTCTTGCCTTTTCTGACTTTTGAATCTGCATCAGGCGTCTGCTTAATAACCTTGCCTGCTTCAACGTCGGTTGAGAATACAGACTGTGTTTCAAACTTGAAATTATCGGTGTATTCGGAATTTGACATAATTTCGTCGTTGTAATTAAGTCCGACAAAATTAGGCACGGTAACCTTTTGACCGTTTTTGAAAAGTAAAACGCCGACAAAAATTGCAATGATTACAATAACGCCTGCAATAACTCCGAAGATAATCGGCATAGTTTTATTGGGTTCGTTTTCTTCCGCTTCCTCTTCTGCTGGAGCAGGCTGAGTTTCCTCGGTCTTTGCGACTTGTTGTTTAGCAACAGTCGGGATAGCCTTTGTTGCGTCATCAACAAATTTTGTAGGCTCGTTGTCAACAAAGTAATTATAATTGAACTTGATTGACGGATTGCGTTTGAACTCATCAATGTCAAGCATCATTTCAGCAGCCGAATGATAACGGTTATTCGGGTTTTTCTGCATAGCTCTCATTGTAATCTGCTCAAGTCCAAGCGGAATTTCAGGATTTATTTCACGAGGCGGTTTTGCCTCCTGTTGAAGTTGCATAATTGCAATAGAAACAGCATTGTCAGACTGAAAAGGAAGCTGACCTGTAAGCATTTCATACATTACGACGCCGACAGAATAAATGTCAGCCTTATCATCTGTTAATTCGCCTCTTGCCTGCTCGGGGCTGATATAATGAACAGAGCCGATAGCATCCTCTGTCATTGTTCTTGTATCGCCACGTGAAAATCTTGCAATGCCGAAATCTGTAACCTTAATCGTACCGTCCTGCAAAAGCATAATGTTCTGCGGTTTAATATCTCGGTGGACAATGCCCTTATCATGTGCATGTTGGAGAGCAAGAAGTATCTGACTTACAAAATGTACAGCTTCCTTCCAGTTGATAACCTTCTGCTGCTCGATATACTCTTTAAGAGTTATTCCCTCAACATATTCCATTACAATGTACTGAAGTCGGTCGCCGAAGCTTACGTCGTACACCTTTACAATGTTGGGGTGTGAAAGAACCGCAATTGCCTTTGACTCGTTCTTAAATCTGCGTCGAAACTCCTCGTTAGCAAGGAATTCTTCTTTAAGAATTTTAACCGCAACTATTCTGTCGTCGATATTATCATACGCTTTGTAAACAACAGCCATACCGCCGACGCCGATAATCTCTCTGATTTCATATCTTCCGTCAAGTCTTTTTCCACAATAGTTTTCCATAATAACACCTCTTAATAAGAAATTGCAACAACGGTTATATTGTCGCCGCCGCCGTTTTCATTTGCCATATTGACAAGCAAATCGGCTATCTCATAATACGAATTATTTTTAATTACTTCGCTGAATTCAGCATTTTCAACATAGTTTGTAAGTCCGTCGGTACAAAGAAGTATAACTTCATTTTCTGACATATCATACTCGCAATAGTCAATTTTTATGTTTTCTTCAACACCGAGAGCTCTTGTGATAAGATTTTTTCTCGGGTGAGATTTCGCCTGTTCCTGTGTGAGCTTGCCTGTTTCAACAAGCACCTGCACAACGGTATGGTCTTTAGTAAGCTGAGTTACAGTGTCATCTTTGATACTGTAAGCCCTGCTGTCTCCCGCATGAGCAATATGCGCAACACCTTCGGCAACGACACAGCACACAACGGTTGTGCCCATTCCCTCAAGCTCTTTATTGGCTCTGCTCATATCATAAACGCTTATATTTGCGGCAGTAATCGCCGTCATAATCATATTCTTTATCGATTTAGGGCTCATTCCCGTTCTATATACAGAATTTATTTTTTCGGAAATAACTTTAACCGCCGTCGAAGAAGCTATACTGCCACCTGCGGCACCGCCCATTCCGTCACAGACAACAGCCCAAGCCACCGAGCCGGGTAATTCGCCTGTTACATAAGAATCCTGATTGGTGCTACGCTTTTTTCCGATGTCGGTTTTTGCAACAATTTTCAATGCCTGTATCCTCCGTTAAAGATTTTCCTTCTTTGCTCTAAGCTGACCGCAAGAGGCGTTAATATCACTGCCGAGTGTACGTCTGACGGTAACGGTAAGCCCGTGACGCTCCAAAACAGAAATAAACCTCTTTATGTTCTTTTCGTTACTTCTTTCATAATTATTCTCCCTGACATTATTGACAGGAATAAGATTTATATGACATAACATACCCGAAAGCCTTGATGCCAATTCCTCGGCACATTCAACCGAGTCATTAAAAGAATCTATCATTGCATATTCAAACGAAATCCTGCGTGACGTAACCTTTGTGTAATAACGGCAAGCGGTTAAAAGCTCTTCGATATTCCACTTTGAGTTTACGGGCATAGTCTGCGACCTGATGTTATCATTCGGTGCGTGAAGAGAAATAGAAAGCGTTAAGCCGAGCTTTTTCTCCGCAAGCTCATAAATCTTCGGGACAACACCGCAGGTTGAAAGCGAAATATGCCTCATGCTTATATTAAGACCTTTTTCGTTCGTCACAAGCTCCAAAAAGCGCATAACATTATCATAATTGTCAAGCGGTTCACCTGTTCCCATAAGAACAATATGCGATATTTTAATGCCTAAATCACTCTGCGCCGTATAAATCTCCGAAAGTATCTCACTCGCAGTCAAATGGCGTTTGAAGCCGCCGATTGCAGATGCACAGAATTTACAGCCCATTTTACAACCAAGCTGTGTGGATACGCATATCGAATAACCGTATTTATATTTCATAACAACACATTCAACAAACTCACCCTTGCCAAGCTCAAAAAGGTACTTCACGGTTTCATCAAGTTTTGAGCAAAGTTTCGTGTCGATTGTGCAATTCCTGATAACAAATCTTTCATCAAGTGTCTGTCGCAAATCCTTTGAAAGATTGGACATTTCCGAAAAATCTCTGACCCCCTTTTCAAAAAGCCAAGAGTAAATCTGATCTGTTCTGAATTTAGGAAGCCCGAGAGCCTTAACCTCTTCTGCAAGCTCTTGATAATTTAACGAACGTATATCAATTTTTTCCAAATTATATTCTCCTGAATACCGCTATAAAAAATCCGTCGGAATTGTTTATGTGTGGGAATAAAGTCAAATAGTCCTTATGCTTTTCAAAATTAGAATGTTCAGATAAAAATCTATCGCAAACATCTTCATTTTCCGCCTTGTTAAGTGAGCAGGTTGAATAAACAAGCAACCCGTCAGGCTTAAGATATTCGGACGCATTGATTAAAATATTATACTGTGTTTGAGTCAATTTGTCAATTAAGTCAAGGTTTTTATAGCGTATTTCAGGCTTTTTGCCTATAACGCCGAGCCCTGAGCACGGCACATCGCAAAGCACTCTGTCGGCTGTGCCGATTAGATCTTTTCTTAAAAAAAGAGCGTCGCCCTGCCATGCCGAAACAATATCAATTCCGAGCCTTTCGGCACCCTCTGAAATCAGCTTAACTCTGTGCTCATACAAGTCGAAAGCATATATTTTGCCTTTATTATTCATATATTGTGCGGCGGTAAAGGTTTTTCCGCCCGGAGCCGAGCAAACATCAATAAAGGTCATATTTTCGTCCAATTCAAGACTTTTCACGCAAATTGCCGAAGCAATGTCCTGAACATGAAAAAGACCGTCTGAAAACTGCGGCAATCGCTCGATAGCACAATGCGTTTTGAATTCAAAATGGTTATCAATATTTTCGCAGGGAGAAATTTCAATTTTTTCATTCTCCAAAGACCTTTTAAGACTGTCAAAATCGGTTTTAAGTGTATTTACCCTTGCGAAAATCCTCTGTTCTCCGACAGAGTGGCTTAAAATTCCCTCAGCGTTTTCCATGCCGTAGTCCTTACAGTAGTGTGAAACTAAATCGTATGGGCATGAATAACGAATACTCATATCGTAAACGGGGTCGTCCGTATTGGGATATTCAAGCTTATCCGCCGATACCTTTCTCAACACGGAATTCACAAGACCCGACGCAAAAGCGCAGCCGTTATTCTTTGCAAGCTTTACGCTTTCATTGGCAGCGGCAGAATTGGGAACGGAGTCCATAAATTTTAACTGATAAACACCCATTCTCAAAATAGTAAGCACTTCCGGCTTGAGCTTTTTTATCGGCTGACGTAAGTATTGTGAGAGAATATAATCGAGTGTAATCAAACGCTCTGTTACACCATAGACAAGAGCCGTAACAAAGGATGCCGAATATACCTCATCCGCATTAGTTTTCAAATAAGAATCCAATAAAAGATTGGTATACGCCTTATCTTTTTCTATTTTGTTGAGTATTTTGAAAGCTGACTGTCTGTCGTTCATTCGCTCAAAACCGAGCCTTTCTCTATTTTATGTCCTAAAAGAAAATCTTTGGAGCTCATACGCTTTTTACCCTCTGCCTGAACAGAAAGAATATCAACGCAAATACCGTCTCCGCAAGCAACGGAAATAACACCGTCGGTTGATACGACAGTTCCCGGAGCAAGAGTTGTTTTACCGCCTATAACGGATGAATGAAGCTTCAGTTTTTTACCGTTAAGCGTTGCGGTTGCTACGGGCCACGGAGATAATCCTCTTATATGATTGTGAACCTCCTGTGCGCTCTTTGTAAAATCGGTCGGGCAAAGTGCCTTTGAGAGCATTGGCGAATAATTTGAAAGCGAATCATCCTGCTTTTCAGGCTTCAGGGAATTTGCTTTAACCTCTGCTATCGTCTTACTCATAACCTCAGCGCCCATTATCGAAAGTGCGTCGTGAAGCTCTCCTGCATTCATATTTTCGGTTATTTCAATTTTTTCGGACAGGAGCATATCGCCCGTATCAAGCCCCTCGTTCATAAGCATTGAGGTAACTCCCGTAACCTTTTCGCCGTTTAATATTGACCATTGAATCGGCGCCGCACCTCTGTATGCAGGTAAAAGCGAAGCGTGAATATTTATTGAATTATACTTCGGAAAATATAAAATTTCCTTCGGAAGTATTTTTCCGTATGCCACTACAATTGTTAAATCGGGATTGAGCGTTTCAATAATTTTCAACGCTTCTCCGTCTTTCATTGACTTCGGCTGAAAAACAGGGATATTGTGCTTTATCGCACATTCCTTGACGGGCGAAAACGCCATTTCATAGCCTCTGCCTTTCGGTTTATCGGGTTGAGTGAACACTCCGACAACCTCTTCCCCGTCTGAAATCAGTCTTTCAAGGCATGGCACGGAAAAATCGGGTGTTCCCATAAATACTATTTTCATATTATTAACCTTTCTGCTGATAAGTTTTTAAGCCGATTACAGCTTTTAAGGCTTTTATTAGTCTATGTCGTTTTCCAATTTAATTTGGTTTATAACCTCTTCGGGTGCAAGCCTTTCGGTGTAAAGATGTCCGTCAAGATGGTCAATTTCATGGCAAAAGGCTCTTGCTTTAAGACCCTCGCCCTTGTACTGACACCATCTGCCGTCTCTGTTTTGCGCCTTAACCTTTACGCACATAGGGCGCTTGGTAATGCCGCTTTTACCCGGCAAGGAAAGGCAGCCCTCAACCTCATACTGTTCGCCTGTCGCCTCGATAATTTCGGGGTTGATAAGCTCCAAAAGACCGTCTCCGACATCTACAAGAACAACTCTTTTGAGAACGCCTACCTGAACAGCCGCAAGACCGCAGCCCTCGGCTTTATATAAGGTATCCTTCATATCATCAAGCAAAATATCAAGTCTTTCATCAAAGACCTCAACCTTTCTGCTTGTCTTTTTTAATATTGGGTCATCATTTATTCTGATTTGTCTTATAGCCATTTTATACACCTCAAAACATATTTTCGGGATTTATATCCGCAAAAACGGTTACATCCTTAAATTTTCTGTCGTTCATATAATTTTTAAGCAATGTAGAAATATACGCCCTAAAGCTTGCGTTATTTTTACACTTAATTATCACTCTGTTACGGTATTTATCCGCAACCTTTTCAATTCTCGGCGCAATCGGACTTAAAAGAATTATTCCGAGGTCGGGATAACCGTAGCCGTGCAAATATTTCGCACTTTCAAAAAAGCTCTCCGCCGCTTGCTTTGTAAGTGCTTCGTCCTTACCTACAAAATTTACGGAACAAAAATCACAGTACGGCGGATAAATCAAAGCCTTTCTTATCACTATTTCAGAGTTAAAGAAGGACTCATAATCCTGCTTGGCGGCCAAGCGTATAATCTCATTGTCGGGGAAGCCTGTTTGAATTATAGCTTTTCCTTTTACATCTCCCCTACCTGCTCTGCCGACAACCTGTGTAAGCAAATCAAATGCTCTTTCGGCACTTTTGTAATCGTCGTTAAACAGCTGCTGATCTACCGAAACAACTCCAACAAGTGTTACATTCGGAAAATCAAGTCCCTTTGCAACCATTTGAGTACCGACTAAAATATCATATTTGCCGTCAGCAAAATCTTTAAGTGAGTTTTCAAACGAATAACGTGCCGACGTTGAATCGGTATCAAGCCTTAACACATTTGCATCGGGAAACTTTTCGTGAAGCTCGTCCTCAAGCTTCTGCGTACCGAAGCCCGAATACACAACTGCTTTTTCGCCGCAATAAGAACAGGTATCTGTAAACGGCTCGGAATATCCGCAATAATGGCACATTAAGCGTTTGTTTTTTGAATGATAGGTCAATGAAATGCTGCAATGCGGACAAACCTTAACCTTTCCGCAAGCACCACACGAAGCAAAGGTATTAAAGCCTCGTCTGTTTAATAAAAGAATTGATTGTCTGCGTTGAGAAAGAGCTTCGCCGATTGCATTTTCAAGTTCCTGCGAAAGATTATTACGCACCTTTGAATCGGCAGCATATTTCATTTCGGTTGTAATTACCTCGGGCAAAACAGCATTACCGTATCGCTCGTCGATAACGCTGAGAGAGATTGAGCCGCTTTTTGCCGCCGCATAATCCGATATTGACGGAGTTGCCGAAGCAAGCACAAGCAGGCAATTGTTATATTTAGCCCTGAATTTTGCAACGTCCTTCGCATTGTATCTCGGGGTCATTTCCGATTTATAAGAGGCTTCCTGCTCCTCATCAATTATAATCAGACCCAAATTCTCTGTCGGTGCAAAAATTGCCGAACGTGTACCGACTGCAATTTTCGCTTTATTTTCATAAACTCTTTTCCACTCGTCCTTGCGTTCGCCCATTGAAAGTCCGCTGTGAAAAACAGCGACATCATCGCCGTATCTCTCATAAAAAATCGAGAGCATTTGCGGTGTGAGCGAAATTTCGGGAACCATAAAAATAACGGATTTACCGTCTTTTATCGCATCGTCAATAAGCTTTAGATAAACGGTCGTTTTGCCCGAGCCCGTTACTCCGAACAAAAGCGACGTATGAGCCTTGCCCTCACGGTATTTTTCAGACAATTCCGAATAAGCTTTATTCTGCTTATCGGAAAGGACTAATTCCTTGCTCTTATGAAGTCCTTTTTGAATTTTAGGCTTACGGTATGTTTCGTTCTCAAAAACCTCAATAATACCTTTTTTCTGCAAGGTAACGACAACGGCATAGGTAACACCGGTAAAATAACAAATTTCTTTAACGCTCGCAGAGCCGATATCCTCAAGTAATTTTATGACAGACTTTTGTTTAGCCGAAAACTTGGGTAACGATTCACTTTCAAAGTAAAACTCAGTAAGCCTTGCGGTTTTAACGGAAGCATTTCCGACTCTTTCAACCGAAAAAGCATTGCTGATAATATAGCCCTTTGAGCATAAGCCTTTTACAATATCGGAATTTTTGTCAAAGCCTAAATCCTTAATAATTTTATTTTCAAAGACATAATCCTTTGTTTTCAAGTATTCTATAACAGCACGCTCGTCCTCTGAAAGGTTCATATCTTCGTCATATACAAAATTAGGATTGAGCATATATGAATTTACAAATTTCAGACCGAAGCCCGACGGCAGCATAGCCTTTGCACCGTCATATAAAGTGCAAAAGGTCTGCTCCTTGAGAAAGACGGCGAGCCTTAGCATTTCATTATTAAGAAGCGGCGCCGTATCAAGCACCGCAGAAATACTTTTAAGCTCAACACTTGCTTTATTTTCACGAAGCGCAAAGACAATACCCTGTCTTTTTGTATTTCCCCGTCCAAAAGGAACAAGAACTCTGACTCCTGCTTTAACCTCAGAACGCAAAAAATCGGGAATGGCATAATCAAATGCCTCATCAAAGCTGTAAGCTGTGTTTTCCACCGCTACCTTAGCAATGATTTCGGTCATAGACATACCACCTCCCGACAACAATTACCGATAAAATTATAAATATCTGATTTCTTCAGGCTCGATAACCTTGATTTTGCCTTGAACAATTTCATCAAGTGCAAGGCTTACAGGCTTTTCTGTGAGAATTTCGCCGTTTGCTTCAGCCTCTTCTGAAATTTCTCTCGCTCTTTTTGCTGTTGCGATAACAAGCGAATAACGGCTGAGATGATTTGATAAAACTTTTGTTAAATTTGGATTGAATACCATAAATATTACCTCTCTGAACATTTTAATTATCTAAGATTTTAAGAACTTCGTTAGCGGCGCTTTCAAGATTGTCATTTACGATTATATAATCATAATCAACGCTTTTTTCAATCTCGGAAGTCGCAATTTCCATTCGTCTGATAAGGTCCTCTTCATTTTCGGTGCCTCTGTTACGAAGCCTTTGCTCAAGAACCTCTATTGACGGCGGCATTATAAATATTGCAACAGATTCCTCCGGATACATCTTTTTGATATTTTCAGCACCGTGAACCTCGATTTTAAGAATAACGGTTTCGCCCTCGCTCAACCAATTATCAATCGGCTCTTTCGGTGTACCGTAAAGATTAACACCGTATTGAGTATATTCGAGAACGCCGTTGTTGTCAATCATATTTTCAAATCTGTCACGGGATATGAAAAAATAATCAACGCCGTCTACCTCATTTTCTCTCTTTTTCCTTGTTGTAATCGACACAGAGTGACGAATTTCAGGCTTCTTTTCCAAGAGAATATCAAGTAAAGTATCTTTTCCGACGCCCGAAGGACCCGAGAAAAGAACAAGTCTTCCTTTTTTATTCATTTATCGGTTCCTCCGTATCGTTTTCTTCATTAAATCTGCTTAAAATCTTCTCCGTTTGAAGATAGGACAAAATAACATGATTGCTGTCGGTAATAATTACTGCCCTTGTCCGCCTTCCCTGTGTGGCATCAATCAAAAGCTTTTGATCCTTTGCGTCCTGTATCAATCGCTTAACAGGTGCCGATTCGGGATTTACAACTGAAAGCACACGGCTTGCGTTTACCGCATTACCGAAGCCGATGTTTACAAGTTTCATTTTACAACTTCCTTATTCGATGTTTTGGATTTGCTCACGAATTTTTTCTACTTCCGCCTTAATTGAAATCACACGCTTTGCAATTTCAACGTCCTGTGCCTTAGAGCCGATTGTATTCGCCTCTCTGTTGATTTCCTGAACAAGAAAGTCGAGCTTCCTTCCTATCGCCTCATCAGCCTCCAAAAATGTACGAAGCTGTGAAATGTGACTTCTCAAACGAACAGTTTCCTCTGCAACGGCAATTTTATCCGCATAAATAGCAGCTTCATTTAACAGCCTCTGCTCATCAACCGTCGCATCTCCGATAAGCTCCTGAATTCTTGCTTTAAGCTTTTCGTTATATTCCTTTACCGTCTGCGGCGAACGTTCCTCGACAAACTCAACACATTCAATAATGTAATCAGCTCGTGAAAGGACGTCGGCTTTGAGCTTTTCGCCCTCTGCCTGACGCATATTTATAAATTTGTCAATAGCATCCTTTGCAACAACCTTAACCGCATTCCAAATTTTATCTTCATCATCAGCGGCTTTATGAACGGAAAGTACATCAGGATAACGTGAAAGAGTCATAGCGGAAATTGTGCCGTCAATCGAATAATCCTCTGCAAGTGTCTTAACTGCGTTGAGATACCCTTCGGCAAGTGCCTTATTCACAACAATTTGAGTTTCCGAGTCCTCAAGGCATTCAATGCTGACATAGCATTCAATCTTACCTCTTGAAACAAGAGAATTTGTAAATGCTTTGAGCTTTTCCTCAAGGAAGCCGTACACTCTCGGCACCTTTGCGAAAAACTCGAAATATCTGTGATTAACACTTTTTATTTCTACGACAATGTTCATTGAATCGACAGTTTCTTCAGCCCTGCCGTAACCTGTCATACTTCTTATCATAATTATACCGTCCTAATTTAGTCCTAATATTTTACTATTTTTATCAACTAATGTCAATATTATCTTACCAAATACGATAAAATCATTTGCCTGCAAGCTCACAAAGAGAGCTTACTTCGTCTTCGGTTAAGTGCCTGTACGCACCTTGTTTTAACATACCGAGCTTCAAATTACCTACCTTTGTGCGTTTAAGCCTTGCGACCTCTATGCCGAGTGCCTCAAACATTTTTCTTATCTGTCTGTTTCTGCCCTCATAAATTGTAACCTCAACAACGGTTCTGTTTTCCTGTGCTTCCAATATTCTTAAATCGGCAGGAGCAGTCATTCTGCCGTCAATTTCAATACCGTTTCGAAATTCAGTTGCCTGTTCTTTTGTAATGGTAGGTCTGATAGTAACTCTGTATGTCTTGGGAACGTGTTTTGACGGATGAGTCAGAGCGTTTGTAAATTCGCCGTCATTCGTCATTATAAGCAAGCCCTCGGACTCTCTGTCAAGGCGACCGACGGGATAAACCCTTGTATTTATATCCTTAACAAGCTCTGCTACGCATTTTCTGTCGTGCTCGTCATTCATTGTGGTAATAAAGCCTCTCGGCTTGTTGAGCATAATATAAACATTTTTCTTAACGCTTACAACCTTTTTGCCGCTAACGGTAACCTTATCGTGCTTCGGGTTTACCTTATCGCCTATCAAAGCTGTTACGCCGTTGACCTTTACCTTGCCTGCTGCAATCAATTCCTCGGATTTTCTCCTTGAAGCAACGCCGCATTCGGCAAGATATTTTTGAAGTCTGATTTTATCGTCAGCCATCTTTTTCTCCCTTGATTTTTCTTAAAATTCTATATATAAAGCTAACTTTAGCCTTCTCTTCGTATTCGTTTTGCCCTATATCGCTTTTAATGATTATGGGCACGGTATCGGCAAGTGCTCCGTTTTGATAATAAAACTGAGAATAACCGACAACGTCATTTTTATTTACGGGAGCATATAAAAAATGCTCAACAAACACCTTTTGAGTAATTTGCCCGTCAAGTGAGCCGATTTTCGGCACCCTTTGCAGCTGTGCATTGGCAAAAACGTCTTTTCCGCCGACAATACTGATTAAGAAATCTCTTTGATAATTATCATACCGCTTCACTATACCAAAGCCGTAATCAAGCAGCTTTTTGTGGTCATTCCAATCATCCGCATCATTTAGCGTAACGCAAACAAGCGTAACTCCGTCTCTTTCTGCGGCGGAAACAAGACATCTGCCGCTTTTCTTGGTAAAGCCTGTCTTTATACCGATTGCACCGTCATAAATTTTGAGCAGTTTATTATGGTTGGTAAGTCTACGCTTATATGGCGGATTACCGTAATCCACAACAGCCGACGAAGAAGAGCATATATCCAAAAATTGCCTATTCCCGATAGCATAAGAACCGAGCAGAGCCATATCATATGCAGTTGAATAATGGTCATTGGCATCAAGTCCCGACGGGGTCGCAAAATGAGTCGAAAGCATACCGATTTGTTTTGCCTTATCGTTCATCATTGAAACAAATGCGTCTGTACTGCCCGCAATAGTAATAGCGGTCGCATTAGCCGCATCGTTACCGGATGACAACAGCATTCCATAGACCAATTCAGAAACGCTTACCCTGTCATTCGGTAAAAGACCCATAGATGTACCTTCTACCGCCGTCATTTCCTGAGTTACGGTAATTTCCTCGTCAAGTCTGCCGCTTTCAATGGCGATAATCGAGCTCATAATTTTAGTTGTACTTGCCATGGGTCGCTTTTCATAAGCAGATTTTTCAAACAAAACTTCATTTGAGCCGCTTATAAGCAAAACAGCCGAAGAAGCTGAAATATCAACTTGCTCATCCTCGGCATAAGCACCGATACTCAACAATAATATCGTTATTAAGCTCAACAATATTATTCTTATCTCTTTACGCAAATCAACCACCTGCCTATTAAAAATATGCAGGCGGTGATTAAATTATTTTATATTTTATTACTCTGCGGTAACGCTTACAACAGGCTCTTCTGCCTTTGCAGCTTCACTCTTTTCTTTCTTTGCCTTGTTAACAACGCTTGTAACCTTATCAAACATTTCGGGAACAAGGTTAACAACTCTTTCAGCCGCATTATCATAAGCTGTAATGTGTTTAAGAGTAACTTCTCCGTCGGAAACTACAAGGAATGCAACAGGTGTAATTGTAACGCCTGCTCCACCGCCACCGCCGAAGATTTCTTTGTTTGATTTTGAGGGGAAGTCGGAACCGCCCGAAGCAAAACCGTATGTTACCTTTGAAACGGGAATAATTGTAATTCCGCCGTCAACCGTCATCGGATCACCGATAATCGTACTGACGTTAACAAGGTTTTTCACCTTTTCAATAGTTGTTTCGAGAATTCCTGCTGCTGACTGTTCTTTCATTGAATAGCACCGCCTTCTGTATTTTGTAACTCATTATTTATAGTGTCTTTTTTCGGTTTTGAAAAAAGAAATTTAAAAACAACATTAAATAAAAATCTAAACGCAAAAGCAATCGCAGAGTTTATTAAGAACAACGGTCTGAACGAACAGTTAAACACGAACTTCGCACTGCTGAGCGTTCCGATAAAATCGGGATTTATCTCAATATCATATCTCTTAACCTTGAAATTTGAGCAAATATAGCCCAGTGACGGAAATACCTTTTGGCAAATATTACCGTATTCAAGTGCAGTTCCTGCCGCATCGTGGTTTTTTGATACTGTAACCCAAAGATACATATCATCAATGATGAAATGCTTTTTCATTCCCTTCATCATTGTTCCGAGAGCGTCTACACCGTTATTTACAAGCTCCATAACGCCGTCAAAGCCTTGATTTTCATAGAACTTCTTGAACGGGTTTTCTTTTTTGGTAATTGCTTCCTCTTCCTGCTTGTTGTCCTCAGGCTCGGCAGGAGCTTCTTTTGGCTTTTTATCCTTCGTCATTTTATTTATTAGCTTGAGGATTTTTTCATCAAGCGGATAAATAGAAATACTGAAAAACAGCCATTTGATTTTCAAGCAGAATTCATCAAAATATTCAGCTTCTATCCTAAATCTAATGCTTAAAAGGAGAACAAAAAACAGTATTATTGCAAGTATTATAATCAATGCTTTCATATATATCCCCCTTTTTAAAAATTATAATTTTATTCGTTTTCACTACTGCTTTCGCCCTTTTCGGACTCTGTGACAGTTTCGTCAAGCATCAACTGCCTGTCGGTATTTTGGTCATTAGGTAATTCGGGTAAATCTCCAAGTGAAGAAAACGAAAAGCACCTAAGGAAATCTGTTGTAGTACCGTAAACCAAGGGTCTGCCCGGCAATTCAAGTCTGCCCTTTTCCTCAATAAGCTTCTTTTGGCAAAGGGTTGCGATAACACCTGAGCAATCAACGCCTCGTACCTGCTCGATAAAAGCCTTTGTAACAGGCTGATTGTAAGCCACGACCGCAAGAACCTCAAATGCAGCCTGCGAAAGCGGCGCATTTTTCTTAACCTCAAGAATTTTTCTTATGTAATCGCCGTATTTTGTTCTCGTTGACAGCTGATATTTGCCGTCAAGCTCCAAAAGACAAATTCCGCTGTGTCTTTCATCAAGCTCAGCCGCAAGATTTAACAAAATCTGCTGCGTCTGCTCGTCCTCAATGTCAAGCACCTCTGACAAGCGACTCAACTCAAGCGGCTCGCCCGAAGCAAACAAAACAGCCTCGACTATCGCCTGTAATTCATTTGCGTTTGCCATTAAATTATTCCCACTCTTCCGAATTCATTTCTTCAATATCGGTAGCGAGCAACTCAATGTCAACATCTGCGCCGTCACCGATAACATTTATCTTTTTTGATTTTGCAAGCTCAAGTATCGCAAGAAAGGTTGCGACAAGATCCGAACGGCTTTCGGCACCGTTGAAAAGCTCTGCCATTTTTTCTTTTTTTCCCGCTTTTGATAGCTTTGTAAAAATAGATTTGATTTTTGAGCCGACAGAAACTATCTTTTTCGCAACTATTTCACGAAAAACCTCAACCGGCGGAGGTAAATTACGAAGCTTTCTTCCTGCCGCATTTAGATAGGCACGCAAAAGCTCATTTCCCTCATGAAGTCTTGTATATGTATAGTCAATTTCCAATTCAGTCGGCTTTCTGATAAATTTATCAAATCCGTCAGTCAGCTCGGAAAGCTTACCTGCCATAAGCTGACAGTCTCTGTACTCAATCAGTTCTCCCGTAAGCTCACGCTTTAGCTCCTCTGCCTCCTCATAAACAGGCAAAAGAGATACCGATTTAATGTAAACAAGCCTTGCCGCCATTTCAATAAATTCACTCGCAACGTATAAATCGTCATTTTCCATTGAGCGAACATAGGCGATATATTGATCGACAAGCTCAACAATCGGTATGTCGTAAATATCCAATTTATGCTTAGAAATAAGGTAAAGCAAAAGGTCAAGCGGACCCTCAAACGCCTCAACCTTATAAGAAATCTTTTCCATTAAATTATCCTTTGAAAGCTCTGAACGGCAAGCTGACAATATAATTAAGTGCCGAATAGAGATGATTTTGCAAGAATGCAAGCGGTGCGTCAAGCACGCCGAAAACTATAAGTCCGAAAATAACAATAACAATATATCTTTCGTACTGTGCAAATTTATAATAGTATTTATCGGGAATAAGCAGTTCCAAAACTCTTGAGCCGTCAAGCGGCGGTATCGGAATAAGATTGAAAACGGCAAGTCCGATATTTATTGAAGCGGCAAATGAGAAGAAAACGTAAAATGCCTGAACAAATAACGAGCTTCCGAAAAGAGACAGAACGTTTGACAAAAACATAAAGACAACAGCCATCAGAATATTTGAAAACGGTCCTGCAAGCGCAGTAAGCGCCATTCCCTTTTTAGGATTTTTGAAATTACGTGGGTTGACAGGCACAGGCTTTGCATAGCCGAAGCCGACAAACAAAATCATTATTGCACCCAAGATGTCAATGTGAGCCATTGGATTGAGCGTAAGTCTACCCGAAAGTCTTGCGGTTTTATCGCCTAATTTATCAGCTACAAGTGCGTGTGCGTATTCATGCACGGGCAAGGTGCAAAAAACAACAAACAAGCGAGCCAAAAAGAGAATTGCAATCTCAATACCCGATGCGCCATGTAAAATACTAAATAACATATTTTTCTCCTGAATATTATATTATTATACATTTATTTTGACTGTTCTGTCAATATCGTTAAAGTCATACAAGACCGAAATTTTATCAGATTTATCAGAAAACATACTTTTTATATCTTCCGACTGCCCGTCGCCGCACTCAAAAACGATAATTCCGCCTTTTTTTACGCCGTCAAGCCATCTGTCGTGTATCGCTTTATAGAAAACAAGTCCGTCCACTCCGCCCTTCAATGCGGTGTAAGGCTCAAAAGAAACCTCTTTTTGCAAAAGCGGTACTTCATCATCTTTAATATACGGCGGATTTGAAAGCAAAACATCAGCTTTCGGCAAATCGTTTGGGAAGCCGTTAAAAATATCATATTTTAATATTTTAACATTTGAAAGTTCGAGCAAGCCTGCGTTCTCTCTTAAATATTTAAGAGCACCGTCGTATTTTTCAAAAAGATAGACGGTTACATTCGGATTATACCTTGCAACGCTTAGACCGATTGCGCCGCTTCCTGCACATAAATCGAAAACAACAGCATTTTCCTTATTTTTCAAAAATTCATTAGCTGTTTCAACAAGCATTTCGGTTTCGGGACGAGGAATAAGCACGCCCTCCCCCACCTTAAAGGGAAGTCCCATAAATTCCCACTCGCCGAGAATATACTGCAATGGCTCACCGTCAATTCTTCTTTTAACGGCTGAAAGAAAAATATTTTCGGCTTCAGCGGAAATATCGTCGTCACGGTTAATAATCCGCCTTGTCTTATTGATGCCGGTAAAAGCTGTAAAAAGGCAATCGCAATCGAACGAATAATCGGCATTATCGCTTTCCTTGAGCATTTTTAAGCCGATACCGTAAAGCTCATTTATCGTCATTTTATTTCGTCATCCTCGGGATTATCGGTAAGAACAGCCTTAATGGCCTCAATTCCGACCTCGATTATATCGTCGGTAGGCTCTTTGGTCGTAATTCTCTGCATCCAAAGTCCGGGCGCAGAAAGAATTTTAACAAGCAGGTTATCGTGCTTGCCTGCGTATTTGATAAACTCATATCCGATACCCATTACAAGCGGCATAATAAGAAGCTTAATAAGTATCCAAAGCATTCTGTTTATGTCGGCAAGATTCGGGAAAATAAGCACAAGCGCAGACGAAAGCAAAATGCTCAAAAGTATCATTACAAACATAAAGCTTGTACCGCATCTCGGATGAAATCTGCTCTGCTTTCTTACGTTTTCAACGGTCAATTCAAGTCCGTTTTCATAGCAAAAAATCGATTTGTGCTCTGCTCCGTGATACATAAACACACGGTGAATATCTTTCATATGAGAAACAGCGAGCATATAAAGAACAAATATGATTATTCTGATTATGCCCTCAAAAAGCGGATGAAATTCAAGCAGCTTTCCGAAGGTTACCTTATCGACAAAAAATGAGGGAAGCCACATAAACAAAAAGAAAGCAAGCCCAAAGCCTAAAACTGCCGATATTACTCCGACAATGTTCATCATTTTTTCGCCAAAGTGCTTTTCAATCCACTTATCGAATTTTGAAAGCTCCTCTTCGGGCGGATTTTCAAGACCTTGCGTTGATTTTTCGGCAGACTCCATAAGATAACCGTAGCCCGTAACAAGCGACTCAACGAAGCCGACAATGCCTCTTACAAGCGGCAAGGAAAAGAATTTATTCTTTTCTCTCCACGGCTTAACGTCTTTGTATTCAGTTTCAATTGTGCCGTTCGGAAGCCTTACAGACATAGCTGCACCCTTAGGTCCACGCATCATTATACCCTCGATCAACGCCTGACCGCCGACAGAGGTTTTATGCTTTTTGCTGACTTGATTACTCAATTTTATACCTCACAATAATTATGAATTAGCTTTAATTGTCACTTGAACGGAATAATCTCCGTTCGCCCAACACGACGTGTTATCACGTATCGAAATATTAACGGGGACAGTAACCGTTCCTGAGGTTGCGCTGACCTGTGAAACGTCAATATCGGCATATACGTTGTTGGGGTTTAGAGAGTCAATAACACTTGCAGGTCCGACAATTTTTACATTTGATATCGATTGCTGTGCAACAGTAGCTTCATAGCCTGTTTTTTGCTTTACAACAGAAATATTTGACGACGGAATATTAACATAAGTTGATACAACATTGCCCATATTCACGCTGACTCTGAATTTTTCAACCGAGTCGGTTATCATATAATCTGTAATATCATCCTTCTTAAATGTGAATGTGTTATTACCTGCATCAAGGCTGTTAAAATCAATCGTTCCTACGCTGATTTCTTTAATATCATCAATTTTTTCAACAGGAATGCCAACCTTAATGCTTGACGGATGCACAGACATATTCATTGAGCCCGAAAGGTAATCGGCAGGTGCATTTTTAAGCGTAACTGTAGTAGGAAGAACAACCTCCTTGAGAACAGGAACGGTAAGCGTAATTCCGGCATCGCCTATATCGACCGAGGTATTGGCAAAATCCGAGCTTGGTGCGCCGAGAAGCTGAATGTCGGGTGTAAAGGTAGTCGTGGCTTCAATAGCCTTATCAACATTTACAGTTGCTGCAACACCTGTAACCTTGTTAACCTCCGTTGTCGGTCCGCTGACTCTGACGGTGCTTTTTGAAAATACCACATTGCCTTGAATACAGCCGTCGGGAACAATACTGTTAAGCTCGGTAACAATATTTGCCTCCAACGGAAATTCCTTTTCTTTATAGGTATCAAAATATACGGAAATATAGTTTTGTGAAAGCGATACTATTGTAAAATCTTGATTTTTTGTCGGTGTAGCCTTCAAAAGCAAGGATTTATTACCTGCCGAATCAACAAAGTTTGTTTGTGCCGTTACTTTAATGTCGTCTGCCGTGAGTGAAGAAACAACGAATTTTTTGCCCGAAACCGTAACATCAACCGTATAATTTGAATTTCCGAAAACCTTTAGTCCGAGCTGAGAGGGCACGCTGTTTTCCGTTTCAATATAAACGGGAACGGAAACTATAACATTCTCAACAATCGGGCTTTTGTCAATGGAAATCCACAGCCAAATGCAAAATGCGGCAAAAAGTGAAAAGCAAGCAACAAATTTGTTGTTTGAAAACCACTTATGGAAATTAAAAAAGCGTCTGAATTTTGACATTTTTTCTTTCATTATTTATGACGCCCCTTTATAAAAGATTTGAAAATTCTTTTTTCATCATTATCTACGGGAATAAAAGTTTTAGTAAGTAATTCACGTAAATCGCCGTCTGAAAGATTTCTTTTAAGATTTCCCTTTTCGGCAACTGAAATAGTACCCGTCTCCTCGGAAACAACAACCACCAAAGCGTCGCTCTGCTCACTCATACCAATTGCGGCACGATGTCTTGTACCGAGAGCGCTGTTGATATTTGTGTTTGCAGTCAACGGAAGTATGCAGCCTGCCGCACAAATTCTGCGGTCCTTTATAATCATTGCGCCGTCATGAAGCGGTGCTTTCGGGAAAAATATATTCTCAATCATTTCAACAGACGGCTCTGCGTCAATTCTTGTGCCCGTTTCGATTATTTGTCCAAGCAGCGAGCCTCTTTCAAAAACTATCAAGGCTCCGATTTTCTTATCGCTCATTTCAGCGCACGAACGGCATACGGAGTTGATCATTCTGCTGACAGGCTCATATTTTTTTGTCTTGTCGTTACCCTTTACGATATTGACAAATGAGCTTCGTCCGACGCTTTCAAGTGCATGTCTTATCTCGGGTGTAAAAATGACAATCAGGATTAAAAACAAATTCGGGAAAAACAAGGAAAAAATATAGGAGCTTGCCTGCATTTTAAGCACAGAAACAATAGCATAAACAATCCAAATCAGAACAAAGCCCTTTGCAAGCTGTATAGCCTTTGTATCCCTAATCAAAACCAATGCACCGTAAATAATCAACGCAACAAAAAGAATATCGAGTATGTCCGAAATTCCGTTAAAAGATAAAATGGCGTTTTTTATTTCGTAAAAGAAGTCTGACACAGCCATCATTTTTTCCATTAAACCACCCTTTTCGACAAAAAATACAATATATCACGTTAAATAAAAATATAATAGTATATAATCGTGATATATTGTATCATAAATATCAGCCTTTTGCAATTTTAATTATTGATTTTAACAATAAATTAACATCATTTTTATTTGTGAAATACGACGGAGCAATTCTGACCGTTCCCGTTTCGACTGTGCCGTAGGCTTTGTGTGCCAAAACAGCACAATGCAAGCCCGAACGAACGGCTATTCCGTTTTCATTCAGAAGCTTTCCGACCTCTTCGCTGTTCATTTTTTCTATATTAAAAGAAATAAGCGGAGCAAAGCTCTCATATTCTGCCTCAAAATCCGTATAAGCTATAACATTTCGAATTGATTTTAACTCATTGTTAATTCTTTTGACAACAGATAATTCGTGTGAGCGTATATTTTCAATACCTACCCTGTTTACGAATTTCATACCTGCGTTTATGCCTGCTATCAAAGGCACGCTCAATGTGCCGCTTTCAAATCTCTCGGGCAAATTATTCGGCTGTGAAAGCACGGCAGAATAGCTGCCCGTTCCGCCCTCAACCACGGTTTCAAGCGGAATATCTCCGTTTATTATCATCATTCCCGAGGACATAGGTGCATATAAGCCCTTGTGTGCGGCAACACAAAGAATATCGATACCGTCTCTCTTGCAATTTATATCATATATGCCCGAAATTTGTGCGCCGTCAACGATAAATTTCAAACCGTAATTTTTGCAAAGCGATGATAAGCCCCTTAAAGACGGCATTTTACCGAAAACATTTGAAGCACCTGTACATATTATCGCAACGGTATTATCTCTGATGAGCCTTTCAAAATTCATATAGGTTTCTCCGTCGTATTTTTCAACCCTTGCAATACTGTAATCACATATGCCCCTGTTTTTTAGTGTTTCAAGCGGTCTTACAACGGCATTATGCTCCAAAGAGGATATAATAAAATGCGAGCCCTTTTTAGCCAAGCCTTTAATTGCGCAGTTCAATGCATAAGTGCAGTTCGGAGTGAAAATAACGTTTTCCGGTTTATCTACACCAAACATATTACTTGCAAGCTTTCTTGTGTCATATATCATTTCGGCCGTAGAATACGCCATATCGTGCCCTGCTCTGCCGGGATTTGCACCGTAAAACCGCATTGCGTTTGAAACGGCAGAAATCACACTTTCGGGCTTTGGATAGGTCGTTGCGGCATTATCAAAATACACCATTATTTCCACACGGCTTCCGTTACAGGAATTCCGTGGCTTTCTAAAAGCGAAACCGTATCCTTCGGTGCGTTATAAACATAAAGTATATAGCTGCAACCCTCTTTCGCTTTAGGTCTCGGATTTTTTTCCACGGTTGAACGGATGCCCTTCAGCTTTAACGTATCTCTTGCCTTGAGAGCATAAGTTACCGAGGAAAGTTTTATTATAAGATTCATTGTTTCACCGCCCGTAAAATACTTCATTACATTTTATGCACTCTTGCTTATTTGTTGAAAAATGCCCCTCGATTTCTCGAAGGGCGATAAATTACACAGACGGTATGTAAAGCTTTTGATTTTGCTCAACACAATCGGAATTTATATTATTTTCGGCACAAATCAAATCGACTCTTGTGTTGTACCTCCTTGCGATTTCCCAAATTTCCTCTCCCTGTTGTGCAAAGTAAATAGTCAGTGCCGCCGAACGCTTTTTCTTTTTCTTTGCTTCGTCGCAGGATATATCCGAAATAATCTGTTTCTTTGAAGCGTCAAAAATCAAGCCGCTTATTTCGGTTTCAATTCTGATATCAAGCTTGTTTTCGGCAGAAAGAATATAATCAATGCCCGTTGGCGTAACATTACAGCTTGCGGAAAATCTTTCTCCCAGAGTCGTTGCACGCTTATATTGAAAATCCAATTCCCTGTCAAACGATTGTAATTCATCCTCGGAATTAACGGCGAGGAAGCTGACATTGGCTTTACCGCTTATGAGCATTTCATTTCCCGATAACGATACAGTATAATTTAATCCGTTACAGGAAATATCCTCAATCGATTTAACGGCCGAGCCGCTTATCTCAACCGAGCCCTTGCAAAGATAAGTGTCGTTAAACTTTTCAAATATGCTTTTAAGCTCAACGCTTTCTCTTTGAAAATCCGTTTCATATTCCGTTGAATACGCATCGGTAGTATACTGTATTTCCTCATTTTCATAAACGTTTACATCCGCCCTTATTATAGCCGACACATCAATAAGCCTCAACGCACCGCTTGAATCTGTTTTTGCGTGCACCTCGACGGACGGAACACTAAGCGTCACAAAATCAGAACAGCTCTCTGTTGTTGCAGCCTCGATAATTTGACTTATGGGCATTGAATTTTCAATTTTTTCCAATACACACTCGCCGTCAGTCAAGAAAACTACCTTGACCTTCAATTCGCCTTTAACAAGGATTTTGCCCGCAACAAGTTTTGTGCTGTCAAGCACGGCAATCGCATTACAACGAACAATCTGACCGATAGTACCCTGTGAAGCACCGATTTCAATCGTTTCATTCATTGAAAAACATCTTGAAACGCAGTCTTTTAGATTTGAAACGTTCGCAGTTTTAGTCCTCAGCTGAATATTTTTATTCTCGCACGAAGAAACAATGCTTTTATCGCATTTTTCATACGCCTTAAAATCAATCCCTATGCTGCCTCTTATATCAATTCTCCGCTGGCTGATAACACGACAGTTTACATATTGCGTTTTTGCGCTCGCAACACACGTACACTCCTCAGCCTTTGGCGTTTCGACGTGTTTTGAAACGGGAATTTTCTGCTCAAAGCAATGCAGTTTACCGCTTTCGCATATGTAGAGAACAGAAATAATTGCGTTTCCGTCGGCGGTTATACGATTTCCGCCCGAGGACACCGAGACAATATTTGCTTTCAGCGTGCATTTTATTACCCTGACAATATCGGGAAAATAATCGGGTAAGGTTATGTCGCTTTCTATCTGTTGCTCGGCAGTTTCCTCAAAAGCAAGCTTTTTCATTGAAATATCGGTATTTACCGTGTTGATATTCATTTGCGTTCCTCCTTAAAATTTACCTATAAAAATATATTCGGAAAAACGGACAATTATTCAATAATTTCACGGTTGAAAAAAATATAAAAATCTGTCATACTGTTATGGGTGAAAATTATGAATGAAATATACGAAAGAACGCAAATGCTTTTCGGCAATGAAAATATGGAAAAGATTAAAAACTCCTATGTTGCGGTTTTCGGCGTCGGCGGCGTAGGCTCGTTTGCCTGCGAAGCTTTGTCGAGAGCAGGTATCGGCAAATTAGACCTTATTGACAATGATGTTGTCTCCCCGACAAACCTTAACAGACAATTAGTTGCTCTCACAAGCACGATTGGTCAATATAAGGTTGACGTTATGAGGGAAAGAATTCTCGATATAAACCCAAGCGCCGAAGTGAACACCTATAAAACATTTTATCTGCCCGAAACGGCAAATGAATTTGATTTCTCAAAATACGATTATATAATTGACGCTATCGATACGGTGGCAGGTAAAATTGAGCTTGTTGTCAACGCTGATAAAGTAAAAACGCCGATAATTTCAAGTATGGGTGCCGGCAACAAGGTAAATCCCGAAATGTTTGAAGTTGCCGATATTTATAAAACCTCTGTTTGTCCTCTCGCAAAGGTTATGAGAACACAGCTCAAAAAGCGTGGAATAAAAAAGCTAAAAGTAGTATATTCAAAAGAAAAGCCGATTAAAAGCGAAACGGGCGTGCGTTACCCCGGCAGTAACTCATTTACTCCGTCTGTCGCAGGACTTATAATTGCAGGCGAAGTGATAAAGGACATTACAGGCTTTAGAAATAAAGAGTGAAAAGACGGCAAAACCGTCTTTTTTTATTTCCCTTTTATTCTGTTTATAACATTCTTTTCAAGTCTTGAGACCTGTGCTTGCGATATGCCTATTTCCTTTGATACCTCCATTTGTGTTTTTCCTTGCATAAATCGAAGTGAAAGAATACGTTTTTCTCTTTCCGACAAATCTTTTATCGTTTCTTTAATAACAATTTCATCAAGCCAATCGGAATCGGTATCGAATGAGCTTACTTGATCCATAACATAAATCGTATCTCCGCCGTCATTGTAAACAGGCTCAAACAAGCTTACAGGATCAACTATTGACTCAAGCGCTATAACAACCTGCGAGGTTTTAACGTCAAGCTCCTTTGCTATTTCTTCGACTGTCGGCTCACGGTTTAATTCGTTTTGCAGTCTTTCCTTTACCTGCATTGCGTGATATGCCGTATCTCTCATTGAACGTGAGACACGGACAGCGTTGTTATCTCTCAAATATCTGCGCACCTCGCCGATAATCATCGGAACGGCATAAGTTGAAAATCTTAGATTTAAGCTGATATCAAAGTTATCTATCGCTTTTATAAGCCCGATGCATCCTACTTGAAACAAATCATCGAGGTTTTCTCCCCTGTTTGTAAAACGCTGAATTACAGACAGCACAAGACGCAAATTTCCGTTAATCAGCTTATCCCTTGCGGTTTTATCGCCGTTATGCATAGCTTTCAGCAGTTCAATTTTTTCTTTTTCTTTAAGAACGGTTAATTTCGAGGTGTCTACTCCGCATATTTCTACTTTACTGTATTGCACATAATCATTCCTTTTTGAAAATATGTACAAAACAGAACCCCTGCTCTTATTATGAACAGGGGTTGTAATTTTTATAAGATTTTTAGTTAAATATTATTCCGAATAGCAATGCTCATTATCACTTGACGTAATTTTAACCGTAACAGGCTTACCTACCTCAAATTCCTTGAGCCTTGCTAAAACAGGAGTGTAATTTGCGGTATAGCCGAAAACAAAATCTCCGTCACGCTTGGTTTCGGGTATGATTTCAACCGTTTTACCGATTTGCTCTTTTAAGAAATTGCTTCGAATTTCCTCTGCAACCTGCGAGAGCACGGCAACACGCTTTTCTTTAACGGACTTTTCAATTTTGCCGTCAAAAGAAGCGGCTCTTGTGCCCTCTCTTACAGAGTACGGGAAAATGTGAATTTTCTCAAAGCCGACTTTCTTTGCAAACTCAACAGTATCGTTAAAATCCTCGTCGGTTTCGCCCGAAAAGCCGACCATAATATCAGTTGTTAATGTACAATCGGCAAAATTTTCACGCAGCTTTTTACAAAGGTCATAATACTCATCAGCGGTATAGTGTCTGTTCATTCGTTTTAACGTATTATCACAACCGCTTTGAAGTGAAATATGAAACTGCGGACAAAGCTTTTCGCATTTTGCAAGATTAGACAAAACCTCATCTGTCAAATGGTCAGGCTCTAAAGAGCCGAGTCTGACACGCTTGATTTTATCGTTATCACAAGCCGCCGCAACTGCGTTGTAAAACTTTTCGCCTGTGTCCTTGCCATAAGCCGAAAGGTTAATTCCGACAAGCACAATTTCCGAAAAGCCTTTATCCGCAAGGACCGAAACCTCGCTTTTAATCTGCTCAATCGGCTTTGAACGCACTCTGCCCCTCGCATACGGAATTACGCAATAAGAACAAAATCTGTCACAGCCGTCCTCAATTTTCACAATCGCACGGGTTCTCTCGTTAAACTCATAAATCGGATTACCGCAAAACGCCTCACCCGATAAATGCTGATTTATCTCAACAATTCTCTCCCGATTGCTTATAAATCTTTTGAGCTTTGCAACCAAAGAAATATTGTCTTTATTTCCGATTACAACATCCGCCGCAATAAGCTCGCTTGCCATCTGCGGAAAAGCCTGCGGCATACAGCCTGTTAAAACAAGAATGCTATCGGGATGATTTCTTTTGAGATGGCGCACGGTCTGTCGGGTTTTTCTGTCGCTCTCGGCAGTTACTGTACAGGAATTGACAACAAAAACATCTGCTTCATCATCATTTAATGTGACAGAAAATCCGTTTTTTAACAAATCCTCTGTTATTTCCTGTGTTTCATATTGATTGACCTTACAGCCAAGCGTATAGAGCTTAACTTTCATTGATAACTCCTATTTTAGATTGATTTTACACGGAAAACACGAACTCCGTGCGGTGCAACACGAGCGTTAATAGCACCCGAGGTTACGTCAATTTCCTTACTCCAAAGGTCTGCGTACTGATAAGCGCCTACATCGGACAGCTCAACATAGCTGAGATTTGCAACCTCTTTTAATGAAACGCTCATATCCTTTTCGGAGTTTGACTTGTTGAAGAAGCATATTGCAGCCTCTCCCTTATCAAGAGGCTTAACAAGAATATCGGTAATAGCGTTAGTTTTCATTCTTCTGCACTGAACGCCCTTTTTATCCTGATCAACAGCAATAAGCTCTCTGTTGGTTACAATCTGCAAAATCTTGTTATTATAATCAACATTTCCGTCAGCGTCGATAAACTCCCTTATATCGTTACCGAGTATAAGCGGAGCGGAAAGCATACACCAAAGAGTAAAATGCGCTTTGTTTTCCTCAACGGTAAGGTTACCGTTGCCGACCTCAAGCATATCGGGGTCATTCCAACCGCCGACACCCGAATAATCTGCAAGCTTTACGTTAATTTCATAAATTCCTAGAATTGAGCTCCACATAGGTCTGATATCAAGAGTCGTTCTCCAAAGGTTACCTGCCTGTGCGCCCCATTTCCACGGCTTGTTTTTGCCCCATTCGCAAATTGAATAAACAATCGGCTTTTCGGGTACATTGTTCTTTTCAGCGTAAAGCTTTGTAGCACGTTTCAATTCCTTACCCATATTTATATACTGAGTAGCCGCAGAATCCATTTTCGAGCCAATGGGATTTTTAATTTCTATTGTATTATCTCCCTTGTTGAGCTTAACTGCAATTTGACATCTGCCTGTTCTGCTCCAAGCCTTTGTGGGCGGAATTTCAACAGGATAAGTATCACGGTCATTAACTGTAATAACAGCATATTTATCAGTTTCAAAAGCTTTTTTAACAACGATAGTAAGTGTATATTCGCCGTCCTCTGCAATATTGACAAAGCTAAATCTAACGCTGCCCATATTACTGTCGAGGTTTGCTACATAGCTTCCGTTTTTATCTTTTATAATTCTTGCCGTACCGTAAAGCTCGCCGTTTTCAGCCTCAAGAACCTGCTCGCTTCCGCCGTTTTTATCGGTAATTATAACCTTATCGATAAGCGGTGCTTTTGAGGTAATAGGCTTGTTGTGACAAAAATCGTATTTGAAATATTCAATGCCCCATTCGGCAAAGGTTTCCGCATCAATTCTCTCATGACCGAGAGAAGCCGGCAAATCCTCACAGGTAAGAGTGCCGTTTGAGGAATATATACCCGCCTTAAAGCCCATTTTATTCAAATCCTCAACAAGTGGTTTAATTCCTCTCGGGAATGTTGCAAGGTCGCCCTGCAATTTACCGTCCTTGTCACGCATTGAGCTGTGCCAGCAGTCATCAAGGTTTACGAATTCATAACCTGCGTCAAGCAAGCCGCTTTTTTTCATAGCATCGGCAATTTGAAGGATTTTTTCTTCTGTAATTTCCGTTCTGAAGGAGTTCCAGCTTGACCAACCCATTGGAGGTGTAAGAGCAACTCCGTTATCATATTTTTCAGTTGTTTTGATGTGTACGCCGAGCTTCGCAACAGCCTTGCGAATATCGCACTCGGGACAAAAATCAGGATTTTTCTTTTTTGCAATATAACCTGCGGCAGCAGCCGTACCTGCCAAAACAACGGCTGAAATGATTTTTCCTAACATATTATAATCCCCTTTACAAAATAAAGAGGATAGCGAAATAACATTCACTATCCTCCTTGATTTAATAAATTAAATTATTCCTCAACGGGAGTTTCCTCGGCAGGAGCTTCAACTGCCTCTTCAGCAGCGGGAGGATCGAGGAGAGCCTTGATTGAAAGGCTGACACGCTTCTTATCAAAGTCAATGTCAAGAATCTTTGCTTTAACTTCCTGACCAACCTTGAGAACATCAGCTGTATTTGCAACGTGGTCATATGAAATCTCGGAAATGTGAATAAGACCGTCAATTCCCGGAATAATGTTTGCAAATGCGCCGAATGTTGTAAGTCCGACAATCTTTGCTGTGATTTCCTTACCGACAGGATAATCTCTCTTGAGAATTTCCCACGGATTGTCCTCAACCTTCTTGAAGCCAAGAGAAATCTTCTTGTTTTCACGGTCAAGAGCCTTTATGTAAACTTCAACAGTGTCGCCTACATTAACAACCTCTGACGGATGCTTAATTCTTGTCCAAGAAAGCTCGGAAATGTGAATCATACCGTCAACACCGCCGAGGTCAACGAATGCACCGTACTTTGTAAGTGAACGAACTGTACCTGTGTACTTCTGTCCCTCTTCAGCCTGTGCCCAGAACTTCTCTGCCTCTTCCTTGCGGATGTCTCTGTTAGCAGCTTTGATAGAGCCTACAACTCTGCGTCTTCTCTTATCTGCTTCGATAATCTTGAATTTAACAGTCTTGCCGACCATATCCTCAAGAGAATCGTTTCTGCTGAACTTTGAAAGCGATGCCGGAACGAATACACGAATTCCGTTGTACTGAACATAAAGTCCCTTACCGTCGCCTACAACGCCTGTAACCTTACCTTCAACAGCCTCATCGCTCTCGGGATCTATAGTTTCCCAAGCCTTAGCTGCGTCATAACGCTTCTTTGAAAGCATAACCGTACCTTCGGCATCGTTGGTTTTCATAATGATAAGGTCAAGCTTGTCGCCGATTTTAACTTCTTTTGTGATGTCGCATGAGGGATCATTGCTGAACTCGTTTGCAGGAACATAACCTGTATGCTTTCTTCCTACGATTTCAACCTCAACCTCAGACGGCGAAACGCCTACGACTACGCCTACAACTTTTTGGTCTGTGCTTTCATCTATATATTCTTCAAGCATAGCAGCAAAAGATGTATCTTCAGCCATTGTTGCCTCCTCCTTTACTGCATTTGTGCTGACATTTTGTTCTAATTTCTCGGTCATTGTTTTTAGTACCTCCTTAATTATACTGTCAGGAGTCGATGCTCCCGCAGTAACGCCGACTGACTTAAACCTTGAAAAATCGATGCCGTTCAATTCCTCATAAGTCTCAATCAGGTAAGTAGGGCAATTGGATTCACACACAGCCTTAAGCTTAGCCGTATTAGAACTTTGACGGCCACCTATGATAATCATAGCATCGTTTTTAAGCGAAAGCTGAGTGGCTTCCTTTTGTCTTTCTTCTGTCGCATTACATATTGTATCAAAAATTACGGCGTTTGTATAGTAATTTTTAATTTTTTTTGCATATTTTTCAAAAGATTTTATCGAAAAAGTGGTTTGAGAGACAACTATTAGATGTTTTTCAACTAAATTCGGGTTGGAATTGATGATTTCGTCAAGCTCTTCCTCAGTATTAAACACAAAAGACGGACCCTTACAGTAGCTTCTGATGCCTATTACCTCGGGGTGCGTCTTGTCTCCTGCGATAAAGGTTACCGTGTTTTCGTCCGATTTTTCGCTGACCGTCTTGTGAATTTTCAAAACAAAAGGACACGTAGCGTCACAAAAATTCGGGGAAACGCTCTTTACCTCTTGTAAAAGGTCTTTTGTAATACCGTGAGTTCTGACAACAATAACATCGCCGTTTTTGCACTCGTTGGGGTGCTCAATAATACGGACTCCCCTCTTTTCGAAAGAAGAAATGACCTGTGGGTTATGAATAATCGGTCCTATTGTACAAACGCTTTTGCCCTCGTCAACCATTTTTTCAAGCAAATTTATCGCTCTGTTAACGCCGAAGCAAAAGCCTGCCGACTTGGCAAGTGTTATTTCTCGCAATGTCCTTCCTCCCAGAGTGCCGTAATTTCGCCCATAATACGCTTGGTAGCGTCTTTAAGCTCCTTTGTATTGTGAGGCTCGTCGGTAAAGCCGAATTCTTCGTTTTTAATTACCTTACCAAAGCGAACAGTCAAGCGTGTACCTTTTTTGTACTCATCGCTTGTATAAATCGAAACGGGTAAAACGTCCGCACCCGTAACCTTAGCGATAAGAGCCGTACCCGATTTACCTCTTGCAGGCTTGAAGTCCTTTGAACGTGTGCCCTCAGGAAAAACACCTAAAATATAGCCTTTTTTAACTACATTTTCCGCATATTCAACAGCGGTTGTGTCGCCCTGTCCTCTTCTTATCGGGAAAGCGTTTAGGTGCTTTATGAAAATTCCGAGAGCCTCGTTTTCAAAAAGCTCTTCCTTTGCCATAAAGTGAATAGTACGCTTTACGCCTCTGCCTAAAACGATAGGGTCATTACTGCTTTGATGATTGCAGGCAATTATAAATCCGCCGTCCTTCGGTATGTTCTCAAGTCCTATATATTTCACCTTAAATTTTAGGCAATAAAGCTTTGCAACCCATCTCAAGCCTTGATAAAGCTTATATTCCTTAACATTATTAAAATCGAATTCCATCAAATTCTCTCCTTAATGATATTAACTATTATATTTTTAGCCTCATCAAAATTGTAATCTGAGGTATCGACAATAATACTGTCCTCGGCAGGCTTCAAGGGTGCAATCTCTCTGTGAGAGTCCTGATAATCTCTTTTTTCCAAATCGGCAAGGACTTCTTCATAGGTGTCATTTGCTCCCTTTTCAACAAGCTCCTTGTATCTTCTTTTCGCCCTTTCCTCTGCGGAAGCCGTAAGGAAGATTTTAATTTTAGCGTCGGGCAAAACAACCGTGCCTATATCCCTGCCGTCCATAAGACAGTTATTTTTCTTTGCTATATCCCTTTGTAAATCGAACAAGAATGCTCGAACGCAAGGAATTGCCGACACGTCAGAAGCCGCCATAGATGCTTCGGGTGTTCTTATTTCGGTTGAAACATCTTCTCCGTTTAAGAAAACGTGCTGAACGTCGCCGACAAATTTTAATTCGACAACTATATCCTTAAGTGCCTTTTCAATATTTTCAGAATCCTTTGTGCCAATGCCGTTTCTTAACGCATAAACACCGACTGCACGGTAAAGAGCGCCTGTATCGACATAAATAAAGCCGAGCTCCTTTGCCGCCGCACGTGAAATTGTACTTTTTCCTGCTCCTGCAGGGCCGTCAACAGCAACATTAACAACCATAGTATCTTCCTTTCTTATACGCTTTTCCCGGCAACGTGTCCGGTTGAAAACGCAATCTGCAAATTAAAGCCGCCCGTGTAAGCGTCAACGTCAATGACCTCGCCCGCAAAGTAAAGATTTTTGCAAAGCTTTGACTCCATCGTCTTTGGATTTATCTCCTTGCAATCGACTCCGCCCGAAGTGACAATCGCTTCATCGATTGAACAGAAATTGAGAACGGTAAGCTTCATATTTTTTATTGTTTTAACAAGGCTTAGACGCATTTCCTTTGTAACCTGATTACATTTTGTAGACGGTCTTATCCTTGAAAGTCTTATAACGGGATTTATAATAGCTCTCGGCAAGAGCATTCCGAGTGAATTTGAAATCGCCTTGTTACAGTTATCAAGCAAATCTCTCTGTATTCTCTCATCAAGCTTTTGCTCGTCCAAAGCAGGCTTCATATCAATATATATTTCATATCTTCCGCTTTCCATATTTCTCATATGGGCACTTGCCGAAAGAATCATAGGTCCCGAAACGCCGAAGTGCGTAAACAGCATTTCTCCGAAATCGGAATAAATCTGTTTTTGAGTTTTAGTGTCAATTACTCTGATTGCACAATTACGAAGCGAAAGTCCCATAGCCTCGCTGCAATATCCCTCACGGCAGGTCAACGCAACCAACGACGGTTTAATATCAACAATATTGTGTCCGACGCTTTTTGCAAGCGTATAGCCGTCGCCCGTTGAGCCCGTCCTCGGATAAGACCTACCGCCCGTCGCAATTATTATTTTATCGGCGTAGTATTTTTCGCCGTCGTCTGTAACAACGCCTTTCGCTTCGCCGTTTTCCAAAATAAGTGCCGTTACTCTGCCCTGCTTACGCTTAACGCCGCTTTTAGTAATATATTTATTAAGAGCGTCAACAATGTCAACCGCTCTGTCGCTTGCGGGAAAAACTCTGTTTCCTCTCTCAACCTTAAGTTCAACACCGAGGTTTTCAAAAAAGCTGCGTGTATCGCTCGTTGAAAAGTCCGAAAAAGCTCCGAATAAAAATCTGCCGTTTTGCGGAACATTTGAAATAAGTGCCTGAATATCCGTTTCGGCATTTGTAACGTTACATCTGCCCTTTCCTGTAATTAAAACCTTACGGGCGATTTTATCGTTTCTCTCAATTAAAATAACTTCATTTCCGTTTTCGGCGGCAGTACCTGCAGCCATACAGCCAGCTGCTCCTGCGCCTACTACAATAACCTTACTCATCGCCGTCATTTTCTTCCTTTTCGTAAACCTGATATTTATCCCATACGCTTTCAAGCTCATTGAAGTTTTTATAAGCCTCGTTTTTACGGCTCAAGGTAACGCTTGCAATCAAAGCATTTATAAGGCTAAGCGGTGCGGCAAGTGAATCGACAACCGAAGCCATATTACTTTTTGCAACAAGAAGATGATCACCGAAAGGCGCAATGGGAGAATTTTCGGTATCGGTAATTGAAATAACCGTAGCTTTCCTGTCTGAAATAAACCTCAAAGCGTTTACAGCCTGCTTCGAATATCTCGGAAAGCTGATAGCGATACAAACATCCTCCTCACTTATTCTGAACACCTGCTCAAACATCTCCGAAGCACTCGAAGAATCAACAAGTATAACGCTGTCAAACACAAGATTGAAATAAAATGCAAGGAAATATGCAAGCGCAGCCGATGAACGAACGCCTAAAATATAAATCTTTTTAGCGTTGTTTATAGCCTTTACGGCATTGTTAAAAGCCTCTTTAGACACCGTTTCCGCAGTCTGACGGATAAGGTTAATATCGTCGTTGAGCACGGTGCTGATTATATCGTTATTGCCGATTAAGCTTTGAGAAACCTCCATTCGCTGAACGGTGGTAAGCTTCGTTTTTATCATTTGCTGAAGCTCTTTTTGCATTTCGGGATAGCCCTTAAAGCCAAGCTCACTTGCAAATCGAACAACAGTTGACTCGCTGACGCCGACTTTTTCACCGAGTGCGGCAGCAGTCATAAAAGCCGCTTTGTCATAATTCGTTATGATGAAATCGGCTATTTTCCTATGACTTTTTGAGTATTTTATGCTTTTGTCCTCAAGCCTTGACAATAAATTGTTTTTCATAAATACTGTTTTTCCCTCTTCATCTGAATATCTTGAATATTATAATTGAATTTAATTGATTTTGCAAGAATTCCTGCAAATTATTTTATTTTTCGAGGCATATATCTCATTTCCGCACCGCAAGGCTCGGTTTTTGAAAGTGAAAGTGAAAAAATATCCGTAGCCTCACATTCTTTTTTGAAAACGCAATCCGCAATTTCATCTTTCAATGCCGCTACATCCGAGTAAGAAGCTATAAACGGTAATTTTGCATTTTTAACGCATTTCCCGAGTGCTTCGGAAGCGTTTGTGTTAAAGCCCAAAAGCCTTATATACGGCGCTTTAATGCTTATAATATCTTTAGTTATCCCAAACGCAGAGGCTAACACGGCACGGCGAATTCTCGAATGTGTATATCTTTTCGTTTTAGCCGCATCAAATATTCCGTCAAGTGTTGTTTCGGTTGAAATTGCAGCCTTAACACGGTTTTCAAGTCCCTCGGACATATAAGCTGTTTTTTCATCAATGCAATCTTTTTTTGAACGCAATAAAGAAAGTGCCGCAAGCTCATACTTATTCTTATCAATTACTCTGCCGTCATCTGCTGCGAGCTTATATATTTCCCATGTATTTTCAGGAATAAAGCGTGAAATATCGTCTTTTTCGTAAATCATTTTTCTCAAAAGCGTAGCCGAAGCAAAGCTTTCGTTATCATCAAGTGAGTTATAGCCTGCACCCTCTCTTTTTACGGTAACAGGCTTTATTTTATATCCGTTTTTATTTATTGCCTTGATGTATTCAACGGCAAGTATATCATTTGGTAAAGAAATGCACGTTCCGTCAGAAAAATCCCTGACAGCCATTTCTCTTGCCGTCGGGTAGCTGACGCCCTTTTCAAGATACTGCTTTATTTTCTCGTCAAAATCGGAATTAGCGATTATCTCGGCAGCCTTTTTGAGCGTACCAATATCCCCGCACTCACTTCCGAACGCCAAAGTATCACAACCGAAGCTCTCCAATATACAAACAGCGTTTTCGCAGAAAAACTCGGCACTTGCGGTAGCGTAAACAAACGGCAATTCAAGCACAATATCAGCACCGTTTTTCAAAGCCGCCGCAACTCTTATGTCCTTTGGAAATATAGCAGGTTCCCCTCTTTGTACAAAGCTTCCGCTCATCACGCAAACAAGCGTGTCACCGTCCTTTTTTACCGAATCGATTAAATGCTTATGACCGCAGTGGAAAGGGTTAAATTCACAAACAATTCCGATTATACTCATTTATTATTTTCCACTCCTTTATAAGCTTTTCTAATGAATAAGCCGCATTTGCAGGGCTTGTTGACGGCAAAGAAATTATATCAAAGCCTGTGCTCTTTTTTATATACTTATTATATAGACTCTGTGCGGTCTTACCGTTTGCATATATTTTTTGGATATCGGCAACCGATAATATCTCTAATAAATCATTCGGTGTAACGCTTTTTATTGTGTTGTCAGCCGAGCCCGTTATTTCACAAGACTTTATAACATCCCACACGGCAATTTTATTGCTCAAAAGCATATTTTTCTTTTCCTCGACAGTTTTCGGAACGGGACAGGAATACACCGATGCCACTACCCTCCAAAATCTGTTTTGAGGATGCGCATAGTAAAAATTGTTTTCTCTCGATTTAACAGACGGGAAAGAGCCGAGCACGAGTATTTCCGAGTTTTTGTCGAAAATCGGCTCAATGGTATGAGTAAATATTTCCCCCATTCCGTCATCTCCTGTCAAAATTTGCTTTTTAACTTGAAAAATTATATTGATAAGTATATAATATTTAAGGACAAATTTCAACCGATAACTCGGAGGAGGAAAATAATGAAAATTCTTGTTATTAACGCAGGAAGCTCATCTCTTAAATATCAGCTTATTGATATGGAGCATGAAACCCTGCTTGCGAAAGGTATTTGTGAACAAATCGGCGACGCTAACGCAACCTTTACTCATAAGGTACCCGATTGTCCCGAAAAGACAATCAAGAGCGAGCCTCATCTTATGGCTGACCACAGCGAAGCAATTCAGCTTGTATTGAATACTCTTGTTGACGCAGAGTACGGCGTTATCAAATCGATGGACGAAATCGGTGCGGTAGGACACAGAGTTCTCCACGGTGCCGAAAAATTCTCGGCTTCTGTTCTTGTAACCGAAGAAATGAAAGAAACCGTTAAAGAGTGCTTCAAATTCGGTCCGCTTCACAACCCTGCAAACCTTAAAGGTATCGAGGCTTGCGAAAAGATTATGAACGTTCCGCAGGTAGCTGTTTTTGACACAGGCTTCCATCAGACAATGCCAGACTATGCATATATGTATGCTCTCCCCTATGAGCTTTACGAAAAGGACGGCATCAGAAAATACGGCTTCCACGGCACATCTCACAGATACGTTTCAGGCAGATGCATCGAGCTTCTCGGCGGCAAGGCCGAGGGTACAAGAATTGTAACATGCCACCTCGGTAACGGCTCATCTATTTCAGCTGTTAAGGACGGTAAGTGCTTCGATACAACAATGGGACTTACTCCTCTTGAGGGTATCATAATGGGTACTCGTTGCGGTTCAATCGACCCTGCAATCATTCCTGTAATTATGAAGTCTCATAACCTCACACCTGACGAGGTTGACCATCTTATGAACAAAAAAAGCGGTATGCTCGGTCTTGCAGGCACAAGCGATAACCGTACTATTGAGCAGATGTCAAACGACGGTGATAAAAAGGCTCAGCTCGTTGAAAATATGCTTTGTCATCAGCTTACAAAGTATATCGGCGGTTTTGCGGCTGCTATGGGCGGCGTTGACGCTATCGTATTCACAGGCGGTATCGGAGAAAACAATCCGCATTACAGATCAAGAGTTGCTGAAAAAATCAAGTTCCTCGGAACCGAAATCGACGAAGAAAAGAACAGCATCAGAGGCGAAGAGGTTGAAATCTCCGTTCCCGGCTCAAAGGTTAAGATGTTTGTTATTCCGACTAACGAAGAGCTTGTTATCGCAAGAGACACTCTTGAAATCGTAAATAACCTTTAATAATTAAACACTAAACTCCTGTATGTCTTTGTGCTGCGGGAGTTTTTTTGAAAATAAAGAAAGGAATGAACGTTATGAAAGAAAACAGAAAATTGCTCAAAGAGGTTTTACAGGAAATTCGCCACGATATGACTGACGAAGAAGTCTTGAATTTGCTTGCAGACAGTAAAATTTCCGTTAACCCGAACAAGAAAAAAGAAAAATACACTCTCGGACAACGTGCTGCGGATACCATAGCGAAATTTGCAGGCAGCTGGGCATTTATATTTTCTTTTGTTGCCGTGCTTGTACTGTGGATGGTTATAAACGTAATCCTTGCGGCAAAAGCGTTCGACCCTTACCCGTTTATTTTGCTTAATTTGGTTTTATCCTGTGTTGCCGCAATACAGGCACCGCTTATTATGATGAGCCAAAACAGGCAGGAGGAAATTGACCGCCGCCGTGCCGAAAACGATTACAAAGTAAATCTCAAAACCGAAATAATGATTGAGGACCTTTACGATAAAGTAAATGCAATTCTTGCAAAGCAAAAAGCACTTGAAAAGAAATTGGATGCCGAAAAAAGCGAAAAGAATAATAAAGACACCGAAAGTAAATGAAAAAAGCCACTCAATGAGTGGCTTTTTTACTGCGCTTATCTGATTTTAATTGTCACAATTTCAAACGGCTTTAGAGTTATCGGAATTGAGTTTTCTTTTGCTGATATAACCTTCAAATCATTTTCAAGCATATCACAAAGCGTTACAGACTCAAAGCCGAAGCCCGTTTTAAGTACGGTGCTTGTACGTCTGTTGAAGCTCTCATACATTCTGACGATAATACCGTCTCCGTTTTCAGCTTTCTTTATCGTTTCAATAACAACATTTTCATCCTTTACAGAAACAAGCGAATAGCTGTCAGCGAGCTTACCCGAATGCTTATCAATCTTCATAGCAGTCATAGGATTATTAAGCTCATAGGCTGTTTTGATTGTTCCTGCCTCACGGTAATCCCCTGCGTGCGGATAAAGCGAATAAGTAAAATAATGCTCGCATTTATCGGCTGTCAGATCGGGATAAGTACCGCTTTTAAGCAATGTTAATGTCATAACACCATCATGAACAGAATGACCGTACTTGCAATCATTTATAAGACTGACGCCGTATCCGTACTCTGAAATATCGGAATATTTATGAGCACAAACCTCAAAGCGTGCGCTGTCCCAGCTTGTGTTATAGTGCGTGGGTCTTTCAACAGAGCCGAATTGAATATCGTACGTCGCCTTGTCGGTATTGACGTCAACGGGGAACGCTGTTTTCAACAGAATATGCGACTCCTTCCAGTCAATATACGTTTCAAAATCAATACGGTCAAGGTCATCATAAAGCCATATTTTTTGCTTTAAGGTGCTGTTTAGGAATGCCTTTTCAATTTCAAGACCTGCTCTTGCACCGTCTCTTATGGGATTTATCGACTTAACATTGTTGACTTCCCACGATTTATCGGTATAGTAATTGCTGATTTCCCAATTGTCATAGTCTCTCGGTAAGTCCTCATAAGCGGTAATAACATTACCACGCTCATTATTTTTGAGAACTTGACGCATATTGCGTTTATCAAAAATTTCGGAAAGCGTACCGTTTTCATCAACAGTAAGACGGAAGAATTTATTTTCAATTTTGTTGTCGGTTATTTTAACGTCAGCTTTAATTTCAGGCATTGTGATAACCTTATAGCCCTTTGCGGGAATGTCGCTGACACAATATGTAACGCCGTCAATTTTAACAGCACCGTCGCCGGTAAACGAATTAGGATTGAAAACCAAAACTCCGCCGTCGGTATTGATATTATCGGCAATGTCAGTATATGCTTTTGAAACAATTTCCCTGCCCGAAAGCTTTAACTGCTCATACTGTTTTGACGAAACCTCATATACCTCTTTTATCGAAGAGCCGGGTATAATGTCATGGAACTGATTGAGAAGTATTGTCTCCCATCCGTCGTGAAGTGCTTTTTTCGGATATTCCGATCCGTTAAGCTTTTCGTTCATAACGGCAAGAGCTTCTGCCTTTTCATAAAGGAACTCGCACTTACGGTTATTCCTTTTGTTTTTAGCCTGTGAAGTATATGTGCCACGATGATATTCAAGGTACAGCTCGCCCTGCCAAACAGGAGTTTTCGGGTTTTCCTCTGCTCTCTTTTTAACCCGTTCAAGCATCGAGCCTGCAAACTCCATTTTTGCAACAGGCACGCCCGAAATACCTTTTTTAAGAATATCGTAATATTCAAGGTCTTTTCTTACAGGTCCGCCGCCGCCGTCGCCAAAGCCAAAGGTAATCATGATATCATTATTTATATCCTTTTGCTGATAACGGTCATATCCGCCTTGAAGCTGACTTGGATTGAGTTTTGCATTATATGTGCAATTTGTCGCTGTCGGCACTCCCCTATGCTTGTCCTGTGCAGTCATAAAATAAGCAAAAATATCCGTGCCGTCTATGCCCTTCCACCAAAAAGTATCATAAGGCATACGGTTTGACTCATTCCAACCGATTTTCGAGGTTACAAATTTGTCAACACCGCTTTTCATAAGTATCTGCGGCAATGCGGCTGAATATCCGAACACATCGGGAAGCCACAAAACCTTTGAGTCAACACCGAATTCTTCTTTGAAGAAACTCTTTCCGTAAAGCACCTGTCTAACAAGGCTTTCTCCCGAGGAGAGATTGCAATCGGCTTCGACCCACATTGCGCCCTCAACCTCCCAACGTCCTGCCTTAATCATTTCTTTGACATCGGCATAAAGCTCGGGACTTTCTTCTTTTAGATACTTATAAAGCTGTGCCTGACTTGACATAAACTTGTACTCGGGGTACTTTTTCATTAAGGCGAGCACAGTTGAAAACGAACGCTGCACCTTTTCCCTTGTCTGCGCAAGCGTCCAAAGCCACGCAACATCAATATGCGTATGACCGATACAAATTGCATTGACATCTTCCGGCGTGCATTTTTTGAAAAACTCTTCATCAATATACTTTTGTGCCGCTTTTACGGAATTGTTAAATTCAGCACTTCCGACCACACGCATATCAAGAAGATTTACCGTATTCAAAATGTGCTTTTCTATATCAATATATGTTTTTCCATCGGGATTGAGATACTCGGTAATCTCAAACGGAACTTTAAGACTGTAATAAAGCTTTCTTGCTTCCTCGTTATAAACAACAAGCTTTGCGTCAAGGTCAAGCCAACCGTCGCCGTTCATACCCGTGTACGCATATATGTAAAGCTCATAGCTTTCTTCGGCGTTATCGAGAAAAATCTCTCTATGGTTCATATCAAGCCCTTGAACAAGAGCACCGTTAAGGTAAACTATAAACTGCGGATTTATTGCGTCCCAGCTTTGATTATAGGCGTCGGTTGAGATTACAAGCTCAACATTTTTGCCTCTATATTGCTCGGGAATGATAAGTTTTTTATAAAACCAAGCGTGCTCATCCTGTTTGCCTCCCCAACGACCGATTTTATCGTATTCGACAAAGCTGCCGTCAATTTCAGGCAAGGTGTTATCGGACTTGTATCCGCATTTTTTATAAAGGAAGCCGTCAACACGCTCCTGTGAAACTGTCATAAATTTTTGAAACGTGTCAAAAAACACTTTCATTCTGTCTTCGTAAAAATCAGTCATAGGCTTTATCTCCATCCTTAAATATATCGGAAATCAAATAGAAAGAACCGCACACTAAAACGAACTGCGAATTTTCTACCGCTTTATGATAAGCGATTTTCGGATTAATTTCAATACTTATTTTATCAATATATTTTTTTGAGTATTCGGAGAGCCTTTCGGGCGACTCCGAGCGTGGGTTATCTGGCTTCGTAAATATAACACGCTTGCAATGGGGCAATACGTTTGAAAGATATTTTTCGCAATCCTTATCCGCCATCATTCCGATTACAGCGGTTATTTCCTTATCTGAATACTCACTCTTCAAAACGCTTGACAATGCCCTTGAGCACTCCTCATTATGTCCGCCGTCAATCAAAACATTATCGCCTATTTGCTCCATTCTGCCGTGCATAACCGTATGTTTTAATGAGTATACAATATCCTCGTATTCAACTTTTTCGATTTTATTAAGAGCCTCGATAACGCCGATTGCATTTTCAACCTGATGCCGTCCGTCAAGCGAAACAAAATATCTCTTATCCTTGTAAACAAAATCCGTACCGTTTTTGTCTTCTGAGAGTATTTCAACATTATCAAAATCGGCAACAGTCAAATTCGCATTTTTCTCTTCAACCGTCCTTTTGATTACATTCAACGCCTCGTTATCTTGAAGCGAAGTTGTGACAACAGGTATTCCGTCTTTTATAATTCCGCACTTTTCAAAAGCGATTTTCTCAATAGTGTCGCCCAAAATATTTGTATGGTCCTTTGAAATGGAGGTTATCACCGCCACCTCTGGCTTTTTAATTACGTTGGTTGCGTCAAACCGTCCGCCTAAACCCACTTCCATAACCGCATAATCGCATTTTTGCTCGCTGAAATATAACAATGCGACAGCTGTTATAGCTTCAAATTCCGTTATAACAAGACCGTTTTCGGAAAGCTCGTCAATAATCGGCTTCACTCTTGCAACAACATCCGCAAGTTCTTGCTTTGGAATGTTTATATCGTTTATTCTTATTCTTTCGCAAAAATCAAATACATAAGGCGAAGTGAAAAGTCCTGTTTTGTAATTTGCACTTATCAAAGCGTTAGAAATCATAGTCGAGGTCGAGCCTTTTCCGTTCGTCCCCGCAATATGTATAAATTTCAAATTTTCCTGTGGATTTCCAAGCTTTTCAAGCAATACATTTAATCTTTCAAGTCCCGGTTTAATACCGAAAACCAAAAGCGAATGGATATAATCCACCGCCTGCTCATATGTCATAAAATCATCTCCGAAAGAAGTATAACATAACAATTAAAAATATTAAAGTTTTTTATTTACAATCTCTTTTTCAGGGTGTAAACTGAAATAAAATAACAAACGGAGGATTGTGCAATGACAGAAAGAAAATTAACAGGTAAGCGTAAGCTCGGCTACTGCTCGGGTGTAATTACAGAATCCTTGCTCTATAATATGTTCTGTACATATTATCTTGTATTCCTAACCGACATTATTCATATGAAGCCCGTATTAGCAGGTACGGTAAGTTTTATTTCGATTTGCTGGGATGCTATAACGGACCCGATTATCGGTGCATATGCCGACCAAAACGGCGCAGACAAAAGAAAAAATATGGCAAAGTCGCTGTTTCCGTTAGTTTTGCTGTTCATTGCCGCTTTCTTTAATATCGGTACGGATAACAGCGTTATTCAGTTCATTTATTATACCGCAATTGCCATGCTTTTTTGGCTTGCTTATACAATTTATACAATTCCGTATTATGCAATTGTTGCTGAAATCACGCAGGATTATGATGAACGAACGGAAATCAGAAGTACAAGCTCACTTATCAATACTGCGGCAATCTTTCTCGGAAACGCCTTACCTGCCGTCGTACCGTCGCTTTTCGCAGGCGTTGTAATTTCCGGAAAGCATATCGGCGAGTCGCTTGGTTGGGAAATGACAGCGATTATAATGTGCGTACTTTCGCTTATGTTCGGTATCTTTACGGTTAAGTCACTCAAGGGAGTAAAACTCATTAAGGCGGAAGCTGAAAATGTCACGGGCGAAAGAAAGAAAATCAAAGCAATATTTGCAGAAATGCTTGAAGTGCTTAAAATCAAGCCTTTTAAGTGGTTTGCAATGTTTATAGTTTTCTTCCTTATTGCCTCATCAATGATACAATCGTCATTTGAATATATGATTAAGGATTGCGTCGGCGCAGACCCAGAAATATATATGGTTGTGGTTATTGTCGAATTAGTTGTCGTAATGGCAGCGTTTATTCCGATAGTTACTAAGGTTGCAGAGAAAAAAGACAGAAGATTTTCAAGTCTTGTATTTATGTCAATAATGTGCGTTGGTCTTATCGGCTGTAAAATTGCAGGCGTTAAGTCTATTGCGGTTGTGCTTATAATCACGTTCTTTATGGCTGTCGGTATGGCTAATTTCTGGACTGTATTTTACTCAATCGCCTATGATCTTGTTGAGGTTGACGAGTTCGCATACGGCTCACGCCGAGAAAGCGTTATAACCGCCTTACCGCAATTTTTCCAAAAATTCGGCTCTGCAATCGGTGTTTGGACGGTAGGCTTTGTGCTTCAGCTTGCAGGGTACAACAAGGCAAACTCCGTACAGCCTGCAACCGTTGCAAAGGGAATTGAAAACAACGTAACGATTTTACCTGCGGCGTTTCTTGTGCTTTCGATAATCGGAGTTTATCTCTACCCTGTCACAAAAGATAAATTCTCAAAGCTTAAAGATGAGCTTGAAAAGAAAAAAGCCGGTCAAGAATTTTCAACCGACGGTCTTAAAAAATTGGTGTAAATATATGAAAACAGCCCTCTAATTAGAGGGTTGTTTTCATATGGTCGAGATGACAGGACCTGACAAGGCAAGCCTTGTCAGTCTTTTCTTTCAATCTTATATGTCCGTTTTGCTTCGCAAAACATGGACTATGCAGGTTCAAGTCCTGTCGGAATTTCAAAGAGCAAAAATAGCAACTACAAAAATACATTAAAAAAAACTAACAATAACAACCCGAAACAGGGTGGTAGCGAAACAAAGCCGTTGTGAGGGCGTTTACAACCGAACAGGCGACTTGAGCGTGACCTGTTTCGGAAAGGAGGAATGACGGCGTGAGTGAGGGATGGATTTTTCAATAAAAAAGCCGTCACGAACGATACAAAGTCCGTGACGACGTGGTCGAGATGACAGGACCTGACAAGGCAAGCCTTGCCAGCTTTTCTTTCAATTTATATGTCCGTTTTGCTTCGCAAAACATGGACTATGCAGGTTCAAGTCCTGCTGAAAATTCATAAAACAAAAAAGTGTTCATAAGTCAAATACCTTATGAACACTCAATTTGGTCGAGATGACCGAAGTCAAACCTCCCAAATTCCATGTGTTTACAGACTTTTTAAGCAATTCCTCTCAATTTTGGTTGCTTGTTCGTTGCTTCACACGAATTTTAGAAATTTAGAAGGGTTTATAACCCCGACAATCATAAATTGAGCTCATTTAATATAATAACGCATAATCATATACGGTAAACTGAACAATAATTACGTTCGCCTAATACTATCGCCATACAGTGTAATGAAATGCACCCAGTGGGTGCATTAAACAACACTCAAACAATAGAAACCTCAATTTTCAAATTTCAAGGGAAAACAATAATCGCCCTCATATAGAACGAGGGCGAACATTTTTATTTTGATGTTATGCAGTAAGGTATATACCGAATCCTTTTTCTTTCATGTATTTGTCAGCTCTTAAAATATCTTCGGTTTGGAAGCTATCAAACACCTCCGAATAAGTATCGAGTGTAACAGAAATATCAGTATGACCAAGTAGTTTTTGAAGAACCTTCACCTGCATACCCGATTCAATAGAGCGAGTTGCGTATGTATGAAGTAAACTGTGAAGGGAAAGATCACCCTTAACCATTTGATTCTTGTAAGGTGAATCTTCCTTCATTAAAGCCTCAATAAAACGAAGCACCTCATCAATTGTGAACCCCCTTACTTTGCGTGATTTCTTTCTTAACTTTGGTCTCTTCATATCCCCATGGGATTTTCGTTTATTATTTTCCGTTTTACTGCTTCGTTAAAGCACTGATTGAGCATGAGAAACATTTTCCTTATACTTGAATCGGAATACCTGTTAACGCTATTAATCATTAACTGTTTTAACATCGAATAGTTGATCTCTTGTAAAGGTATGTTGTTGATGGATTTTAACATTTTGAGAGTTTCTAAATGTCTAAAACAAGTTTGCTCTTGAAATTCATTTAAAGCGAACCTGTCATCAAGTATTTGTTTTTCCAACTGTTCAAAAGTAATTGTACTTTCATCAATGAACGAGCCTGGATAAATTTCATATTCAATTTGTTTTAACTTTTGCTTAACTTCATCAGGTGAATTACCTGTAACAGATTTACGCTTGATTTTTCCGTCTTCGCATTTCCCGACATTTATCTGTCCCATCTATTTTCCTTTACATTACTGTAAAAGATTGTGCCTTCACCATAACCTGTACGAGATCTTATATTTTGTTTCTTTTTTGGCATATAAGATGCCTCCTTTCCTTGTGTGTTTGCATTTAAACATAGTTTGCTTGTTTATTTAAGTCTTTGTTTGCTTTTATTATTCAAAACATATCTCTATGTTTTTAGGTTAACTAATGATTAATTTGCGAACTAATAAAAAACTCCTAAAAACTAAACTTGTGTTTTTAGGAGTTCTTTTCTAATCAATATTCCTTACAAACTGTAACCGTGCTTTGTCCTCGGTGGCGGATAAGGGATTGAGCGGTGAATGTGCCGTCATTTTTTATATTTATCAGAGTGCCGCCTCTGAACGGAGTCATATAAATATTATGGTCGCAGGAAATGCCGTATGTAAGTCTGATTCCTTGATATTCAACGGAAAAATTATTCATATGGTCGTGACCTACGAAGCAACCTTTTGTTGAGCCAAGCTCCGCCATTTTTTCAAACATTTCATCATCAACGGCAGGTGTGCCATCCTCTTTCGGAAACTTAAAACCCCACAAACGCTCGCCGTCTTTGTATCCCGTCATATATTCTTTCATTGGAATATGGAAAAATGCAAGCGACGGTACAACCTTATTTTCGTCACCGTTTTCCTCTTTGGCAATTTGCTTAACCGTTTTTTCATACCACTGAATTTGATTATCGTGGAAATGATCATAGCCATCGTTTTCTTCGTCATAGCTATTGCTGTCCATAAAAATTAAAGAAGTTATTGCCTTGCCGTTATCATCACGGACTGTATAATAGTAATTGCCCATACCGTCTGTGTTTTTGTCGCCTTGCTCATAGATGCAGTATTCAAGGGATTTAAGATAATCATTAAGCGTTTGCTTATCTGCAATCTTTTCGGGGTCTAAAACCTCGTTAGGCTCGTACTGAATATCCAATCCCTCGTGATTGCCGTATGTAAACACCCAAGGAATTTGAAATTCCTCCATAAATGAGCAAAACGATTTGAATGCGGTGTAATTTTCTTTTTCGCTTGTTATATCGCCTGTAACAACGATCATATCCGGCTTGGCTGTTTCAACCATTGCTGTTATTGTTTTATACGCCTTTGCATCCTTTTTCTCATTATTGAGAATATGAATATCGGTTATTTGCAAAACGGAAAACGCAGTATCATCTGCCCTGACATATTTTTTGCCGTATAAGGTTACTGTCAAGATTACAGCTCCTCCCAAAATTGCAAGGACAAGTAAAACACTTATAAATATTTTCATTCCTTTTTTCATAACAACTCCTCAATAGATATGTTTTCATTGGTTATCAATTCGGATTGTAAATGCTTATTAAGAGTTTTCACATGTTTGTCGCTGTGAATTTCCGTTACAAATCCGTTTTGCCATTTGAAGCTGATTTTAGCACCGTTTACAACCATATTCCTTACCTCACCCGATTTGCCGAAATTGTCCGGTAAAGCAGGGATAAGCTCAACTATGCCGTTTTCCTCTGTTATCAGCATTTCGTTTATGCCTGCAACAAAGCCGAGGTTTCCGTCAATTTGGAAATAGAAAGGCGGATGAACGCAGAAAAGATTTTTGAAAACAGAGTGGCAGAGCATACTGCGAATGACCTTTTGTGCTGTTTCCTTTTCACGCAGTCTTGCAGAAAGGCATATTGCCCAAGTCGCCGACCAGCCGATATATTGAGTTGAATTATCCGTTCTTGTCTTAAATAAATTTCTTACCCATTCGGTTTGATTTTTGTTAGAGTAAAAGCCGATAACATTAGCAGGGTAAAAGGCATATAACGGAGAAAAATGACGGTGTCCCGGTTCAGGAGTTTCATAGTCCTTATGCCATTCGCAAATACCGTTTTTGCCCTCCTTAAACGGATACAAAAGCGGTGTTTTTTCTTTTATTTCCGTTTTCAATTCGTTATCGTCCGACAGTTCAAGTGCGTTTTGAAATGCCTGTCTTACAAGTCCCATATCAAATGCAGAGGCGTAATCAAGCTTGCAGATTTTGTCGCCCTGCTTAAAAACATTTTCGGGTGATGCAGAGGGACAAATAACATACTTGCCATCGTGCATAACGAGAAAATCACAGGCAAAGCGTGCTGATTCTGTAACGATTTCCTCGACTTTATCCGTATAATCTTCAAGAAAGCCGTTTTTGTAATGAGCATAGATTTCGTTAGAAAGCCATACACCGCAAAGAGGGGAGAACATATAGTTGCAGTCGCCCTTTACAGGCGGAGTCTTACGCCACAAATCTACATTGTGATTGCACGCAAATCCACGGCAACCGTAATTGATTTTTGCCGTCTTTCTGCCGTTTTGCATAGTTTCGTAAACCATATTGATAAGCGGCTCGATACAATCCGAAAGTCCCGAACGGCTTGCACCCCAATAATTCATTTCGGTGTTGATATTCACGGTATAGTTACTGCTCCACGGAGGACGAACGGAGTTATTCCAAATGCCCTGTAAATTAAGAGCCTGACCGCCATTTCGGCTACCTGAAATAATCATATATTTGCCATAGTTATAGAGTAGCTCTGTGAGTGCTTTTTCATCATCGCCGTTTTTAACGGATTTCAACAGCGCATCGGCAGTTATGTCATTATCGCAGTTAAAGGATATGCGTTGATTGTTATACAGCGAAGAATAATCGCCAATGTGATTTGTTTTCAAGGTGTCATAACCTTTACTTACAGAACTAAGCAGAGCCTTGCGTTTTTGTTTAACCGCATTTCTGTTTGTTTCCGGCATTTCGTCATAGCCGTTAAAGCCTGTTGCAGTTGCAAAATACAAGATAAGTTCGGTTGCGTTTTTAATCTTGATTTGATTGCTGTTGCGACAGATTTTACCGTTTGTCTGTACCTGTGTCTGCAAACAGAAAGCCATACCCTTTTTCTCGTTATAACGGATAGGGCGAAGCTCTGTTCTCAAATAGTTCGGTGCTGCATAATCGGGAGCATTGCCAAGGAGAAAAAGATTGTTTTTCTCTGTACCCACTTCATATTTGAGCTTGCTTTTTGCCTTGATTTTAACCGAAAAAGGCTTATCTGTTTTAATTCTGTAAACGGATATTTTATCGGGATATGACGAAAAAGTATCTGCGGTACAGCCCTTTGATTTAACGGTGTGTACTGCGTTTGACAGGTCAAGACTTCTTGAATAGCAAGCCTTATCAATACCGCTGAATTTAAGCGAAATTTCACCCAAGGGCATAAAAGCTTCACTGTAAAAGCCTGCCAGCTTTTCTTCACAAAGAGCATCATCCTCTGCGTTTTTACCCTCAAAAATCAGCTTGCGTACATTTTCAAGATTATCAAGACTTACCTTACTGTTATAGTCCTTTGGATAACCTGACCAAAGCGTGCCGTCGTTGAAGCATAAACGCTCCTTTTTCAGCGAGCCGTAAATCATAAGACCCATATATCCGTTGCCGAGCGGCAAAGCCTCTCGCCATGTTTTTGCAGGCTTTGTGTACTTAATAGTCTGCATATCAAGTCTCCTGTGAATTAAAGCATATTTTTTATTTTTTCACATTCTGTTAAGTTATCAAAACCGTAAAATGTCTTTGCGTTTTCAAAAAGAAGTTTTTGCTTGTTTCGGGTGCTTATTTCTTTTGATTTAATTATAAAATCAAAGCTCATTTTATAGGTGATTTCAACCATTGTGCGTGGGTAATCACTGCCCCACATCAGTTTGTCAATACCGCAAATGTCAATGGCTTCGTTGATTGCTTTTATTGCTGAGGGATAGGGGTAAAACTCGTTGTTAAAAAGCCAAGTGATGCCACCGCTTTCGATATAAACATTTTTATTCCTTGCAAGCTTAATCTGTTCTTTCCAGCCGTTTCTCGTCACCATACCGAAATGACCGATGGCAATTTCCAAATCGGGAAATTGCTGTATCATTTCAAATAGAGAGCCTGTTTGAGTATCTCCGTCAGCAAGGTCTATTGAAATAAATTTACCGTTTTTGTCAGCTTGCTCAAAAACATTATAGTGCTTTGTTAAGTCCTGTGTAGGCAGTCTGCCTGCACAGATTTTTATTCCGTCAAAGCCGTCAACTCTAAACGGTTTGTTTTCCTCATAAAGAGAGCAGATTTTAAGCCTGTTTGGATATTTTCCCTTTGCAAATAGCAAATAACTGTCTTGATTACCGTCAATTTCCTCTTGGGTAATTACCGCACCGTTGACGCCTGCGTAGTCCATATTTGCAACAAAGCGTTCAGCGGTATTTTCGCCGTCTGTCATAAAGGGAGGCATCATCTGTCTGATTTCACCGCCGAAATTACTTTTGCCGTTACCGACGAAAAAAACATCTCTGCCGTCAACCTTACCCTGTTGTATTTTCCATAAATGTGCGTGTGCGTCAATAATCATTATTTATCACCGAACTGTATTAAAAGTTTTGCAAGCGTTCCGTCATTGTGTGAAAGCACCTCAAAGGCAGCCGTTGCATTTTGCATATCGTAAACTCCGCTTACAATTTTCAGTATATCCGCCTTGCCGTCTGCAACAAGGTCGATAAGCTCCTCAAAATCCCTTGTAAATGCGTTTCGACTGCCGAAAATATTTAACTCTTTCTTCAAAATTATTGAGTGAACAAAGGTAGTTTCCCGTTTGCCGTTGCCGATTAAAATAATATTTGCACCGTGAGCCGATTCATCAATACAGTTCAAAAAAGTTTCAGGCGCACCGCATGCCTCAACACAAACATCAAAGCCGTTGCCGTTTGTAAAATTAGCGCAAGCGGTGTGCAAATTTGTATTCTTAACATTTACCGCACAGTCTGCACCAAACTGCATTGCAAGGTCGAGACGAGAGGAAAGCATATCGGCAATAAGCACCCTTGCGCCCATTGCTTTAGCCTTGATAAGTGCAAAAAG
>ENA-OUPQ01000112-OUPQ01000112.1-human-gut-metagenome-genome-assembly--contig:-NODE-112-length-52187-cov-6.80724_pt1 | contig 52187 bp, 47 predicted proteins | sample MGYA00237946_ERZ548807 | MGnify/ENA primary metagenome ERZ548807 (study PRJEB26490, sample SAMN05194714) | human gut metagenome | biome: terrestrial biome; feature: human-associated habitat; material...
TATTCTCGTCATGAGCCTTCAGCTTGTAGGTGTCCTTTACGATCTTTTTGTAAAGGGGATGCTTAACATGCTCTTCGATTGCAACTACAATAGTTTTATCCATCTTATTACTGATAACTTTACCAGTACGTGTTTTTCTTAAATTTCTTTCCACGGTTTGATCTCCTTTCTACGCACCCACGCGTTACGCTCTAGCCTTCTCGGTGATAACAGTCTGAATACGTGCAATGTTTCTTCTTACTTCTTTGATTCTTGCAGTATTATCTAACTGATTGGTTGCGTTCTGGAATCTCAAATTGAAAAGTTCTTTTTTAGCAGCTACCAGCTCCTGTGCCAGTTCTGCATCGGACTTTGTCTTCAATTCTTCTACAAATTTATTTGATTTCATTCTGTCACACCGCCTTCCACATCTGCCTTAGCAATGATCTTACACTTACAAGGGAGCTTGTGCATAGCAAGACGTAATGCTTCACGAGCGTCCTCTTCGGGAACGCCAGCGATCTCGAACATTACACGTCCGGGCTTAACAACTGCTACCCAGCAATCTACAGCGCCTTTACCGGAACCCATACGAGTACCGAGAGGCTTTACAGTTACGGGCTTATCGGGGAAAATCTTAATCCATACTTTACCGGTACGCTTGGTATAACGGGTAAGCGCAATACGGGCTGCCTCAATCTGATTAGACTTGATCCAGCAGGGTTCTGTAGCAACCAGACCAAATTCGCCATATGCCAGGGTGTTACCTCTGGAAGCTTTTCCGGCCATGGATCCACGGAACTGTTTACGACGTTTTACTCTCTTCGGCATTAACATTATTTATCGCTCCCTTCCATCTGATTTCCTTTTGTAGGAAGTATCTCGCCTTTATAAATCCAAACTTTAACTCCAACTTTACCATAGGTGGTGTTTGCTTCAGCAAAACCGTAGTCGATATCTGCTCTCAGGGTCTGCAGAGGAATGGTTCCCTCGCTGTAGAACTCAGCACGAGCGATATCAGCACCGCCCAGACGACCGGAACAGCAGGTCTTGATACCCATAGCACCGGACTTCATGGTTCTGCCCATGCAGGACTTCATTGCACGTCTGAAGGATACACGGTTCTCCAGCTGCTGAGCAATGTTCTCAGCTACCAGCTGTGCATCTCTGTCAGGTCTCTTGATCTCTTTGATGTCAACCATAACCTTCTTATCGGTTAACTTGGAGAGCTCTTTCTTGGTTACTTCGATCTCAGCACCGCCCTTACCGATCACAACGCCGGGCTTAGCAGTATAGATGATAACCTTTACTCTGTCAGATGCTCTTTCGATCTCGATCTTGGAAACACCTGCACTGTATAATTTCTTCTTCAGGAACTTTCTGATGTTGTAGTCTTCTACCAGATAATCGGAAAACTCCGCATCAGCGTACCACTTGGAATCCCAATCTTTAATAACACCGACTCTCAGGCCGTGAGGATTAACTTTCTGTCCCATAAACTTTTCAATAGCTCCTTTCCCTACTTCTTCTCATCAAGAACGATGGTAATGTGGCTCATTCTCTTTTCGATCCTATAAGCTCTGCCCTGTGCTCTGGGCTTTACTCTCTTCATGGTAGGTCCTTTATTTGCATAGCACTCTGCGATGTAAAGGTTCTCGGTATTCATACCGTTATTGTTCTCAGCATTAGCGATTGCTGACTCAAGCAGCTTCTTGATCAGGCTGGAAGCATATCTGGGATTGTACTCCAGAATACCAAGTGCAGTCTGTACGTCTTTGCCTCTGATGGCATCTAATACGAAACAAGCCTTCTGAACAGATACTCTTGCGTAAGACAGCTTAGCTGAAGGTCTTGTATCTTTCTGAGCGTTTCTTTCTCTCTTAATTTGGGATCTATGTCCTTTAGCCATAGATTTGGTCCTCCTTTCAAACTGAAACCGCGCAACGCACCCGTGTGTATCCTAAGTGCTGCGCACAAAAATATCCCGTCTTCTTTCCTCTTAATATATAATTTCGAGGGAAGACCCTCGGGAGAGCGCATAGCTCTCCCAACCATCTATATAAGATAGCATATTTTTAGCTCCAGGTCAATAAAATTATTATTTAACCTTGGATTTCTTCTCGTCCTTGCCGTGGCCTCTGAAGGTTCTGGTTGCAACGAACTCACCGAGCTTGTGGCCTACCATATCCTCAGTAACGTATACGGGAACATGCTTTCTACCATCATGAACAGCAATCGTATGTCCTACGAAGGAAGGGAAAATTGTAGAACGACGGGACCAGGTCTTAATAACCTGCTTCTGTCCTGATGCATTTAAAGCGTCGACTTTCTTTAACAGGCTTGCGTCTGCGAAAGGTCCTTTTTTCAGTGATCTAGCCATGATCTTTCCTCCTTAACTATTTGATTGCTCTGCCGTCACGTCTTCTTACGATCAGCTTGTTGGAAGCCTTCTTAGATTTACGTGTCTTCAGACCAAGAGCAGGTTTACCCCAAGGTGTGCTAGGGCCGGGACGACCGATACCGGTCTTACCTTCACCACCACCATGAGGATGGTCGTTGGGGTTCATGACGGAACCACGTACGGTGGGACGGATGCCCATGTGACGCTTACGTCCGGCTTTACCGATCTTAACCAGGCTATGATCAACGTTACCTACAACACCAACAGTTGCACGGCAAACCAGGGGAACCATTCTCATCTCACCGGAGGGAAGACGAAGAGTAGCGTACTTACCTTCTTTTGCCATCAGCTGTGCGCTGTTACCGGCGGAACGAACCAGCTGGCCGCCCTTACCGGGATATAACTCAATGTTGTGTACCTGAGTACCTACAGGGATCTCGGACAGAGGTAAGCAGTTACCTACTCTGACCTCGGCCTCTGCACCGTTCATAACCTTCATTCCGTCGGTCAGACCTTCGGGAGCGAGGATATAGGATTTGGTACCGTCTTCGTAGCAGATCAGCGCGATGTTTGCTGTTCTGTTAGGATCGTACTCGATACCGATTACGGTTGCAGGAATGCCATCCTTGTATCTCTTGAAATCAATTACTCTGTATTTTCTTCTGGAACCGCCGCCGCGATGTCTTACAGTGATCTTACCCTGATTGTTACGGCCGGAGTTCTTCTTCAGGGAAACACACAGGCTCTTCTCGGGAGAGGTCTTGGTGATCTCAGAGAAGTCAGAACCAGTCATGTTTCTTCTGGAAGGTGTATAGGGGTTGTATGTCTTAATTCCCATTACTGTATCTCCTTTACGATGATTTTTTGCGCGAGCACTTAAGTGCCGCATACTTGAATCTTAAGCAGTAGCTTTATTCTTACAGACCTGCGAAGATCTCGATTTCTTTGCTATCTGCAGTTAACTGAACAATTGCCTTCTTGGTCTTGGCAGTCTTGCCGGTAACCATTCCGCGTCTCTTGTTCTTGCCATCCATATTGATGGTGTTAACACTCTTAACCTTGGTACCTTCGAACATCTTCTCAACAGCCTCTTTGATCTGAGACTTGTTAGCTTCGGTGTGAACGAGGAAGGTGTACTTCTTCTCGCCCATGCCGGCCATGCTCTTCTCGGTAATAACGGGTTTGAGGATTACATCATAGTATTTAATATCAGCCATTATGCGTATACCTCCTCAATCTTTGCAACAGCATCCTTGGTCAGGACAACTGTCTTAGCCTTCATTACGTCGTAAACGTTGATGGTATTTACCAGGGTGGTATCTACATCAGCTACGTTTCTAGCAGACATAACTACGTTAATATCGTTATCAGCGATCACTACCAGTCCCTTTTCTACCTTTAAGTTATTCATAACATTGGTGAAGTTCTTGGTCTTGATCTCGTCGAATTTCAGCTCATCAACTACGATCAGGCTGCTTCCCTGAACCTTGCTGGTCAGTGCAGACTTCAGAGCTGCTCTCTTCTCTTTCTTGTTAAGCTTGAAAGAGTAATCTCTGGGAACGGGAGCGAATACTACGCCGCCGCCTGCCCACTGGGGAGATCTGGTTGAACCCTGTCTTGCATGACCGGTTCCCTTCTGTCTCCAGGGCTTTCTTCCGCCACCGGATACCTCAGAACGGGTCTTTGCTTTCTGAGTTCCCTGACGATTATTTGCAAGCTGCTGTACAACTGCCATGTGTACCAGGTGCTCGTTCACTTCAACACCAAACACTGCATCGTTTAATTCGATTGTACCAACTTCTTTGCCTTCCATATTGTAAACAGATACGTTTGCCATCTGATTGGTCCTCCTTTCGTCCTAAACTATGCCTCAACCTTAACGGTCTCTTTGATGGTTACTAAAGCTTTCTTAGGTCCGGGTACTGCACCCTTTACCAGAAGCAGATTCTTCTCAGCATCTACTCTTACGACCTCAAGATTCTGAACAGTTACCTTTACACAACCCATATGTCCAGGCATTCCCTTGCCCTTGAATACACGGCTAGGGGAGGAACATGCACCATTGGAACCCTGATGACGATGGAACTTGGAACCATGAGCCATAGGTCCTCTGTGCTGTCCAAATCTCTTGATTGCGCCCTGGAAGCCCTTACCTTTGGAGATTGCAGAAGCATCTACCTTATCGCCTGCAGCGAAGATGTCAGCCTTGATCTCTGCACCAAGGGTGTACTCCTCAGCGTTCTCAAACTTGAACTCTCTTACATATCTCTTGGAGCTTACGCCAGCCTTCTTGAAGTGGCCCTGCTCTGCTTTGTTAACACCATGTCTGTGTACGATCTGCTTCTTGCCGCTGGCATCCTTGTTAACAACCTTATCCTTCTTGTCAACGAAGCCTACCTGTACAGCACTGTAGCCGTCATTCTCCACGGTCTTTACCTGAGTAACCACGCAGGGACCAGCCTGAAGCACGGTTACGGGAACGAGCACGCCATCTTCATTGAAGATCTGGGTCATTCCAACTTTTGTTGTCAAAATTGCTTTCTTCATTTTTACCTCCTGTGTTCTACATAGCGGACCAAAGCGTTTCTGCGAAACGCTTAGAAATACGCTGTGCGTATTTCCCCGGCGATTGTTCATCGCGCTGTGTTCTTACGTCTAAGTAGAGGTTTTGTTGTTTTGGCTTTACTTTGAAAAACTTATTTAGTTGTTCTTCATCTTAATGTCGATGTAAACACCGGCAGGCATTTCCAGTCTCTGAAGAGCATCAACAGTCTTCTGAGTGGGAGCCATGATGTCGATCAGTCTCTTGTGAGTTCTCTGCTCGAACTGTTCTCTGGAGTCCTTGTACTTGTGTACTGCTCTCAGAATGGTAACAACTTCCTTCTTGGTAGGAAGAGGCACGGGACCACTTACCTGAGATCCGGTCTTCTTAACAGTTTCGATGATTTTTTTGGCAGATGCATCAACAAGCTGATGTTCATAAGCTTTCAATGTAATTCTCATTACCTGATTTGCCATAAAAAAAGTCGCCTCCTTTTCGCACTTTTGTAAGTAAATACTTACTTTTTGTACGGACAAGCGGTGACTGTACACTTTCCCGTGTGTGTCTGCGACCTTTGTGCAACGCTTTCTTCTCTCCGGCCATAAACTTACACGTTGTTACTGCTCAAGGCAGATGTTAATTGGTACAGTGACTTGCCGTCAGTTTTCTAACTTGACATTCGCTCCACGGAAAACCCGATCTCCATTACTGGGAACCGGCAACCTCACGCTTCACAGCTATCATGCCACAGCAAGGATTAGTATACATTGAATTTATGGGCATTGCAAGACTTTTTTTAAAAAAATTGTATTTTTTTTGATACAATTTCTTTTTGCTGTTTTGCACAGGTTCGCCACTGTATTTTTGTGAGTTTCTTCTTATATATAATATTGCCCAGTATAATATCGCCCAATATTTTTTATGGCAAATGAAACCGTTCCCCCTTGGATGCTCTCACGTGTCGATGGAGCTTATTACGGCAAAATCCTTATCTGCGCCCCGATGTCCTGCCAGCGACGGGGCTTATTACGGCAAAATCCTTATCTACGCCCCGATATCCCGGTATCGACGGGGCTTATTACGGCAAAATCCTTATCTGCGCCCCGATATCCCGGTATCGACGGGGCTTATTACGGCAAAATTCCTTATCTGTGCCCCGATATCCCGGTGTCGATGGGGCTTATTACGGCAAAATTCCTTTCTGCGCCCCGATATTCCGCTATTGACGGGGCTTATTACGGCAAAATCCTTATCTGTGCCCCGATGTACAAAGGTGGAGGGTATAATCGACCTGATTTTATCTCACATACCCGCGTCTGCGAAGGCCGATGGGTATATTCGACCTGATTTTGTCTCACATACCCGCGTCTGCGAAGGCCAATGGGTATATTCGACCTGATTTTATCTCACATACCCGCGTCCGTGAAAGTCGGTGGGTATAATCGACCTGATTTTGTCTCACATACCCGCTTTCGCAAGTTCTGCTGGGTACAGATAGCTTGTTTCTGACTTCTATACCTTCGCCAACAAGTTCTGTTGGGTACAGATAGCTTGTTTCTGAATTCCATACCCTCGTCAGCAAGTTCTGTTGGGTACAGATAGCTTGTTTCTGAATTCCATACCCTCGTCAACGCAAATACATAAAAATACTGACAGGCAGATATCTTCGCTGTCCATCAGTATTTTTGTCTGTCAATATTTACTTCGTAAATGATCGATTACAGTCTGTTCGCCTTCACGTCCTCGAACTCCTGCAGCATTTCTTCGGAAGGAGCCTTGGTAGCGAGACTGACTGCGATGATAGCGATAAGTCCCAGCCCGAAGCCTACTACCAGGGAATACAATCCGGTAGCTTTGCCCAGGGTCTGTCCTCCCATGAGAGGGATATAATCCCAGATGATAACGGCAAGTGCTCCGGTGACAATTCCGGCTACCGCTCCGGGGAAGTTGGTTCTCTTCCAATATAAGGACATCACTACCAACGGTCCGAAAGCGGCACCTAAGCCTGCCCACGCGTTGGACACCAGTCCCATGACGGTGTTGTTCGGATTCCATGCGATGATGTAAGCCAGCACAGCCACTACCAGTACTGTGACACGGCTCACATTCATAACGGTCTTGTCATCTGCATCCTTTTTGAGCAGTCCCTTGAAGATATCTTCCGCTACGCTGGAGGCGCTGACTAACAGCTGGGAATCCGCCGTGGACATGATCGCTGCCAAGATACCACAGAGGAACAATCCTGCAATGAACGGAGCCCGCATCTCCATAGTAAATACCTTCTTGATCATCTCGATAAATACCTTCTCGTTGTTGCCGTTCACCAGCTCCGGCAGATAAGCTCTGCCCAGGATACCGATAAATACTGCAAATCCCAGGGATAATGCTACCCAGCTGATGGCAGTAGCCTTGGACTTAGTCATTTCCTTCTCATCGCGGACTGCCATAAATCTCACCAGGATGTGGGGCATTCCGAAATATCCCAGTCCCCAGCCGAGACCGGAGATCACGCTGACGATATTATTACTGCCATCACCGTTCTTCATCAGATTCAGAAAGTTGGCACTGTCGGCACCGCTGGCTTCCAGACCGGCTGACAATGTAGTGCCGCCGGTTGTCAGAAAATGATAAGCGAACAGCGGTACTGCCAGAATACCGATCAGCATCAGCATGCCCTGGATAAAGTCTGTCACACATACCGCGGTGAATCCTCCCAGAAACGTATACACCAGTACTACCAGTGCGCCGATGGTCAGCGCCACATGATAATCAATACCGAACACCGACTCAAACAGCTGACCGCCGGCAGAAAGTGCGGACGCACAATATACCAGGAAAAATACTACAATAGTAATAGAAGAAACCGTCATCAATACCTTCTTCTCATCATGGAAGCGGTTCTCAAAATAAGTAGGCAGTGTCACAGAGTTGTTGGCGCGGATCGTATATCTGCGCAGCTTCGTGGCAATGAGCAGCCAGTTCAGCGTCGTGCCGATGAAAAGTCCGATGGCGATCCAGCCGTCACCTCCGACACCGGTTAAGTAAATAGCTCCCGGCAGTCCCATTAACAGCCATCCGCTCATATCCGATGCCTGTGCGGACAGTGCAGCGACGAAGCCGTTCAGCTTTCTGCCTCCTAAAAAGTAATCTTCGGAATTGTTGTTTCCCTTTGCATAGAACGCTCCGATAGCGATCATCATGAGTAAATACAGCACAAATGCCACAATTACCCAGCCCAGCGTATTTCCTGTCATAATAGCCTCCTCAAATTTTTCTTCCTGTACATTTTCTAAATTGTATACAGTGATACGATTTATTATATACAAGAAATGGCTTATCGTCAACAAATTAGTTTGCTATCGCTGTAATGTGTGAAAGTCGCAAAAAGTCTTGCCGCTGCGGACGATCTATGATTCTTCGCCTGCCGTATTCAGATACAAAACGCTGCATAGAGCGGCACTATCTTTTTGTTGTCTTCAAATGCGAAGTTTTTTGCAGAGAGTTTGATGGCATATGCAGGCTTATAGGTATCCATGTAAACCTTTAAACTCTTTGCTCTGGTATTGTCGGCAGATTTCACTTCAATCGGGATCAACTGCCCATCACGCTGAATAACAAAATCTATCTCCGCACCACGCTCAGACTCCCAATAGTAAGTATTGTAACCGTTGATGGAGAGCTGTACATTGACATAATTCTCCGTCATACCGCCCTTAAAATCGTTCAATTCCTCCACCATATACAGAATATCATTGGCAGCCAGATCCTTCTTGGCACAAAGCAGCCCCAAATCCGAAACATATATCTTGAAAGTGTCGATATCACGATAATTTTCCAAAGGCTTTTTGATCTGCTCTACCTTATAGACCCGTGATACGATTCCGGACAGACAGAGCCATTCTATGGCATTCTCAAATTCAGACGCCCGCCCTCCTTTTTTCATCAGCTTATACTGAAAACGGGTATTTTTCTTCGAAAGCTGAACGGTAATATTGTCATAGGCAAGCCTGGTCTTCTTGATTTCATTCAGATTATTGTACTTACTCATGTCGTTGAGATAACTTGCAAGAATGGTATCCTGTATATGGCGGATCAGGATATAGTCCCTTGTCTGGGCAAACTGCATCACACACTCCGGCATCCCGCCTGCCACAAGATACTGCCGGTAAAGCTGCATAGCCGCATCGTGGAGTGCCGCCGGCATCGGCTGATCTGTTGCAAAGCACCTTTTGATCTGCTGCACAAGATCTCCCTCACCCATAGCGATCATAAATTCCTCCATATCCATGGGATACAGGGTTTTCATATCCACCTTGCCCACAGGGAACGAGAACTTTTCCCTGTTGACAGCCACACCTAACAGGCTGCCCGCAACGATGATATGATAGTCCGGAGCGCTCTCGTTAAAATATTTCAGAGAAGTCAGAGCCCTTTCGCAAAGCTGCACCTCATCAAATACAATCAGCGTTTTTTCTTTTACGATGGTCTGACCCGCAATATGAGACAAAATGGGGATCAGATAATCAGGACTGATGTTTTCTTCAAAAGTTTCATTCAATTTAGGATCTGTTTCAAAATTGAAATATGCCACATTCTCATAGTGAGTTCGTCCGAACTCTAAAATGGAGTAGGTTTTTCCCACCTGTCTTGCCCCTTGCAAAATAAGGGGTTTACGATGTTCACTTTCTTTCCACGTTTCTAAGAAGTCCATAATCTTTCTATACATCACTCGTCCTCCATAAAACTTCTGAGTATAGCATAATCCAAATTCGTGTAAAAATCAAATATTTTTTATGTCAATTTTACATTATATTGCATGAATATTTTTGTGTTTTTAACATTTTTCTACATGTTTATTGTTCTTTCTACCTTTACCACTATAAGTTATATTCCAATAGAGAAACGCGTGCCGCAAAATGCACAAAGAGCCCCGCCGCAGAGTTTTGTCCCTGCGGTGGGGCTTCTGTATTACTTAGTATTACTTAGTTCTTCTTTCTTCTTGCCAGCATTCCAGCGAGTCCGATCAGGGATATCGCAAAGAGCGTCAGCCAGATGCCGGAAGCATCTCCGGTCGCCGGAACCTTGTCCAGTTCCTGCGCCGAAGCGGCGGCGGTATTGGCAGCCGCACCTGCCGTATTACCGCTGTCATTGTTGCCGCTGTTATCGCTGCCATGATTGCTGTCATTATTGTTACTGTTATTACCACTGTTATTGCCGGAGGTATTTGCTGCAACCGTAAAGTTAGTACCGGCGATACCATTGTTCCAGACGATAGCAAAGGTATGGCTGCCTGTAGCTAATGTCTTAAGGTATTCTGCCTTCAGGGTAATAATGGTAGAGCCTTCTTTTGCTTCGTAGTTAGCAGGATCGAGTACTTTTCCATCTACCTTTACAGCATGGAACCTGGAAAATTCGCCGTTTCCGCGGATCACAACAGTGCCTGTGGTATTCTGTGTCCAGGAGCTGCCTGCCCCGTCAATGATCCGATATTCCGGAGAGATGTAAATGATCACATTAACTCTAACATCTTTATAGTTCTCCGAGGTAATGATCACAGGTACGATCACCTTTTTGTCAATATTGTCTTTCGTCAGTTCAGACAACGCAAACTTCATAAGGCCGGTCGCATCTATGGTAATATCTCCGGACACAATTCCGTTGTCATTGGTATATGCATCAGGTGTATAACTTCTTGCGCCCGGTACAAGCTCCGCTAAGTTGATGGTCTGTTCGCCCTTCTTCGTGTACTCGAAGAATTCTGTAACGTCTTCTACTGTAAGATCCGCCTTCTCAATGGTCAGTGTACCTGCCTCGATCTCTGCTGCGGTGTAGTTCTTGCCTTCCGCCACGGACAGGATCACCTTATAGGTTCCGGCGTTGGTAGGTGCTGTTTCACTTCTGGAATAGGTAGTACCGGAGATACCCTCGTAGTATACCGTTACATCACCCATGTCGATCACACCGTTCTTAGTCTTCGCAGTCACCTCTTTCGGTTTGCCATCGTAGGTCTGCTTCTGGGAAAGATCTGGAGTCACGTCAAAGTTATCCCATGCAGGAGTCGCCCTGGTAATCTTCCAGGTCGTGGTCGCTGTTCCGGTATAATTGCCCTTGCCAGCGATGGTCAGAGTGATGGAAGCATCCGCACTGATCTGTTCGTTACTGTTATTTACAATGTAATAATCATTAGTAGTTAATGGCACCTGGTTAAGAGTTACGGATGTAATCTGCACCTCCTGCATCAGACCGGTATATCCCAGACTGTCTGCCTGTAATGTAATGACTGCCCCTTTAATGTCCTTCGGCTTGATCGTGAATTTCCGGATTGCGGTTCCCGTGTAGTTTCCTTTTCCGGTGATGGTCAGGGTCGCTGTATCCTTGCCCGCATTGATATTCTTGTCGTAGCTGAAGTCAAAGTCTGTGCCGGAAGTCAGTATAGTATTGCCATCCGTCACAACCGGTTTCGGCGTAATAGCACTACCGGTGTATGTCTCATCAGCAATCGCTCCAATCATGTCCGCGGTAACAGCCTTCGGAGAAATGGTAAAGGGGTACGTCACCTGGCCGGTATAATTCTCGTTGCTGTCAGCTACTTTATAGGTCACCTGGTAAGTACCTGCATCCGTGGGTGCATCGGAGCCGTTGTAAGTCGTGTCACCTGTACCTGTATACGTCACATTCAGTTCATTCACAGGAACTTTGTCGCCAGATACCTTCAGGGTACCGGTCGGCTGAATCGCACTGCCGTCATAGGTCTTCTCCGTATAGGTCAGACCTGAGATTGTAACCGTCTCCTTATCCGTAGGATGGAAGGTCAGGGTTGCCTGAATATCCTGGTAGTTTGCAGAAGAGATGGTTACTGCGCAGGTCTGGTCGCTCGTGGAGGTAATGTTGTCCTGAGCGATATAGGTAAGTATATATCCCTTGTATGTATCCAAATATGTCGTAACGGTCACAATTCCACTGGGAGGAGTTGCAGTAACAATAATCTGAGCACTCGCCGGTACCTGTCCCTCCGGGAAAAAGTCTGCTACCGTCAAAGTACCGGTCTGCTCACCGACACGGTTCTTTATTATATTTACCGTCTTACCTACTGTTCCGGTGTAGGTTCCTTTATCAATGGTGAATGTCGTACTTCCGCTGACATTATAGTTTCCACCTGCTACATCCGTAATTGTTACAGTAGCGTTGCCAACATTGATATTATCTGCATAGGAAACACTATACTCATTGTCAAGAATCACCGTCTCTCCGTCTTTTACAACTACAGACGGCTCCTTCTTCGTGCCATCATATGTATATGTTCCGGCAACTGTAATGGTCGGATTTGGAACTTCCTTGCTCACAATATTGTAGGTTACACTGGCTGTTACGTTATCAAACGTAATCGAAGCCCGATATGTACCAACATCCTTAGGTGCTCCTTCAATACCAACATATTCTGTTTCTTTTAATTTCTGATAGGTAATAGCTGGAGCGGGCAAGCCCAAACCATCAGAATACTTATCATCCGTTGTTACCGTAGCGACTTTCTCGCTGCCACTGTAGATCAAATCCGTCGGTGCAGTAACCGTATAGGTTGTAGCAAAATCACTTTCCAACTTACAACCATCCGCACTGCATTTGAATGTAATCTGAGCGCCTTGTGCAGTGGCTTTCCAGTTGTGCTGATGAATTCCCAGGTACAGACTGCCTTTTGCATCTTTGGTGACTACATAATTCTGATCTGTTGCATCGGATGTAAAAATCTTGGAATAATCCAGTTTAGTATTCGTCGCGCTGGTGGCAATCTGAATATTATTATTTGCTGAAGGTTCAGTGACTGTTGAGATGCCTATCTGGGCATCCTGTGTCAGACTGTCATCAATACTGATGACTTGGTTGGAGCGCAGGAAGAGATTTTTCGTTGTATTTTTAATGACCTTTGCATCGCCACCAATTTTTATCGGGGGGTTATCCGAACCATCTACTCCGTTTGTATTACCGGTAATGCTGCCTCCGAAAAGGGTCACACTAGAAGCGCCAGTTTCATACACTCCATAATCGCCTCCGCAGATCGTACCTCCATACAGATCAAACGATGCCTTAGATTGCAAATATACAACGAGCGTTTCTCCAATACGTTCATGATTACCTATTATTTTTCCTGAATGACTTGTACTGCAATCGCAAACCGCAAGCTTGTAGTTTATGATTTCAAAAACTCTATTATATTGATTTGTAGAAATTTCATGTCCATTCAGGCAGATATTCACGTCGCCACTAATACTAATTGAACCCTCGAGCGTAATATCCTGCGCCAGATAATAATTGCCCGCCGGAAGTGTATATACATAATACTCAGTTGGATTTGTTCTCTTTTCCGATTTTGCTGTGGTTGCACCATATTTCAGTTGCTTCGTGTCAGCATCATAAGTCAAAAGGTTCCACAGTACATTGCTGTGATCGTCGTTGCAGTCCGTTTTGCCGCAGATGGGATGCTCATGCGGCGTACCGTTTATAAACACAATGCGGTTGTCCACTAATTTCCGTGTATAGCCGGCATCACTGCTAAAGCGACTCAAGTCTGTATCTCTCAGTCTGTAGGAATCTGTGCCTTCCGCCACAACCGCATAACTTCCCTCAGCAATTTTGCTTGTGGTTACACCGATTTTGGCCGTACTAGCATCCAGACCGTCAGCGTCAACTTTGATGGTTTTATACGATCTGGCATTGTTGGCTGTCTGACCATCCATTGCTGTGTTATCGGTAATTATCGCTTTTCCGCTGACAATGAAATCTTTCATTGAATATACACCACCACCACTACGTAGGGCCCTGTTACCGATAATACTGCCACCGTCCATTGTGAAAGATCCGTGATCACTTAACATACACACCACCACCGCTGCCGCTGATTTCAGGTGCTTTGTTATTGGTAATACTGCCACCATGCATCGTGAATGAGCCATAATTCACATATACACCGCCACCATCTACACTTGTAGAAGTAGCGATTGTATTGCCGCTGATCTCCCCTCCGTACATGGTGAAGCTGCTATTGACATATATACCACGCCCTACATTTCCCTCTTTATGAGTAATTTTGCCGTACTCCGTCTTCTCACCCCTGCAGTCGGTCAAAATAAACTGTGCATTATATGATATCTTGATTACATCTACATCCGTATTTGCAGTGATGTTATGACCATTCAGGCAGAGTACCACTTTAGCGTCTGTAAGACTCCACGTCTGCGTCTGTTCGATATCCTGCGTCAAATAGTAATTACCGCCTGTTGTAATGTCACTAAGTGAAGAGACGCCCTTCCATGTCTCGTCGGTGTCCACGCCGCCATGGTCACAGGTCTTACCGCAGATAGGATGTTGATGCAGCGTACCATTGACAAGCAGGATCTGATCACCCACCTGTCGAAATTCACAGTCACCAGTATTTTGGTTTTGGTCATTGATAAATGTGCCGTCCCTATAGCCACCATTCGCGGCACCTGTAGCTATGGCAACATAGCTGCCTTGTGCTGGAGACTTCTCTGTGGTCACACCAATATTGGCAATGTTGTCAAATCCTCCTTTGCCAATGGCCATCGTCGCACCATCAGGCAGGTAGACATTACTCGTTGTGTTATCAGAGACTTTAGCGGAACCGGATACTGTAAAATGACCCATATTACCATATGCGGATTTTACGTACACACCGTCTCCGTATTTAGTAGCTATGTTACCAGTGATCACGCCACCGGTCATATTAAAATTCGAACCCACATACACACCACCACCATATGCGTTCGTATTATTGTCCCTAATTGTACCACCACTCATATTGAAAGTGTTGCCAACAATGTTCACTCCGCCGCCACCGCCAAAAGCCGTATTCTTGCCAGTAGCTTCGTTATTTTCAATAGTACCACCGCTCATATTGAAAACGCTCCCATCATAGCTATACACTCCACCGCCATATTCACCTGTGTTATTACTTATTGTTCCAGCGTACATATTGAAAGTGCTGTTTTTCTCCATGCACACACCGCCGCCTATACCTACATTTTCACTATTTGAAGTAAAGTTTTTGGCTTCGTTCCCGGTGATATTGCCACCATACATATTAAAGGTACCGTTGTTATACATCCTTACACCTGCACCCGTACGTGCTGTATTTCCAGTAATGCTACCACCGTACATGTTGAAAGTACTTCCACCCGCCACAAACGCACCAGAACCTTTATACCCATTGCTGTGAGTGATTTGTCCTTTGTCCTCGCAGTCACAGAGTGTGACTGTACTCCCAGCTTTTGGTACAATGACATTAGTATCATATTTCATGGTGATATTATGCCCATTTAAACAAAGTACTACACCGTTGACAGGTGTCCAAGACTCGCTCAATGTAACATCCTTCATCAGATAGTAGTTACCTTTAATCTCGGGCAGCTTAGATTCATTATTCCATGCTGTAAAGATGACTTTGTTCGTCTCCGTATGTCCGCCTACCCCATTACAGGTATCCTTACCACAGAGAAAGTGCGTATGCTGTTCCGCCACCATTATCAGTGCATTCATCGCCTCAGAAATGGCATGAAGTCGTGTCATATCCAGTTCTGCGATCTGTTCCTCGGTCAGTGACTCCATAGCCTCGTCAATGGCTTCCAGCTGCGCACTGACACTTTCTGCATTTTCCACCGTCACTGTCTCCGGCAGAGCGTCGATAAGTGCCTGTACCTTCTGCACTGCTGCCTTCTTCTCATCGTCTGCCGCGGTGTCCTGCGTGCCGGCATCATTATCGCTAATGCTTTCACCAGTGGATTTCACAGTATCGGGGGCTTCGCCCGCAGTGGGATCTTCCGTACCGGGAGTTGCCGCAGTGGTGCTCTTATCAGCCGGAGTCTCTTCCCCCGGTGCCGCCACTGCTTCTGCTTCCTTCTGCTCTGCCGCAGGGACTGCTACTTGCTGTTCTTCCGGCTCTGCCGCAGGGGCTGCTTCCTGCTGTTCCTCCTGCTCTGTCACCGCATCCGCTTCCTGTACAGCCTCCTGTGCGAATGCTGTCATGGGCAGTGTTGAGAAACAGAGAATAAATGCCAGTAACATGCTCAATACTCGTTTTTTCATACCGTTTTACCTCTTTCCGCTGGGCATAGTGATCCCCATTATCTTAAAGATAACGTACCACACTTTCTCGCAGCGGAACCAGGGGCTGCATGAATCGACCCAAATATGTCATGAATCGACCGAAGAGGACTTTAAATGGCTCAATGCGGTTCAATAGCAAGTATTCCTTGAAAAAGTCTTTCCGGTATTATATTCTATTATTATGTCCTATAAAAGTTAGTTACAAAGTATACACACAGAAAGGTTTCTATATGTGGATTGCAGATCATTGGAAAGATTACGAAGTGCTGGATACGTCCAGCGGAGAAAAGTTAGAGCGTTGGGGAGATTATATTCTCGTCCGTCCGGATCCCCAGGTCATCTGGAAGACGCCCCACGATCATAAGGGCTGGAAGCAGAAAAACGGTCATTACCACAGAAGTGCGAAGGGCGGCGGAGAATGGGAGTTCTTCCATCTGCCGGATGAATGGGCGATTCATTACACCCTGCCTTTTCAGAAGGAAGCCTCCGGCAAGACGGATCCTCTGACCTTCCATCTGAAGCCCTTCAGTTTCAAGCATACCGGTCTGTTCCCGGAGCAGGCGGTGAACTGGGACTGGTTCTCCGGCCTGATCCATGAGGCAGGCAGACCCGTGAAGGTGCTGAACCTCTTCGCTTACACCGGCGGTGCTACTGTATCCGCCGCGGCAGCAGGAGCTGCTGTGACTCATGTGGATGCGTCCAAGGGTATGGTCGGCTGGGCAAAGGAGAACGCTGCTGCCAGCGGGCTTGCCGATGCTCCCATCCGCTGGCTGGTGGACGACTGCATGAAGTTCGTAGAGCGTGAGATCCGCCGTGGCAACAAATACGACGGCATCATCATGGATCCCCCTTCCTACGGCAGAGGTCCCAAGGGTGAGATCTGGAAAATAGAAGATAATATCTGGGATTTCGTAGGACTGACCGCACAGCTTTTATCCGATGATGCGCTGTTCTTCCTGATCAATTCGTACACTACAGGATTGCAGCCCGCCGTGCTGTCCTATATGATGAATTCCACCCTGACGAAAAAGTTCGGCGGTCATGTGGAAGCCGAAGAGATCGGCCTCCCCGTCACCGAGAGCGGACTGGTACTGCCCTGCGGTGCTTCCGGACGTTGGCAGCGGAAGTAATCAGACTAGCATCATAAGCCAAATCAAGAAGGAGCCTCTGGTCGAGGCTCCTTCTTGATCACAGCCAAAGTCAGCAACTATCGCTTGATGATTGAATTCCAAACATAGAGATTCCCTGTTCTGTAAATATATAAGGAAGAGTCCTACGACCACCATAATTATTTTCGCCCTGCGCAAAACTTGAAATGCCAGTTTGGCATCTCAAGTTCTGATACTCCTCTTTCGTGAGCTGAAAACGAATTTGTAATACCATCCGTCTTTTTCGCTTCTGGTTTAATTTCTATCATAAATTCTCCCTATAACAACTTGAAGTGCCAGTCTGTGCAGACATTCCATGTTTATGAGATTATAGTAACAAAAACAGACATACCTATGTTCCATACAAAGTACGTATATCGCGGTCAAAATCCCGCTGTTATTTTAGAATGTTGTAAATTTGGAATGAAAGCATGGACTTTCCGACTCGCTATTCAGAACTTCACAAGATATCTATAGAAATAGAAAACTTCTATGCTTTGTGCACATTCTAGCATAGAAGTCTTCTGCTGGCAAGGGGTATGCTATTATCAAATATTTGTAATGCAAAACCAGATTTGCCGCCTATATTTCACTTCTGATCACAACACGTATTTTCTTAACACCGGGATCTTGCGCAGCACCCACGCAGTAGCCGTTGCCAGTGCCAGCACTACCAGACAGAATACAGTCAACAGCAAGATCAATGCCACATGTCCCGCGGCAACAGACTGCACGCCGCATTGCTCCAACACCGTAAAGGGTGTGATCTTTACGAATTTATACAGCAGGTTCACATACACCGGATGTACCAGGTATACGGCGAAGCTCAAGGCTCCCGCCTCCTGCCAGGGGATCCGGTGTTTTTGAATACTCCCATTCCATCCTGCAGCGAACAGAAGCACTGCAAGCAGTACTGTAAACGGATAATTGTATGCCATCTGGATGGAGAATCCGGCGAGTGTCCTGCTGAGGATCATTCCCATCATCAGCACTGCCGCTGCCATCAGCCACACATTCCCTATCCGTTTTCCTCTGACCGGCTCCGTAGTGTCTCCGGTTTCCATGCCTTTCCCAGATATTCCGGAACTTTCTGCCTTGTCCACACATACTTCTCTCACCGCGAAGAAATATCCACACAGATAATACAGGAAATACACACCGCCATCCGGCAATACCGGAATACTGTTGACATCCAGTACCTTATTCAGAAACGGTGCCACACTGCTTCCCAAGAAAATCACTGCCATCATTGCTACAACACCCCACACCGGCAGCACACGCAGCACTTTTTTCAGAAGCGGCGTGATCAGATATAAAAACAGGATCAGATACAGATACCACATATGGGACCAGGTATGTCCCATCAGAGTCATCTTCAGTGCCTCCGGGATCATCCTGATCCGGAAGGTCCGCTCCGCCACTACCAGCTCGGAAGCTGCATACGGAACGCCGAATAGGAGGATCGCCAGCGCAATCCTCCTGCAATATTTTTTAATCATGACCGGATAAGTCAATGTACGTTCCGGATTCAGGAACAAATATCCCGAGATCAATAAAAATATAGGAACGCACCAGGTCACCAGATCCATAACTGACAGCAATAATGACCGGTATTCCGGCACTATCGACGCATCTGTCACATCTGTCGCACCTGTCAGTACATGCATCAGCACCACTGCACAGGTTGCCAGTACCCGGAGCACGTCCAGGAACTGCTTCCTGGGTCCGGATAATCCGTTTGTCATGTCTCTCCCATCTCCTCCATCAGGCGCATGCCTGCAGTATCTGTCACAGGAAGGGAGAATACTATGCTTTGTGCTTTACTCTCCAGTCCTGCTTTTTCCATTATAGCACGCATGATGGAATTTTTCTGCTCACTTTTTACCACAATGAACAACATTTCTTTTTCCGGCACCAGTGTCACGCCCAGAAACTGCTGTGCATTCTCTGTTCCGGTGCCCTTGGCATGGATGACTGTGCCGCCTGCCGCATGTACTTCTCTCGCTGCATCCATGACCAGTTCCGTATATCCATGATTGGCTATCACTACCAGAAGCTCATTCTTCGTCTCTTTCAATGTGGACTCCTCTCCTTTTACGAATTCCTGCCCGCAGGTCAGGTAATTCAATGCTTTCTTGCCACCGACACTGCTCACGGGAATGATAAATGCGATTCCCATTCCCGGGAGATCGATCTGCATTTTCTTACGCAGAGCAGCCTTGATCTGCCGCCAGGCAGCATCTGTGACGAGATGGAACAATACGCTCTTCTCCATGCCGTCCAGTCCAAAATAATCTAAGATCTCATTCGCCGCGGTTCCCATGCCGACGGTAACACTGCCGACCTGTGCGCCTTTTTCTTTATAGCATTCCACGAATTTCCTCGTCAGCTGACGATTGGTGATGGTGACCATCATATATAATTCACTCACGGGCACACCTCCTACAGTTCAATGATGGCATTCTCATCCAAAGCACCAAATGCATCCGCCGCACCGGCAAATACGCCTGCACCGCTCTTCTGCTGCTTTAACTGATATACCATTCCCAATATCTGGATCGTGATCAGCGGTGTCATGGCTACCATTGCTACCACACCGAAAGCATCTGCGACTAAATTGCCGCCCACCGCCACACAGGCGCCCTGCGCTAACGGCAGTAAAAAGGTAGCTGTCATGGGACCGCTCGCCACACCGCCGGAGTCGAAGGCGATCGCTGTGAATATCTTCGGTACAAAAAAGGATAGTCCGATCGCCACACCATAGCCCGGGATCAAAAACCATAGAATCGGGATCCCCGTCAGCACGCGGATCATCGCCAGTGCTACGGATAAGGATACGCCCACGGACAGAGAAACCCCCATGGATCTGGCAGAGATGGCACCGTCCGTCAGCTCCTCTACCTGATGATTCAGTACATAGACCGCGGGCTCCGCTTTTACGATAAAGTAACCGATCAGTGCTCCCACCGGCACCAGTACCCACCTGTAGGATCTGGCTGCCATGACCTGACCGAGGTAATTACCGGCAGGCATAAAGCCCACATTTGCACCGGTCAGGAACAGTACCAGACCGATATAAGTATACACCAGACCGATCAGAATCTTCGCCAGTGTCTTTCCCGACAGCCGCAGGGCAAATATCTGGAACAGACCGAAAAACAATACAATGGGAAGTAATGAGAGTGCGATCTCTTTCACATAATCCGGAATCCCATGAGCAAAAAGCTGCGCCAGTTCCACGGAATCAGCGATCTCCGGGATAGCCACCGGCTGGTAATCCGCATTGGTCGGCTTATAGATCAGCCCCAGCACCATGACCGCCAGGATCGGGCCGATGGAGCACAGTGCTACCAGACCGAAGCTGTCGTCAGCCGCATGGTGGTCATTACGGATGGACGCAATACCGACACCTAGAGCCATGATAAAAGGAACGGTCATGGGTCCCGTGGTCACACCTCCGGAATCAAACGCCACTGCCCGGAAGTTCTCCGGTACGAAAAATGCAAGAACGAACACTACTATGTAGAAAAAGGTCAACAATGGCGGCAGGGCCACACCGATCAACATACGCAGAAGGGCAATGACCAGGAAGATTCCAACCCCCACTGCCACTGCCAGGATCAGCGTCATGTTCGGAACCGAAGGCACCTGTGTCGCCAGCACCTGCAAGTCAGGCTCGGAAATGGTGATCACCACTCCCAACAGAAAAGATAACACTACGATCAGCAGAATGTTTTTACTCTGGGTCATTCTGGCACCCACTTTTTCTCCCATGGGGGTCATGGACATCTCCGCACCCAGGGTGAAAAACATCATACCGGCCATGACCATCACCGCCCCCACCAGAAAGCACAGCAGGATACTGGAGGTAATGGGAGCTATGGTAAAGCTTAATACAATCACGATCCCTACTACCGGCAGGACCGCCTTCAAGGATTCTGCAAATTTTTGCCGGATCTTTGGATTTAATAACTTCAATATTGGTCTTTCCTTTCTTTATGTTTTCTTTATCTTAACATGAAGCAAAGACCCGATCCTACCGTTTTTCGTGAATTTATAAAATTTTCACGGGGTCTTAACGCAATCTTTATGCAGACAGCTCCCGATCCTGCCCAGACTGCTTTTTCACAAATTTATAGGCCCAGACATCCACCACGATCACAAACAGGAAAAAGAAAACGAAGATCCAGTCCGCATCCAGAGACAATGCGGAATCATAGATACCGTGTTCGATCATCGGCATGAACACGCTGAGCTTCAGGTAGCGTTTCCTGCGTTTTTTATCGCCTGCAAGTTCTGCCTCCTTCGCCACACCGAAGAAATATCCCATGATCACGCCATCGATGGCATGGGAAGGCACGGACAACAGGGCTCTGGTCACTGCCGTCCCAAAGTCAGCGCCCAGACAATACAGAACATTTTCAATGGCTGCAAATCCCAATGCCGAAGTCACGCAGTACACGATGGCATCGAATTTATAATTAAATGCCGGATGCTTCCATGCCGCCCATTTGGCCGCCTTCATCTTGCAAAGTTCCTCCATCAGTGCCACCCCGATAAAATTATCCAGGATCACGTAGCACAGCGTATCTGCATCCATAAATACCAGAAATACTTCATCCAGAATGATTTCCAGTATCATGGCAGGGATCACAGACAATACGCCGAACAGGAATATTTTCCACAATAATCCCCCCGGCTCCTTCTCCACCTTATCCTGTCTATAGATCCATACCACCAGTGCGATGGCCGGCAATAGTGCCAATCCTGTCAGAAACATAACCTATTCCTCTCCTGTCCACATAGACGGTCCGCCCTTTCAGGACCGCCGCCATACTACATTTTAATCTAATGTTTTTCCTGATGTCAACCTAACGAAAGTATATGTTCCTATTTTTTGTGTCTTGGATTTTCCTGAGGATACCTGCCTTTTGCCACAGCTTTAGGGGAAAATATACCGGTTTTCATATATCCTTAACTACTTCTTTACACCTTGCATTGCAAAGTAATGGTACTATAGTTATAATAAATTTACAAAACGACTAACAATATTTCATGGAGGATCACACCGTGTTCCGATCACTTTACGATAAAAAATCACCGCGGAAAAGCTTCCGCTTAAAACCACCCTTTACCAGACACGCCATCAGTATCCTGATCTGTGCCGCCTGCATGCTGTGCGCCACTCTTGCCTCTTTTTTATATCAGCATATAGTACCGGACAACCATGCCAATGTAGCACTGTTCTACATTCTGGCACTGGTGATCATCGCCAGATGGACGGTGGGCTACGGCTACGGCATTGCCTGCACCCTTTTTTCCGTAATAGCGATCAATTATCTGTTCACCTATCCGTATTATAAGCTTAATTTCTCACTGACCGGCTACCCTATCACCTTCCTGCTGATGAGTGGGATCACTCTGATCCTGTGTACCATGACCTCCCATATGACCATCCAGTCCGAGATGATCGCAGAGCGGGAAAAGCGGCTGGCAGAGGCCGAAATGGAAAAGATGCGTGCAAATCTACTGCGCGCCATCTCCCACGATCTGCGCACGCCGCTCACCGGCATCATCGGCAACAGCTCCCTGTTTCTGGAAAGTCAGAACGATCTAAGCTCCACCGAACAGCGTACGATCATGACCAATATCTATGAGGATTCCAACTGGCTGTTGAATATGGTGGAAAATCTGCTGTCCGTCACTCGTATCCAGGGAGACAGCTTAAGCATCAATACCACAGAGGAACCGGTGGAGGAAGTGGTGGGAGAAGCTTTGGAGAAACTGAAAAAACGCTATCCCGATGCCGCCATCCGGGTCAAGATCCCCGAGGAATTTCTGATGATCCCCATGGATGCGGTGCTGATCGAGCAGGTCACCATCAATCTGCTGGAAAACGCCATCGTTCATTCCGGAAGTATCCTGCCCATTGATTTCATCGTGGAGGATCATCCGGAGCATGTCTCTTTTATTGTGAGAGACTACGGAAAAGGATTGTCGGAAGAAAAATTACAGAATCTGTTCGAGACGGGTACCTACAACAATTCCCAGAGCTCGGATTCCCGCAAGGGCATGGGTATCGGTCTGTCCATCTGCAAGACCATCATCACCGCCCATCACGGAACGCTGAGTGGCCGTAATCATGCGGATGGCGCGGAATTCTGTTTCACACTGCCCAAGGTGGGAGCTGTCGCTTCAGAAAAATAAGTGTACTCTCAGCCACATAAGACAGAACTCTTGAAAATACCGGAAAGGATATGGATCACAGATATGAATAAGATCAAAGTTCTCTTAATCGAAGACGATAGAAGTATCAGTAATTTCATCACCGCTACCATGGACCGGGAAGGCTACAAGATCATGCATGCCTTAAACGGCAGAGAGGGACTTAGTCTCAGCACTTCTTTCTGCCCCAACGTGATCCTGCTAGACTTAGGGCTGCCGGACATGGACGGGCTGGAGGTATTACAGAAACTCCGTTCCTGGAGCGATGTTCCCGTGATCATCATATCTGCCCGCACCAAGGAGCAGGAAAAGGTCTCCGCTCTGGATCTGGGTGCGGACGATTATATCACAAAACCTTTCGGCACCGGCGAGCTCATGGCAAGGATCCGCACTTCTCTGCGGCATAGCCATGCCCAGACTCCCGGTCATGTGTATAAGGCACTGGATCTGGAGATTGATTTCGAAAAACGTCTGATCCGCCTGCGGGGCGAAGAGGTACATCTGACCCAGATCGAATACCAGCTGCTTACACTTTTAGCGGAAAATTCCGGCAGAGTCCTGACATACAGCTATATCATGAATGCCATCTGGGGTCCCTATATGGACAATAATAATCAGATCCTCCGGGTCAACATGGCGAACATCCGCAGAAAGCTGGAGCAGAATCCCGCACAGCCCCAGTATGTATTCACAGAGATCGGCGTAGGCTATCGGATGCGTGAGAACGAGAACGGTGGGACTGTATAAACAGAAATACAATTCCCGACACTGCCTCCAGCAAAATGAGTCCCGTCCCTCTGTCCAGTGCCTTCCAGACGCTGTCCAGGGTATCCATCCGGCCCAGAATGTCTATGTAAAAGAAATCCAGATAGATGACCGCCGGTGAGATCACACATCCCGGATGCAGTACCGTCCGCTCCATGAGCAGACGATACATTTCCACTGCCAGAAATATTACATTCAGGGCATAGCCCGCACAAAGCTGATTGTTCAAAAACGGTCCCAGGGAGCTGAGTTCCATACCAGGGGGAACACTTCCTGCCCGGACCATTCCGAAGCTTAAATACATGATTCCAACACTCCACAATAGCATCGCAAGGGATGCTATTCCAAGTCCTCTGCTTAATTGACTGGAGGGAATCATTTTCACATCCTCTTCCTTTCCGAAATACCGGTATACAAGCCACAGCATCGTCAGCGTCCCCGCCATGGAGATTCCGGCCACCTGGCAGGCAATATCTCTTCCCCCAAACAACCCTCTTCTGGAAAATAAACAGATCCCGATGACACAGTGATAGATCAAAAGCCCCAGCACGATCAGATACAGGAGCCTCTTTTCACGTTTCCGCTGCTCCTGGAGCTTTGCCAGTCTCACGACTTCCGTCACAGCCTCCCCCCGGTCTCCCGCCCGCTCTCCGGTCACAATGTCCTGAATCGGCAGTTCCAACAGATGGGACATGGACTCCAATACGCCGATATCCGGAAAACTTTCTCCATTCTCCCACCGGGATACCGCTTTGTTGGTCACCCCTAACATCTTTCCCAGTTCACTCTGGGTATAATTTTTGCATTGTCTGGCTTCCCGGATCAGATTGCCCGTTTTCTTTTTATCCATACTAATCCCTATACCTTTCTGTACTCTGCAAACTCTCAGGTGCTTTAGCACCTTTGCTTTAGCACCTTTGCTTTAGCACCGTATGCCGGCCGATCTGTACCCTTATGGTAACAATCCTTTGGAAAATGCGCAATCCATTGTAACGAGACTGCCTGTTTTCCATGATTTTTGCGCAAAAAATTCCCCTCGGCGAGGGGGGGAGTATACCGAGGGGGATAGAGAGAAAAGTATTTTTGAAAGAGGCGGGTTCCTTTTTCAATTATTATAATAGCGTAATTTTTTAATATTTACTGCTGTTTTTATAGCTTGTTTATGTTGAAAGCACTGTTTTTTTGTGGTATTCTGACTGTATCAATGTCAGTAGATTTAAAACGTGAAGGAGCAGCTATGGATATCACAACGAAAAAAGGTAAACAGGGTAGAAAAAATATTGACCGGATCACCGTGGAAAAAGGCCGCAGAGGTGATTTTTCTCCCCTGCAGCCCGATCATTATCACAGCTTTTATGAAATTTTTTATCTCTGGTCGGGAAGCTGCCGTTTCCTGTTAAAAGATACAGTCTATCAGATGGAAGCCGGAGATCTGGTCTTCATCGCTCCGGGAGAACTGCATCACTCTCTGTATTCCGCCGGAGAGGTCTGCGAGATCGTGATGATCTATTTCAAGGAAGAATATCTGCATTTAACGGACCGGTCTGCCGACAGCCTCACTTCCATATCCGGGCAGGGGCTACAGCTGCATTCCTTCATGGGCAGCGTTCCCGCGGTATACCAGGAGGCGCTGCACTCCCTGCTGACCCGGATGCTCACCGAGAATTCCCGGTTCGACCGCTACTCCGAGCATTTTGAGCGTTGCTATCTGGAAGAACTTCTGCTCATGCTGATGCGGCATTCCGTCATGAATGAAAAGGAACCGGATCTGCTAAATTCCCGGGATGCGGATATCCTGCTTGCCACAAAATACATTTACAACAATTTCCGCAAGCCACTGACACTGGAAGAGGTCTCCTCCGTGGCTTCCCTAAGCCCCACCTATTTCAGTAAAAAATTCAAGCTGATCACCGGTATGGGCTTCAAGGAATATTTAAACTATGTACGGCTCAAACACGCCCAGACGGCGCTTCTTACCACCAACAGTTCCATCACGGATATTGCTCTGGAATACGGCTTCAACGACAGCAACTATTTTAAGGACCTGTTCAAAAAAGTTTACGGAAAGTCTCCTCGGGAATATCGGAAAAATCCTGATTGACGCCAGATCTACCGTGCGTCTTCCTCAAGGAATCTTCTCCAGAAGTCCTCTTCCTCTGCATGCGGAACTTCTTCCCCCTCTGCGAAGCTCTGTAAATAATTTAACACCTTCTGGTACTGGGAAGGATCCGTAAATTCCATACGCCACAGATCCTCTCCTTCCTGTCCTTCGGTGAATTTCTTACACCAGATGCCATCTTCGCTAAAGCAGGTGATATACCAGGTCTTAGGGTCACTGCCCTCTTCCGTGGTTTTCACACTCTGGGCCAGGATACTATCCACCTCATCCGGCTCTTCTGCTGTCTCCGACATACCTGTCAGTTTCTCTTCCAGCCGTTCTACCTTTTCCTTTTCGATTTTTTCCTCCAGTGCCGCCCGGATGGCATCCTGCACACTGTCGAATTTCTCTAAGAAATGATCCCACTCCTTGATCGTAAATTCTTGATTGCCGATCTGGAACTTGGTATCCGTGTCTCCGTTCTGAAGCTTGTCGTAGATCTCCTGCATCTTCTCTTTGATCTGCTCCATAAGGCTCAAGTCCTCTTCTTCCGGTTCTCCTGCTATCCCGGAAGCATCCGTTCCCGCTGCCTTGTCCACATCGGCAGTCTCTGACGCCTCCTCACTGTTATCCACGTCGTCTCCATTCTCCATGTCATCCAATTCCTTCTTCATCTGTCGGATCTTGTTATCCCTTGCCAGTGCCTCCAGGATCCGTTTCACATCCTCCGGCCTGAACATGCCGATGGCCTTGGACAGGGCATCAATGTTGTCCCGGTTCACCAGCAGGCTTCCGCCGCCGGACAACGGAATATTAATGCAATCCTCTTTATTGGTGGTATCCCCCAGTGTCAGGCGGTTGTGCTCATAATCACAGACGAAGGTCACCCCGTTGTATTCAATGACGCCGTCCTCAGCCATTTCTCCATAGGGCACCTTGTCCTTTCCCTCGATATGGCGGGCCAGCTGTACGCCGCGGGTCACCGGAGTCTTCACGGTGTTGTCTTCTTTTGCCAATTCCTCAATGCTCTCCGCGAAACGGGATTCTGTCGTCTCCGTCGCACTTCCCTGCGCACTCTGTACATCCCCTGCATTTACTCGCTTCTGTGCCTCATACACAAATGTCCTTCCGTAGCCGATTCCTGTTATTGCCATAATATCTCCCTCTCCGACAGCGATTACTGCCGCAAAAAGCGGATGGCTGCCTCTCTCAAGGCCGCCATCCGTAGCTTTTTCTCCATCCATGGTGTCTGTTTTTTTCTATATGAATAATATCGACACAGCCCGGGGGAAACTTTATAGTACAAAACAAGTCAGCTTTAGATAATTTTATGCAGGGAGACGAAATCCTCTCCTCGACATGAAGCTCGGATTTTTGCTTCGCAAAAATTTCCTGTTTTCGTCACGCTGACGGTTCGCCTTACAGTTTTCCGCCGTATACAGGGAAGCCGCTGTTGGCGCCGTAGCTTTCGATATGCTTGATTTTCCACGTTAGAGACATTTCTTACGGGATGGTTTTATCATAATACCTAAAGCTAACTTTAGGTCAATAGGGGTTTTGAGAAAAATTTTCTCTTGCGGCATCTTTTCCTATATGTTATACTAGGAAAAATCAGAAACGAAATACAGATCAGGTAACTATGTCAGCGTGGACATCTTCGGGTGTCTGCGCTTTTTCTTTTACCTGAAAACAAAGGAGGAGAATGTATATGGTAGAGCTCATAGCCAATGTGAACAATGCCATCAATGGTTTCGTATGGGGTGTTCCCATGCTGGTGCTGTTGGTGGGCACCGGTATCCTGATGACGATCCTGACGAAATTTTTCCAGTTATCCCACATCGGACACTGGTTCAAAAATACAGTAGGCGGCATCTTTCACGACAAACACGTAACAAAGCACACGGATGCTGATGATCAGTCCATCTCCCAGTTCCAGTCGCTGTGCACCGCACTGGCCGCCACGATCGGCACCGGTAATATCGTCGGCGTGGCAAGTGCACTGGTCGCCGGCGGTCCCGGCGCCATCTTCTGGATGTGGGTCGTAGCTTTCTTTGGCATGATGACCAACTACTCAGAAAATGTACTGGGCATCTATTACCGCCGCAGGAACTCCAAAGGGGAATGGAGCGGTGGTGCCATGTACTACTTAAAGGACGGTCTCGGCTCCTATAAGGGTTGCAAACAGATCGGTGCCGTACTGGCTGTGTTGTTCTCTGCTTTCTGCCTGTTGGCTTCCTTCGGTATCGGCAACATGAGTCAGGTCAATTCCATCGCAGCCAACATGACTTCCGCCTTTTCCATTCCCGCTACCGCCACCGGCATCGTTCTGGTGATCATCGGAGCTCTGGTCATTGTGGGAGGATTAAAGCGGATCGCTGCTGTCACCGAGAAACTGGTTCCTTTTATGGCCATCGCCTATGTCATCGGTGCGCTGGTGATCTTCTTCGCAAATATCGGTCACGTTGGGGCCGTATTCACCGCTATTTTCAAAGGTGCTTTCGGTCTGCGCGCTGTAGGCGGCGGTATCGTAGGCTCCGGAGTGAAGCTGGCTCTGACCTGGGGCATGAAGCGTGGTGTGTTCTCTAACGAAGCCGGTCTTGGTTCTTCTGTTATGGTACATTCCAGCTCCAACGTAAAAGAACCCGTACGTCAGGGTATGTGGGGCATCTTCGAAGTCTTCGCCGACACCATGGTCGTATGTACATTGACAGCTTTCGCAGTTCTGTCCTCCGGACTGATCGATCTGGACACCGGTGCCGTATTGGTGGATGTGTCCGGTTCCGCTCTGGTAGGTCAGGCTTTTGCTACCGTATTCGGCAGCTTCGGTCCCGCCTTCATCGCCATTGCGATCCTGCTGTTCGCCTTCTCTACTGTACTGGGCTGGAGTCACTACGGCTCCAAGGCATGTGAATATTTATTCGGTACGAAATCCACCATTGTCTACAAGGTTGCATTCGTACTGATGATCTTCATCGGCTGCACCATGAACTTAGGGCTTGCCTGGGATCTGTCCGATACCTTCAACGGTCTGATGGCGATTCCCAACCTGATCGGTGTCATAGCCCTGTCTCCCGTAGTGATGAAGATCACAAAAAATTACGTGGCACGTATCATTAAAAAAGAAGATGTAAAGCCCATGTTATCTGTCTTCCCCGAGATTCAGGAAGAGCAGGAAAAGGCTATGTAATTAAATTCAGGATCATACTTCTTCTCTGGTAATATTCTTCGCCCATTTGCCCTCGCGGTAATGCTTAATGACCCAGGGCCATTTGACGAATTCGTCGGTGCATAACAGGAAATAGACCCACAGCACCGGGAGTTTCAGTACAAATGCGGCGAAGAATCCCAGAGGGATCGCATAACACCACATATCGATCGTATCGCAGATCAGTCCGAACTTCGTATCTCCGCCGGCACGGAATACTCCGGCGATCAGCGCCGTATTCACGGCAGCGCCCATAATATAATAAGTATTGATGAGCAGCATATATTTCAGATAATGCATGGCAGTGTCATTCAATGTAGCAAACCGTAACACAAAGGGTGTAATTGCCAGTACGATCAGACCGCCTATAGCTCCGGCGATTACCGTCATCTTCAACATCCGGGAAGCGTAACTCTTCGACTTCTCCAGATTGCCTTGTCCCATAATATTTCCCAGCAATATGCTACCTGCACTGGCAATGGCAAAACAGAACACCGTACCGATATTGCGCACTACGACGACCAGTGAATTAGCAGCCACCGCATCTGTTCCCAGATGCCCAAGGATCACGGAATACATGGAAAACGCCACGCTCCAGGACACATCGTTTCCCAGTGCGGGCAGAGACAGACGCATGAAATCTTGTGTCAGCACCTTACTGTGAACGAACAGGTACTTCGGATGCAGTTTTACATTTTTGCTCAAGAAAGATACAATGAAACATGCCACCAGTTCCACCAGTCGGGACAGGGCTGTGGCAATGGCGACACCGGTAGCTCCCAGCTTCGGCATGCCGAACAGTCCGAAGATAAATGTGGCATTCAGAATGACATTCAATACGAAAGCCAGCATATTCAACGCCATACTGACCGTCACACGACCTACGCTTCGCAGGATGGAAAGATATACTTCCGTGATGCCCCAGCACAGGTATGTGATACCCATGATCCGCAGATAGGAAGCACCGATGGTGATCAGCTCCACATCCGAAGTAAACAGAAGCATCATCTTCTGAGGAAGGAAAAATGCAATCAGCGCAACAATACCTGAGATTGCCATAGAGAAACGAAGTGTGATTCCTTCTACAGTATGAATTGCTTCCAGGTTCCCCTTTCCATAATATTGGGCGCACAAGAGAGTGGCTCCCGTCCCCAGTCCGTAATATACCATAAACAGAACATTCGAAAAATTTGACGCCAGGGATACTGCGGATATTGCGGACTGTCCCACATAGTTTAACATAATGACATCCGCGGAATTCACCGCTGCACTGAGCAGATTCTGTATAATGATCGGGATGGTCAGTTTGAACATCTGTCTGTAAAAATCGTCTTTTTTCATTGCATCTATTTTCATGGTATTCCTCGCAATTTTGTGTTTTTTATTCTCTACATGCCTAATTTCGTTTTTCGCTACCTACGCATGTGTTTTTCCTGCCGGCATACATACCTGATTTCGTTTTTCGCTTTCTACGCATGTGTTTTCCCTGCCGGCATACATACCTAATTTCTTTTTTTAGTTTCTACGCATGTGTTTTCCCTGCCGGCACACATGCCTAATTTCCTTTTTTGTTTCCTACGCATGTGTTTTCCCTGCCGGCACACATACCTAATTTTTTTTGTTTTCTACGTATGTGTTTCTTTGACAATTATACATACTCCAATCTTTTTTTCAAGCTTTATGCATGTATTTCATGATACCAGGGTCAAAAAGTCTAAGCCAACATGAACTTGCTCATAAGTGGGTGAAAGACCTTGAGTAGTGTGCTATGTGCCAGTGGCACATGTCTAGCACGGACCGAAGCGGAGCGGAGAAGTGGTAGTGCGTAGCACAAAGCAATCCGTAGGTATCAAAGTCGGGGGACTTTTGACCCCGACATCATTTCATAGCATTATTACCTTAATAATTAAAAAATCCGGGAGATGAACCATCCCGGATTTTTAAAGCTTTGTATTGTCTGTATTGCCCGCAAGCAGTCTCGCTGACTTTATGCTATGATTATTTCATATACGATTTTTTCGTGCTTCGCACTCTCAAATTACCACTTCCAGTCGGCGGCCTCCATCTGAGTGGCTTTCATATGCCGGTAAATGCCGTCTTTTGCTTCCAGTTCGGCGGGCGTTCCCTGCTCTGCCACCACGCCGTCCTTTAATACAACAATCTTGTCTGCGTCCGCCACGGTACGCATGCGGTGTGCAATGATCATAACGGTCTTATTGCGGATCAGCTTGGAGAGAGCCTCCTGAATCAGTGTCTCGTTATCTACATCCAGAGAAGCGGTTGCCTCATCCATGAGGATGATGGGAGCGTCCTTTAAAAAGGCTCTGGCAATGGAAATTCTCTGTCGCTCACCGCCGGACAGTTCCGAACCGTTCTCACCGATCATAGTCTGCCAGCCGTTTGGAAGCTTCTCCGCGAACTCATCGCAATGCGCCAGTTTTGCTGCAGCCAGCACTTCTTCGTCCGTAGCATCCTGCTTGCCGATACGTATATTTTCCATCACCGTATTATTGAACAGCGTCACATCCTGGAACACGATGGCGTACAGAGACATCAGTGTCTCCGGATCGATGGTGGAAATGTCCATGCCGCCCACGGTGATCTTACCTTTATTGATATCCCAGAACCGGGAAGCCAATCTGGACACGGTGGTCTTACCGCCGCCGGAAGGTCCGATCAGTGCGGTGACTTCGCCCTGTTTCGCCGTGAAAGTGACATCGCGAAGTACGGTATTCTGACTGTCATAGGAGAATCCCACATGAGAAAATGCAATGTCATAGCCCTTGGGATCCATGGTGTCAGCACCGGTCTGGATCTCATGGGACAGGATCTCGTCAAGACGGTCACACTGCACACTCGTACTGATAATAGCTGCCAGATTCTGCAGTGCCACCTGAAGGGGATCATACATTCTGGATACCAACAGGAGGAATACGAAGAAGGTCAGGATATCGATCTCCCCCTTTACCAATAATACACTGCCGGTCAGTGCCACTGTGGCGATACCCAGTTTTAAAATCATTTGTGCACTTCCCACAAATACTGCTGTTCCAAGCTCCGTCACCAGTGCATGTTTTTCCACGGCACGGATCTTGCCCTCTAAGCCTTCCATGTACTCAGCCTGTGCATTATTGGCCCGCAGATCACGTACCGTTTCGAGGCATTCCTGAATGCCGTCCGCACAGTCCATTTTTAATTTCATCTGCTTCTTACTTAAGCTCTTCTGTACCCTGCCGGAACATCCCACAATGAGGAAAGACACAGGCAGTACCCACAGTGCTGCGATCGCCATTCTCCAGTTTAGGAAAAAGGTACCCACAGCGATCAGGGTAGTGGAGATACAGGAGCCAACCAGTTCCGGAATGAAATGGGAGGATGCGGTCTCCATGGTGGCACAGTCCGCCATAATGGTGCTGGTCAGATCGGACAGATCCTTTTTCCCGAAGAAAGACAGCGGTATCTTACGCAGCTGCTCTGCCAGAGCAATTCTGCGCACGCCGCTCTCCACATAAGTTGCCAGGAACGTGGCACGATACTGCACCAGTGTCGTCAGGGCGATCAGAAGAAGACAGAGTATGCAGCCCACAATGTAGAACACACCTCTGCCTGCCATGGTGCCCTGTAAATAATCTCTTACCAGAAAATACAGCATCCATACCGGGAACATCAGTACCAGATTGGAAATCGTAACAGATACGAACGCTTTCATCATGTCCTTCGCACCTTTTTCGGAAAGTGCGTATTTATGCTGCAATTTTGCCTGTAAACTACTCATTCTATTTCTCCCCCTTTCCTACTTTCCAGCTGACGGATTTGTTGTACTCCTCCCACATATGGGCATACAGTCCACCCTGCGTAAGCAATGCTTCATGGGTTCCCTGTTCCACGATTCCGCCATCCTTCAGGACGCAGATGCGGTCGGCATCCACGACAGAGGAAAGTCTGTGGGCGATCATGATCACGGTCTTGCCTGCGGAAAGCTTCGTAAACGCTTTCTGCACCTTTGCCTCATTGTCCGGGTCGGCAAAGGCGGTAGCCTCATCCAGAATCAGGATCGGCGCATTTTTCAGCATGGCCCTGGCAATGGACAGACGTTGTGCCTCACCGCCGGACACATAAGTGCCCTGACTTCCGATCACAGTATCCACACCATTCGGCAGCTTTGCAATGATATCCTCACACTGGGCATTTTTCAGTGCTTCCATAACTTCCTCTCTGGTGGCATCCTTTTTGCCCATGCGGACATTGTCATATATGGACATTTTCAAAAGCTTACTGTCCTGAAATACGAAGGACACCATATCCATCAGCTGTACAGAAGGAATCTCCTTCACATCCACACCGCCGATGCAGACCTTTCCTTCCGTGGTATCGTAAAAGCGGGCGATCAGGCTGGCCAGAGTGGTCTTACCGCCACCGGAAGGGCCTACGAAAGCCACATGCTCCCCTTCTTTTATATCGAGATTGATCTGATGCAAAGCATCTCTTCCCGCATTTTCATAGCGGAAGGATACATTTTGTAACGCAATGGAATAATCCTTGATGTTCTGTTCTTTTTCTGCTTCCGGCAGAGGCTTCCTGCTTAAGATATCTTCGATTCTGTTCAGGGAATCTTCCACGAGCATTTTATTTTCTCCGCTGTATGCGATCTTATTTAAGGTCACTGTTAATACTGGAGTGATAATGATGTAGAACAGAAGGTTGATCAGCACCGCAGGATCCCCGCTCGCTCCGCCGAACCAGTAAGCGGCACCGATCAGAACAGCAAAGATCGCATTGATCAGTGTGGTAAAGCCTACCATGGGCCACATCAGTTCTTTGGTATAGGCGATGGTCCATTTTTCATATTTTTTAATAGAGGTCTGAAACCGCTTGAAAGAAAATACCGACTGTCCGAAGGTCTTCACCACAGGGATACCACGGACATATTCCACAGCTTCGCTGGACATTTCCTCTAACGCATTCTGGTACTCTTCCATCTTATCCTTCATACGCTGTCCGGTCATTGCACCCATGATGAGAAATGCAAATACCACGGGTACCAGACTTAACAGCCCCAGTTTCCAGTCAAACACCACCAGTAATACCAACAGTCCCACAGGTGTTGCCATTGCCCCTGCCTTATCCGGCATCTGGTGTGCCAGATAGGTCTCGGTGGCTGCGGTGGACTCGTTGACGATCTTGCGGATCTTACCGCTGCCCTCACTGTCCATGAATCCCATGGGCAGCGTCAGAATATGACGCATCAGCGTGCTTCGCATATTCGCCTGCACGTGGAAGGCTGCAATGTGGGAGCACAACAGTGCGCAGATATAAATGCTCATGGAAAGCAGTGCAAATCCCACGGCACTCCATCCAAGCCCCGACAGATTCTGCGCCTTGCTATAATCCGGCGCTGCCAGCACCACTTCCTGCATGATCCGCCATATGTAATAGAACGGCAATAATGCGATCAGGGCACTGGCGGCAGACAGGATCCACGACGCAATGGTCAGATACTTGTAGCTGCCCGCATAGGTAAACAGCTTCTGCATAGTACTTTCTTTTTTCATGTGATTTTTTCCCTCTTTCCCTTTATGCTTTTTGTCATAACACTGCTTATTTTGAATTAGCCAAGACTAACCGCATCGGTTTTTATAAGACTGCCTCAGCTTTCAGAAGCAGTCTTTTCGTTTCAGATTTTCCGGGTATTTCGGAGACTTAGTCTTCCCATTACCCCAGCTTTATGATGGCACCCCAGCCACCATAATGATATTTCTCCAGCATGTGGAGGTATTTTCTAGCGGTATCCCTGTCCATGCGGTGACGGACAACTTCAAACATACTGTCGAACATGGCTCTCGCTGTGATGTGTACGAACTCCTCCGTAATTTCACTGCCGTCCTGCAGGGACGCCGTCGCCTCCATATATTTGTAGGTGTACTCCGTCTCGATCTCCACCAGATGTTCCACAAAGTCCTGGTACCTGGTACCGTAGGACGCATCCAGCAATAGCTGGAAATCCTCAAAGTGATCGTAGACATAATCCAGCATTTCGTCCATTCCGGAAGCTACATACGTCTCCATCACTTTCGGCTGGACCTCTGCCTCCCTGGCATGAAATTCTTCCTGCGTCTTCAGAAATATCCGGGTCAACCCCTCTGCCGCAGGCTCCACAATGGCACCAAACAGTCCTTCCTTATCCCGGAACCTGGAATAGATGGATCCGGTAGTAGTGTCCGCCTTCGCCGCGATGGTCCGCAGGGATGCTTCGGAATATCCCTTCTCCAGGAATTCTTCCTTGGCGCAGGCGAGAATTTTCTCTGAAACTCCTTCGATCGGTTTTGTCACTTTTTCCTCCAAAAATTTATAACAGTGTTATATAACACTGTTATAAATATAAACACATTCTATTTTTCTGTCAAGAGGGGAAAACTTATTTTAAAGTTCAGCCCGCACCATCGTGCACACCCGGTCCGCCAGTTCGATGGTGGAGGGTCTGTGGGCGATCATGAGGATCGTCTTCTGTCCCTGGAGGTTCCGCAGGGCTTCGTTGACCGCCTGTTCCGACTCGTTATCCAGTGCCGAGGTTGCCTCATCCAGCAGGATGATGGAAGTATCTTTTAAGATTGCTCTGGCAATGGCAATCCGCTGTCTCTGCCCGCCGGAGAGATTGTTGCCCCGCTCGCCCACCGTGGTATCATACCCTTCCGGGAATTCCATGATAAAGTCATGGGCATGCGCCTGCATTGCCGCTTCTCTGATCTCTTTCTCTGTGGCATCCGGTCTTCCCATACGGATATTCTCCGCAATGGAGCCCTGGAACAGGTACGGCTCCTGGGGGACATAGGCGATCTGACGGCGCAGGTCTGCCAGGTCACTCTCCCGCATAGACATTCCGTTGACACAAATATCGCCTTCTCCTAAGGGATACAGTCCCAACAGAAGCTTGGAGAGGGTCGTCTTGCCGCAGCCGGATGCTCCGGTGATGGCAACACATTCTCCCTTTTTCACCTCTACGGTAAAATTGCGGAGCACGTCTTCTTCTCCGGTGTAAGAAAAGCGGATGGTCCGGATCTCCACGGCATTGGGTGTCTGCATTCCCTGCATGGTCTGTACTACGGTTGTCTCTGCCTGTGCCGGTTTGGTCTTCTGCCCGGCATGCGTCTCTGCCTGCGCTGTCTCCGCTATCCGTTCGTCGCCGTTCTCCCGATACCAGTTTGCCGGCTCCTTGACCTCATCGAGGAAATCAAAAATATTCTGAGCGTTGGCGAGACATCCCACCAGCTCCGGAATGTACTTTCCGATCTGTAAAAACTGGAATGAGAAGGAGGCATACATGGTATAGATCGCCGCCAGCGCTCCCAGGGTGGTGTATCCTTTATCCACATAATAGACTCCCAGCATTAAAAATACTAGGGAGCACAATAGCTCAAAGCCCTTGCTGCTGCCCTCCAGGCAGGCGGTATATAATGTCTTGCGCCCATACTTTTTCTCATAACGGTGATTCTCTTCCCGGAACTTCGCCACGGTCCCCCGTCCGCCGGAAAACATCCGCACCTGCTCCATTCCCTGCAGCATGTCTGACAGTCTGTTGGTCATGGCGGTGTTAATTCCGGACAATTCTCTGCTGATGCGGTGCATGGGATTTAACAATAACAACTCGATTGCCATCATCACGCTGTTGACCGCCAGCAGGCACATCGTCAGCTGCCAGCTTAGCAGAAACATCGGCACCAGATACGCCACCACCTGTAAAAAGGGCATGACCACTCTCCGCAGTCTGGAGCCGTAGATATCTCCCATTTTGGTAAGATCGTATGACACCTTGGAGACGATCTCGCCGCTGTGATGTTTTTCATAATAGCTGTATGGCAGGCTCATCTCCGCATCCAGCACCTTCTCCGACAGGTCACCATAGACTCTTTTTGCCTCCACGTTGTAACGGATCGTTGCCACACGGTAGATCAACAGGGATATGACACCTACTGCCACGATGACTGCGATGGAATAGCCCAGTCTCTCATATTCGCCGGTCTGTGCGATGTCCACCACACATTTCATCAGCAGAGAACTCATGATGCCGAACAGTGCAAATGTCACGCTCATCACGAAGATGGAACCGAGATAGACAAACCGCTTTTTCCCCATGACACGCATGGATCGGATAAATAACTTATAATTTTCCATGGTCTGCCTCCTCTCCGTACATTGCCGCATAGACGCCGCCCTGTTGTAACAATTCCGCATGGGTGCCGCATTCCGCGATCCGCCCCTGCTTCAGCACATAGATCCGGTCCGCATTCTGCACCGTGGACAGTCTGTGGGCAATGGTGATGCAGGTTCTGCCTGCCATCACCGTGCGAATCGCCTCCTGGATCCCGCTCTCCGTCTCCACATCCAGTGCGGATGTCGGCTCATCCAACAAAAGTACCGGCGCATCCTTCAGGATCGCTCTGGCAATGGCAAGGCGCTGTTTCTGTCCACCGGAGAGAATGGCACCCCGTTCTCCCACCATCGTCTCATAACCTTCGGGCAATGTCTGTATGAAATCATGAATCTGCGCCTTTTTGCAGGCTTCCACGATTTGTTCTTTCGTCGCTCCCGGCTTGCTGTAGGCGATGTTCTCCGCGATGGTCGTGGGGAACAGGAATACATTCTGGGAAACCAGCGCGATCTGCTCCCGCAGGGCTTCCCGGTTCCATTCCTCGATTGGTCTGCCAAAGATCCGGTATTCTCCGCCCGTTTTTTCATAAAATCCGCACAGAATGCGGAAGATCGTGCTCTTTCCACCGCCAGACTCACCTACAAACGCGACATTTTCTCCCTTTTTTACAGAAAACGTAAGCCCCTGTAATACCGGCACATTTTCATGATAGGAAAAATCCACCTTTTCAAACGCGATCACGTTCTCTACCGCCCGGGGCGCTGCATCCGCGCATCCTTCGCCGGAGGGTTCCTCCTCTGCGGACAGGATCCTTTCCACACGGTCCACACTGACCATTCCCGCAGAAGCATCCACCATGGCAAAGGGCAGTCCGGTATAGGCATCCACGAATTTGCTCAGGATCATGATAAATCCTACCAGTCCGCCCAAACTGACCACTCCGCGGCTCACCAGCCATACGGCATAGACGGCACTGATAATGTTGGGAAGCCACTGGATCAGCTTTCTTACAACGATGGCGGTGTTGGTGATCTGGGTACGCTTCTCCTCATTCTCCACCAGTTCCACCGACGCTTTGTGCATCTTTTTGCGGAAGACCTCTTCGATGCCGAAGGAACGCAGTACCAAAATGCCGCTGACCGCATCCTGGGCGATCTGCGCCATCACGTCTGTCTTCTGTCTGTAGTTCGCCTGCAGACCACGGATCCGTTTTACCAGCTTCCCGGCGATCCAAAAGATCAGGGGATAGGTGATCAGGATAACTGCCAGTAATCCCAGATTCGTCTCTCCGATGTAGACCGCATAGGTAAAAATACCGATGAAGCTGGCGATCATGTCCGGCAGCACGGTCTCTAAGAAGCTGGCGATCTCCCCCAGGTCTCCGATGACTTTGTTGAGCAGCGTGGCGGAATAGTTCGCATCAAAATATTTATATTCCGTGCGGTACAGTTTTTCTCCTACCAGGTCTCTATACTCCGTACAGACTTCCACCGCATACCGGCTGGCTGCCGCACTCTGCAAGAAAGCCGCTATGGTTCCCACCACCGTGTAAATCAAAAATTGCAGCAGAAAGCTGCCAAACAGGACTTGCCTGCCTGACAGCATTTCATCGATCACGCCGCTGATGATTTTATTTCCCTGTACCAGGATCACACTGACCGCCAGTGCCAGAATCGCTTCTGCCAGAAGCAGTGCGCCGTGTCGTATCATACAGCCTGTGAATACCTTCTTATTATGCATACGCCCCCCCCGTTGTCTTTTGTTCGTAATTTTAATAATACTATATATTATAAATTACCATTTTATAAAATACAAGTTTGACATTTTATAAAAGTAATGTTATCATAATTTTAGAAAAGGTGCTACTGATGACGGTTCACCTGATTTATATGAGAAAAAATGACTGCTCAACTTGTCAGGTTAGGGGCGGTCATTTTTTTGTGGTCTTATCACTATTAGAACCAATCGAATAGCCAAGACCCAAACAGGTTAAGCATAGTCCTCCTTTCCAAGATTTCCCATATGGGATGATCTATGTAATCAGAGCTATCAACTCTCCGCAAAAAGTGAACCGCCATTCACGTCAACGTGAAGTAGCACCTTAAGGCTAACGCCCATATACATTATATAGAACATTTGTTCTGTCTGTCAACTTATTTATTGTTAGTATTCCTTTTCCTATTTCTGTACAGTAAATTCTATGGGAGATGCCACCTTACTGTAGATGTCCCATTCTTTTATATACTCCTCTTCGGTGCTTTCCACAGTCTGTCCCTGATCGTCCAGCCGGTAATAAGTCGCATTACCGTTCTCATCATAGACTTCTGTGTTGGAACGGGCAAGTCCCAGCTTTCCGCTAGCAGCATCGATCACATACACTTCAATGCTGTGCCCTGAGGTCACGTAGATTCCATCTGCACCACTGCTTAGCGGATATGCCGTTCCGCCGCTCTCTAAGCTACCCAGCTTCTCCGGCGCTGCATCCGCTCCCACACGGTAGACATCACAGGAGATTGCATAGGTATGATCTCCGTCCTGATAGGATCCATCCGATACCAGGAAAATGGATGTACCGTCCATTTCCATCTGTGCATAAGCAACATACCCTTTTGCGGCAAAGAAACCGCTGTAGGAACTGTTCTCCACATAGATCCAAGTGGTATTCTCCTGCTTTGCGGTGTCCAGTCCCGCCGCAAGCGACTCCTGTTGTGCTGCAAGTGATTCCTTCAGTTGTTCCACCTCTTCCTGTTTTGCGGCCGCCTGCTCCAGCGCCGCATTCGTTGCCGCATCAGCTTCGCTGCTCCCCGCTTCGTTGGTCAAAACAACTGTCGTTCCGTCCTTCGGATTCGTCAGAAAACATACCGCCACGATCACGCATACCACGACTGCCGCCAGCAGGATCCAAAAGGACGGTTTCTTATAATTCAATACTTCTTTCACTCTCTTTTTCACCCCTACTTCCCCAAAGGCAAGCGGACATACCGTCACCAGCCGCCTTTGCATACTACAGGAAAGCAGTGCATAGGAGTAGCTTTTACGTTCTTCCAGCGTAAGGTCTCTCACCGCGCTTTCATCACATGCCAGTTCCAGATCCCGGCAGAACAGAATATATGCCACCCAGACAAACGGATTGTACCAGTGGATCATAAGGAGTACAAAACCGAGCGGTTTCCACCACTGGTCGCCCCGGCGCAGATGTGCCTGTTCATGAGCGATGACATAGGGAAGCTGTGCTTCCTCCATGCCGGAGGACAGATATATCTTAGGTCGGAACAGCCCCAGAATAAACGGAGACTTCACCTGATCGCAAATCCAGAGATTGTCCCGCAGCCATATCGCCTCACTTACCTGTCTTCGTACCCGCAGATAACTGTATACGGCATACCCAAGCATTACGATCACACCGATCAACCATAGAATGCTTCCCACAGACAGAATCTGCTGGAACAGTTCGCCTCCAAAGCCTGTTGCCACTGTCCCGGCACCTGTCGGGATTCCTGTCAGCCCTGCTGCCCCGGCGCCTTCAATCACATTTTGTGTAGGATTACCCACTATGACCGGTGTCTGTGCAAGCGTCAGATCCGCCGCACTGCCGTAGCGATTCTGCATCCGGAAGACTCCCGGCATCAGGCTGAACCGGCTCTCCGGCACATAAGGACACACCAGTCGTAAGGCTGCAAATCCCCACAGCACACAGTTCACCCACTTCGGTGCCTGTCTTAACAGAAGTCTGAGAAACAATACGATCAGGATCAGCCATGCCGCGCCGATGCTCATCGTAAGTAATGTTACAAAAATACGAATCATTCTATTCTCCATTCCAACACCAATCGTCAATATAAGTACCAACGAAAAACGTGTTTTTCCGTGTAAAACTTAGAACTTCTTTACGATAGAGCCCTTGCTCTGAGTGATTAGAAGTTCTTTTCACACTGCTCCCCCTTCCGCTTCATCGATCATCTTGCGGATCTTCGCCGCCTCCTCTGCGGTAAGCGACCGGTCTTTTGTAAAGGCCGCAAGAAACGCAGGCAGAGACCCTTCAAAGGTATCCTCCACAAACTGTCTGCTCTGCATCGCATAGAACTCTTCTCTGGAGATCAGGGAAGTCACCGTCCCGTTGTCATTGCGAAACAGACCCTTGTCACACAGTCTGCGCAGTACATTATGCGCCGTGGTGCGCTTCCAGTGAAATGCTTCCTCCGTCAGCTTTACCAGTTCCGAAGAAGACACCGGTTCATGCTCCCAGATCATATCCGCATATCGTGCCTCGATCACACCCAACTGAATTTCTGCCATGTTGTTTCCTCCTATTACTGTTTTCCTGATTACATAGATTTCTTTTGATCTTCTTATTTTACTTTTGCAAAAGTAGAGAGACCACATGTTGTGGTCTAATTATAGACTACAGCATGTGGTCTCCATTGTCAAGCATATCTTCTATCAAAAATTACCGCTGGATATCATATGTTTCCGGCCAGCCTGCCCGTTCTCCCCTCTCGATCTCCCTCTGGATTCGCTGGTAGATATATAGATTTTTGTGTTCAAGATCAATCAGCTGCAGCATTTCCTCATCTGTCAGGGCACGCTCCGGGTAGTAAAACTGTGCGTCTGCAATACAGTAAGCAAGTTCCTGTCCGTCATATTCTTCCGGGAATGTGATCACTGCAATGGTTGTCTCTGTATAGGCATTTTCCTGTTCGTACTTTTCCGTCCACTCTTCATAACGGGTCTGTTCCTCCGGTGTCAGGTCACGGCTGTCCCCTCCCCAGACATCCACAGGCGCGGAAGAAAGCATTGCATACAGTTCATCGATTTCCGCATCTGACATCTGTTCATAACGATCAAAATAGGACACCTCAGAATATTTCTGCTGCCATATTTTCTCCTGTATGCTGTAATCCAGCTTATGCACATATTCGATAACTTCCAGCCATTCCTCTTCGGTAACAGTGGTACTCGGCAGATAGATGAGACAGCCGTATTCTTCCTCGGGGGTGCTCCGAACGGCTACACCTGTGCCGGAATAGTTCTCTTCTTCGGCTAATTCATGAAGCTGTCCCGCAGGATATTTGCCATCCTCTTCATATTCCCGGGTCAGCTGCTCATATACACTCTGTTCTCTTGCCGTCAGTTCTCTGTTAAATTCCGCCTGAACACTGCCTTGTCCTGCCACCATCTCCAAGTGTCCCAATTCTTCCGTCCCGATGTCAGTCATGCGCTCTGCCAGATAGCGGCGGTATCCCATGATTCCGGCGGCGGTGGCGGATACTGCTGTGACAGAAAGTATCACCACAGCTAACAGGATGCCTGCTGCGCGGGGGAATCTCTTGCCCGTCAATTGTTTTTCCTGCGCTGCCTGTTGTCTGATCTGTACATAGGCTGCATCCGCCCTATCCAGTACGATCTGTGGAAGTTCTATCTCTATTTCATTCATCGGTCTCATTTTCTTCCGCCTCCTTCCTCTGTCTCCGCATAATATCTCGCCAACTGCTCCCGCCCTCTGGCGAGCCTTGTGCGCACCGTACTGTCGGGCAGCTACAGTAATTTTCCGATCTCTGCTGTCCGCAGTCCTTCCGCATAGAACAGTACTACGATCAGGCGATATTTTTCATCCAGTCCCCACAGGGCTTCCTTCCATTCCAAATTTGCCTCTGCCTCCACTGTATCCTTCGCTGCCTGTTCCGGCAGTTCTTCCACACAGATCATCCGTCTCCCTGAGCGCAGGATATCCTTGCATTTATTGATCAGAATACGGATCATCCAGGTCTTGAAATACCGGTTTTTCTGTAATGTATCTATTTTCTCCCAAACGGTGAGAATCGTCTCCTGTATGGCATCCGCAATATCCGCATCCTGCGGTAGGATCGCGCTGGCTGTCCGGTACATGTCCTTCTCATGAAGCTGCATCAGCTCCGTGAAAGCATCTGGATCCCGTTTTTTTGCCCTGCGCACCAATTGTTCTATCTCTCCCATGTGCCTCGTCCTTTCTTCCTCATAAGTATACGTCTTATGACTATTAGACGGAAGAGTCTGTGAAAATGTCCCAGGGATAAATAACAAAATCTAATTTTTACCTTAGAAAAAACTTTTCAGCCTATTCCGGGTCAAAGTTCTATTTTGCTATATATAGTCCATTTAATTTTCTTTTTATTCCTCTGACTACTAAATATGGTATTGTGCACTTTTTTGTTGTGGAATTGTATACGAAATATTAGAATTGAAACGCACTACTCTGCATGATACACTTTTTGAGAAGCAACCGTGTTGCAAGGTGGTAGCCTCCCGGCTTATAGCTTTTAATGAGAAGGGAGGTGGTGCTAATGAATATGTATGAAGTATTAAACCTGTTATTTTTAGGTGGTACATTTCTCATTGCGCTGCTTGCCTACATAGACAGTAGGGTAAACAAGCGAAAATAAATAAACCTACCTTGTCACTTGGCCAGTACAGGTAGGTTTACTAAACAATTACCGGGAGGCTAACCACTTGTGGGCGGTTGCTTCTCTTTATGTCTTGATTATAATATCTTTCTTTCTTTCTTTCAAGCCTTAGTTTTAAAAATTATTTTCTCACCACTTACGGTCTCTGTCCCATAGCACCTTCCAGTGTCAGGGTCTCACCGCTCATATACTTGAAGTCGGGAGAAGCCAGCTGTACGCAGACGCGGCCGATCTCCTTCTCCACGTCGCCGTAATGTCCCATAGGAGGCATCTTGACGTTTGCCTTGAAAGCATCGGGATATGCCTGCTCGAATTTCTCCAGCTGTGCGGTCCATGCCAGAGGACATACAACGTTGACATTGATGCCATCGGGACCCCACTCGGTAGCTGCGACTCTGGTCAGTCCGCGGATACCTTCCTTGGCCGCCGCATAAGCGCACTGTCCGAAATTACCGAAGAGACCTGCTCCGGAGGCAAAGTTAATAACAGAACCCTTGGTCTCCTTCAGGTAAGGATAGCAAGCCTTCATATAGTAGAATGCTGCATACAGACCGGAATATACCGCCAGGTCAAACTGCTCGGTGGTATGATCTGCGATGGTTACGCCGGAAGCGGAAGCCTGGGCATTGTTGATCAGTACATCGATCCTTCCGAAAGTGTCAATCGCCTGCTTCACCACATTCTGTACGATTGCTTCATTGTCTGAACCAGCGCTGACATCTGCCTGTACGGGAAGTACCTTGATACCGTACTTTGCCTCCAGTTCTTCCTTCGCATCCGTCAGCTTCTGTACATTGCGTCCGGTCAGTACAAGGTTCGCACCCTCTTTGGCATACGCCGTTGCGATACCGTAACCGATGGAACCGCACTCCCCATTACTTAAGACCGCTCTTCCTCCGCCGGTGATGATTGCTGTCTTTCCTGTTAAAAATCCCATAAAATACCCTCCCTTTCTTGTTTTTATCTATTTCCTTACTTTTAATTCATTATAGCATAATTATAAGCGCTTTACCTGAGAAAAATACTCACCAATATTCCTATGATTCCGCCAATAATGAAAGTAGCAGGAATGCCGTACGCATCCTTTTTTGTCATCCGATCCCACTCAATCCGCGAAGGTGTCATCTTCGTATGGCACATACTCTGATAGCAGAGATAAATATGTCTCCAACGACACAGATACCCCACCAGATTATAGATTCCATCCAATAATATTCCCACTGCCAGTACAAACAGCATTGTAATTCTCCCCCGGTAGAAGTCTGCCAGCGCTCCTGCTATCAGAATCAATACCGGATAGCCATAACGATCCAAATATGCCAGAATGTACATTACTGTCGTAGAATAACTGCGCTCCGGCTTCTTCTCAACGATCACTGCCGTGCACCCCCAGTCGCTCTGCCTCCTGCAGGAACCTGACTTCGATCTCTCCCGGCGTATGCTCCGCCAGATCCGGTACGGAAAAAAATTTCGGCACTTCTCTGTTCTCTTCGCCATGAAGCAATGTCTTCAGTTCCAGTTCCAGAATCTTATCGTCAATCTGTTTCCAGCGGCGGTTCTCCTCTTCCGTCAGATCATCCAGATCGAAATGTGTGAGAATTGTTCCCATGATCTTACTTTCAATCTCCAGATAATTGGTCAGATAGATTTTCACCGGGCGGATGATATCCGATATATATCCCTCGCTGGCATCATGGAGCAGACAGGCGAGCTGCTGCCTCTTAGACCACCCTCTGGCTTTCGCTTCCGCAGCACAGTTGAGCGAATGCTGTCCCACCGAATAAAAATAGGTCAGCTGTCCGCCTCCCCGGCATAATAAGCTCAAAGCATGGGCGATATCTTCGATATAGACATCCCCCGGTGTCATCTGCATGGGATCAAACTTTCTGCCAGAATATGTAGTCATGGTGTTCATAAGTGTCGCTCCTTATTTCTCCGCGCGGATCAGGTTCTTATAGAATCTGACTGCTCCGGGCAGACAGTTATACTCAATATTCTCATTCAGTCCGTGCATGCCCTTCATCTGCTCCGGACCATAGACTACCGGTGCGAAGCGGATGCAGTTCTTGCAGATCGGCTGGTAAAACTGTGCATCGGTCGCGCCCGTCATCACATAAGGACTGGAGGGCAGTCCCGGGAAAGTATCTGCGATGGTCTGCTCCACCAGATGGAATGCTTCTCCGTGAATATCCACAGGCGGCGTATAATCATTAGCATGCAGCACTTCGGTCTCCAGACCGTATTTACCTGCTACTTTTTTGATGATCTCCAGGCTCTCTTTTTCCCCCTGATGAGGAATAAAACGCATGTTAGCGCCCACATAGGCTTCCTGAGGCAACACATTATAGGCATCGGAACCCTTCTGCACCGTGAAAGCGATCGTCGTCTTAAGCATTGCACCTGCCTGGGCACTGATCGCAGGCATGACTGCTTTTAATACCGGTCCGAACAGCCACACATTACCGAATACCAGCTTCATTCCAAATCCGGCATAGGGAGCCAGTTCTGTGAACATCGCCGATACCTCCGGCAGCAGCTTTTTCCGGAACGGGGAATGCGTCTCCACCTCATTGACAAAAGCGGATAATCTGGCAATGGGAGTTCCCTTCGACGGTGCGCTGGCATGACCACCGTTGCTCCGTGCGGTGAACTTCACATCTGCCTTGCCCTTTTCAAATACGCCTACCATTGCAAAATTGCCATGGATGCCGCCGATGGGTTCGGTGATGATCGCACCGCCCTCATCACATACCAGGAAAAGTTCGATCCCTCTGCGCTGCAGCTCCGCAACTATCTTCGGTGCACCGTCACCGCCCCACTCTTCCGTGCAGGAGCTTGCCAGATAGACATCGGTGGGCGGGATGAACCCTTCCGACAGGAGTTCTTCCACCGCCTGGAAAAATGCCATTACAGAGGCTTTGGTATCGGATGCGCCTCTGCCCCATACTTTTCCTTCTGCGATATCTCCGGAAAAAGGTGCATGAATCCATTCACCCTCCGCCGGCACCACATCCTGGTGGCTCATGAGCAGGATCGGTTTCTCAGAGCTTTTTCCTTTCCAGTAAAATAACAGATTCCCATCGATCTCTGTCTTCTCCAGCTTCTCATGTACCAGAGGGAACAGTTCCTCCAGCACCTTATGGAAGCCTAAGAATTTCTCCACCTCTGCCACGTTGGCATAGGAGGTGGTGTCATATTGGATCATTTTCGACAGCTTCTCTGCCAGTGCCAGCGCTTCCTCCTCCGGTTCGTCTGCCACATAAGTCGAAGTCTTCGACGGCATCAATAAGGTACGGAGCACTGCGATCAACAGTAACAATACGATCACAGCCAACACTGCAAGAAGTATCAAACCTATGTATTTCATATCTCTCCTCTTTTCTTAATTATTCTTCTGTCGTTTTCTGTGTATTCTTTTTCCGGAACAGCAGATATGCCACACCAATGGCAATCGCGCCGGAAGGAACGATCATAAAGCTGGTAGATCCGATCAGTGACGGTACCAGAATGAATAACAGGCTCATGAGGATCAGCGGCAATGCGGCGATCTTCATATTTTTCCGATAATATTTGTACGCCATGGCACCGAACAGCGCCGGAACCACATTTTCAAAAGCCGGCTGCAATACTTCGCTCTGCAGCACGGGCTGCAGCGGCACCATCAATAACACGCCCAGCGCCAGGACGAGGATTGTCACCAGGGAAGATGTGGCGATGGAGATCGTGGAGATGATCTCATTTTCCGGGGTTCCTGTCTTCGCTCCTACCATGTCTCTCGCATTGACCGCGCAGGGGATCTTCATATTGATCAGGTTACCGGTGATAAATGCCAGGTATCCGCCGCCGGCTCCCAGCATCGGTGTGTAGATCAAAAACTCCGCGATGCTGCTGACCAGCCATACGATTCCCACAGAGAGGAACCCCTTGCCGACAGCCCCCAGATCCGGATACGCACCTAAAAGCTTACCGATGAGAAACGGTGCTCCCACTAACATCACCAGCGTAATGATACTCACAGTCCGCCCGATGACATGTGTTTTCTTCGTGTAGGCCTGCCAGGTATCCGGAGTCTGCCCGGTCTGTTCCTTTGTTGCTTCTCCATTATTCAGTTCTGTATTATCTATTGTTATGCTATCCGCTTTCATGTTATCTGCTCTCGTACTATCTGCCTTCATACTATCTGCCTTCATGCTATCTGTTCTCATATTGATATTCCTTTCCGTTTCGGAGATACGCTCCCCGGTACTATGTAGGTTGTTCTGTCAGTCGTTACAGCAACCCCACCAGCACCGCTGCCGTCATACCGATGATCATGCTTCCGGCAATGGAAAAGCTGTCCACCCAGGCTTTTCCTTTTTTCTCAATGAGGTATACAAACCCTGCCATCACCAGTGCCGATACCGCCATTACCACTAACGGAATGTAATCTCCGTGAAACGTAAGCAATCCGTTCTCCGATATAAAACCGCCGAGATATCTTCCGATGTAGGTGCTGACCAGTCCGATGAACATGGCAGTCATTGCCATATCTCCGAAACCAGGCTTGCCGGATTTTTTATTCGAGGTCAGCTTCTGTGTATATTTTTTATTCAGGAAAATAGACAATGCCATGCCCCAGATAATGCAGATGCTCATGAGCAGTGCGATCGTGGAAAATGCCTGCGGTGTCATTTCCGCAGCAGACAATGTGCTCATTCCCACCTGCTCCGCTGCTGCCTGCGCCACCTGGGTCTCATAATGCAGTGCACCGATCACGGACAATCGAAGCCACGGCCAGGGTGTTCCCAGACTTCCCGACAGGGCGATGACACCCAGTAGGATCCCCACACTGGGTAACAGGGAAAAGGTCGCACTGGAGATGATCGTACGCTTCATTTTCGTGGTATCCATACCGAGTGCCTGCCCGGCGCGGTATGCCCTCACCAGAAAAATCACACAGACCACCGCCACAAAAGCAATGATCCCTCCACAGATCAGGTACATCGGTACACTGTTTAACTGACTTAAGATTGACATGTCTCTTCCTCCTTCAGAATCTCTCTGATCTTATCTTCCTGTAAATGCTCTCCGATGACGATCAGCACCTCCTGCCCCACTGCGACAGACTGCATCGTATGACTGTCCGGTGTAGCATTCAATTCCATCCATTGTCCTGCTCCGTTTTTCACAAAGCCCTTGATACGGAATACTTCTCCGCAGGACTTGTCGGCAAACAGTCTGGGCACCGCCCGTTCCAAAGCCTCCGGCTTAATCTTCTCTTCCATGAAAAATAAAGAGTCGAAGCTCTGTCCATTCTCTAAATCCATCTTGCGGTAACTTTCCAGACAATAACCGCATTGGGATACTTCCTCTAAATCTTCTTTTGTCAGATCCGTGAGATTTTTCTGTAAGATGTCCTTCTTAGTGTCGATTCTCCGGTCACAGCGGATCTGTTCCAGTGCCCGGTTGAGATGTGCCACCGTGTCCTCACACTGTTCCCTGGTGGCTGCATCCGCATGGCTCAGGATCACTTTTCCGGCATTGGCAGCCTCCGATGCCAGCAGATAGTCCGCCTGCTGTGAGAGATTATTCTCCAATCTTGCATCCAGTATGGCGATGACATTGCCGATCTCATACCACTGGTCCAGTGGCTCCTCCCGAAGTACATCAAAAAACTCATCTACATCATAGATTCCCGACGGCTCCACCAGCACCCTGTCATAACCACACATTCGCATGGAGATCAGCTTCGTACGGAAACGCCTCCTATGGCTCTCCGCATCGCATCCTCCGGCGATCATCTCCAGTTCGCACTGATCTCCCCTGAGTTCGTGGAGCATCAGCATATCCACGTTGATGGCACCGAAATCATTTTCCAGAATACCGATATGCAGTCCCTGATCCATGAGATATTCCGCATATTTTTTCAGAAAAGTAGTCTTTCCGGATCCCAGGAAGCCTGTGATCAGATCGATTGTTACCATATATCGTCTTTCCTCTCTGTTTCATTGATTTGCATAGTGATCACTTCTATAATTCTTTCTCATAACACCAGTAGGAATGCCCGAAAAGCTCACATTCCCCTGCCGTGGTAAAATGCAATTTTTCATAAGAGCGTAATGCTTTCACATTGTCCTTTGCCACTAAAATGTGTACCGCCTTATAACCCTGTGATTTCAATTCCGCCATAGCTTCCTGCAGCAGGATCCTGGCAATGCCGCGATTCTGATATTCTGCTGCCACTCCCAGTCTGGACAGCTCTGCCACCGGGGTAAGATCCTCTGACCAACAGGACAGTGCCTCCACTTCCGGGTCATCGTCTATGGAAATTGTGCCTATTAATCGTTCTCTCTCATCAGGTTCCGGCATTCTCTCATGCAGGCAAAACAATGCATTTCTCGACAGGTCAAATTCCACTTCCCGTTCTGTGGGATAATTTTCTGTCCAGACACAATATTCGGTTCCGATCAGGGAACGGTATAACTGCAGGATTTCTTCTGCTTCTTCTCTGCGTGCCCTGCGAAATTCCATGTTGCCGTTCATGCTGTCTTATCCTCTCTCATCTTTTTCATAATCTGCAATTTTGCATCCTTTTTTGTTTCCTGTATTTTCGTGCTTCCATATGTTGTGCAGATATCATTCTATTTACATCTTCAACGTCTTCAGATATTCCTTCTGTTCCGGTGTTATACGGTAGCTTTCCCGTGCTTTCTGAATCGTCTTATTGTGTGTCCAGGTATCCAACCGTTGATCCTCTATATAACCGATTGTGGCATCCCATTGCTTTGCCAGTGCCGTGGCATAGAACCACGCGATCATCATGTTCACATAATATTCCTCGGAATGTACCGTTGCCGGGATCTCCAGATATTCCACCCGGAAATCCTCATCCAGGAAATGTGTCATCAGCATTTCCATTCCGAAGCGGCAAGTATAGGGGTGGTCCGAAGCTGTCCATTCTCTTATTTTGTCTATGAGTTTGTCTTTGTTTTTGCGAAACACCTTTGGTGAAAAAATATCACACACCGCCCAGTTATCCACATAAGGCAGAAAGCGCTCCACTTCTTTTACACAGACTTCGTAATCTTTAATCTCCGCCACCAGCAACGCATGCAAAATATTTTCATCATAATAAGTGTGCGGCAGCTGTTTCAGAAACTCTACGCTCTCCGGATCCTTTCCATACTCTTTCGTAAGCTTACGAATTGCGGGAATGCGGACTCCGATAATCGTCTCCACAGGAATCGTCGGGATTAATTTGCTCTGGAAATCACGGTAACCTTTATCTTGCAATTGAAATAATAATTCCTGTGCTTTCATACAATTTTCTCCTCAAAATGCCTGCTTTCTGTTTATTGTACCACAAGCATAGAAGATATGCAAAACAGTCATGGATGGAAATTGAGAGTGATGCGGCGAACGCCGCGCTATTCATAAGATTGGCAGCGCCTTTTGCTGACAATCTTATGAATAGCGTGGCTCATTGCAGAGAACTGCCAATAAATGCGGAGCGCCCTTTGCGACACATTTATGAATTGGGTGCATGGCTCGTAACGTAGGGCTGCCGTGGGCGTTCTGCATTTTGAAAAGCTTTCAAAAACACCAGTAGCCCGCATTTGGACTACTGACTTTTGAAAAAAGCCTCAATATAGTCAAAATAGTAAAAAATAAGCTTCTCAGAAAGCGCTTTTTTACGTAATATATCTTTTTATACATTTATAGTAAAAATAATTTGTTTCTAAGACGGAAATTTTACTTTTCCCAGCTCTTTTGCATGTTTTAGTAGAATTAAGAGTAAGTGTGGTTGATCGACGAGTCCAGTCCAAATTTGTGTGTAAAGAGGCAAGCTTTTTTGCTTTTGTATTAAAATCGCTATTTTTTGCAAAAAAAATACAAAAACAGGGGATTTGGATGTTTTGGAAGTAACTATTTTCGTAAAATGAGAAAATCAAGCTATTTTAATACAAAATATCTTGATTTTGAGAATTATTTGTATAAAATACGTCATTATTACGTCATTTACACCAAAGTAATCAACAGGACTTCTCTAAAATCTTTTAGGGAAGCAGTAACCCAGCAGAAAAGGACTTCTCCCCACAGTTGTAGCTAGCATCCGAGTCCGGGGCGGGCAGCCCTTTCTG
>ENA-OUPQ01000128-OUPQ01000128.1-human-gut-metagenome-genome-assembly--contig:-NODE-128-length-47778-cov-6.7369_pt1 | contig 47778 bp, 28 predicted proteins | sample MGYA00237946_ERZ548807 | MGnify/ENA primary metagenome ERZ548807 (study PRJEB26490, sample SAMN05194714) | human gut metagenome | biome: terrestrial biome; feature: human-associated habitat; material...
CCGGATCCCGGCATCGACCCGAACTCCGGCAACGGTCCCATGGGTCCCGGAATCGGAATGTGACGGAAAGGAGACGAACATGGAAAACCCGACCTTGGAACAGATGGAAGCATGGCGCGACCAGGCGACCGAACGGTTATCGCTCTTCGCACGAAGCAACGCCATCGAAGAGCCGATCGGAATCGGCGAGGAATGCTACCAGCTCGGAGAGGACTGCTACAAGCCCGACAGGTACGACCAATTCCGCTGGGTCACCGAAGACCAGTTCGACTCGGTCCTCCCACCGGGAATCGAACACGACCGGTACATCGCCATGACGAACATGACCGGCTTCGACGACGAGATCAAGGAATGGTCCGCGAACTGGAACGACCCCGGATACTGGCATGATGCCGCGGCCGATGCCTTATGGTCCAGCAACGACGGCGCCTATTGGACCACCCGCGACGAAGACCCGTCGGACGCCGTCATGGCGCGCGCCACCGCCGCATCGCAGATCGCCCTTGAACTGGACGCCGATAATCTCATCGAACGCACGCCGGAGAACATCCGACTGTTGCATGACATCGTCGATACCGTCCACGGCATGGACCCGGAAAGCGACCTCGGATACTACCGCGCCTACCCGTCCGAAACCGCCCGCGAAACCGTCGGAGAGCATCTCATCGATGGCGAGATCGCGGAGAAAACCATGTACGGCGGATGGAACCCCGACAGGGACCGGTATCTGAGGGTCAACAAGGACGGCGACTGGGTCGGCATGGACCAGACTACCGCGGACCGGCTCGTATGGGACAACCGTACGCCGATCCTGGAAAGCGTCGGCGCATACGCGGACGACATGACGGCCGACCTCACTGACCGCGTCTGCGTAATGGACGAACGATCCTCCGCCGCACGCGTGAAAGCGCCGGACCCGTGGACCGGCGTCGACCCGGACGCCTTGTTCCAAGCCAGCGGGCCGACCATTCCCGATCCGGATCCCGGCATCGACCCGAACTCCGGCAACGGTCCCATGGGTCCCGGAATCGGAATGTGAGAACCAACCATGTCATCCATCGATATGGAACGGTTCCGCGAGGACATCAACCGGTATCGGAACAAAACCGGCATGCCTTGGGCCGCATTGGCCGAAAAAGCAGGCGTGAGCCCGGCGATGTTCACCCGCATCAAAAAAGGCTCGGCCGTCACCCTCGAGGCATTCGCGCAACTGTGCTCCTCATTCCAACTCAATCCCATCGACTACATGCCGGAACTCCAAACAAAACCAACGAAGGAACAACCAATGGAAGACGTGAAAAGACTCAGCATCGACGGCAAGGACTTCACCATCGAGGACGTGGAACTGCGGTCCGGCCCGGCCTGGGCGAACGGTCCGAGACGCATCGACGCGGAACTGCCCGACGGGCAGGTCCTCGGCAGCATCGTGGCATCGGACGGCGAATGGCTCTGGCGTCTCGCCGGAGAGAAATGGAACCATACGGAACCGGCCGAAGGCCCCATCGCCGAATATATCGGCCATGAACCGAACCGCTTCTCGGCCATCAGAAGCCTATTGCAGGCCATCGAGGACCGGTATTCCGCCACAGCGGCCGACGACCCATGGGCATCCATGCCGGACGCTCACTCCACCACCACCATGCCGGATGCCGTCAGCCAGACCCAACCGGCACAGGTCGGGGATCCCTGGGCTTCGGCCTTCCCGGACGCGAACGCCCTGCCGGACCCGGATCCAGGCATCGACCAAGGCGCCATGCCAGCCACCGGACCCGGGATCGGAATGTGAAAGGAGACGGACATCATGCGTGACGACAAGACCGGAACGGACGAGGAACTGAACACACCCGACACGGCGAGAACCATTCCAACACGAAGGAGGATGGAACCCGAGCCTCCGGCGACGGACGAGTGGTGTCCACCCGCATCGCTGAACCCCTGGGCGCGCGCGTTCGACGGCGACAGCCTGCCGGACGAACCGTACATGGGAAGCAACAAAAAACCGAAACAACTCTCCGACATGCTCCCGTACCCGAATCCGGCATCGGCCGACACGGCGGACGACAAGCCGTGCCCCACATTGGAAGGCATGCGGTGAGCCGAATGGAAGGAACAGCCACAATGATCGACGAAAACACCAGCCGGCAGGTCGAAGAACTCTACCGTTCCGACGATTGGGCCGAACTGCGTTGGGCGCGCGAACATTCCACCCCACAGCAGATCGCACGGCATCTGCTCGACCCGCAATGGCGGAACCGCGACTACAACGCGTTGGACGAACTCGTGGAAATGACCCACGATGCGGACCTTTCCAGCCTCGACGAGGACGATCTGGAAACCCTCGCGGCCAGCGGACTGCCGGAACTCCGCCAGGCGGTCATCCGCTATGCCGGCACGCCGGCACGTCTGTTCGAGGACATGGCCCGCACCGAAAGCAACACGAGACTGCTGCAGATGCTCGTCGAATCAGGCAAACTCAGCCAGAACGCCATCGACCTGTGCTGCTGGAACCAGACGGACAGCCGACTGGCGGCAAGCATGCTGACGAAAGCCTCGGACGACCTGCTCCACCGTCTCAGCGGCCGCGACTGGTGGCCATCCAGGAAGAACGCCGTCGAATCCGGCAGGCTCGACCGCAGGGACCTGGACGACATGATCAAAACGGAGAACCACCCGGACGTGGTCTCCGCCCTGATCGGCACAGGCGAATTCGACATGGACAGCGAAGTTAACGCCATCAGACGGGTCATCACCTCACCCGGGCTTCTCACGACATACACCAATCCGATGAACCGCAGATACAGCCTCGACCAGTCCCGGCAGGAAGTCGTCCGACAGGCCGCGAGAACCATGCTGGAGCACGCTCCCGTGGGAATGATCCTCAGCATGCCCGACGACGACGATGAGAACTGGCGCACGCTCATCGACACGGCGGCGACGGAATACGCCGGGGAACTCGGCAAGGACATGCTTGGCCTCATCGCCCAGTCGGAAGGCAACACCCAGGCACGGACCATCCTCGCCGGACGGGGATTTCCGAAAGCCGCGGCATCCAACGCGGAACGGACCCTGGCGGCATCTCCCGGAGCGGACGGAACCTACGGATTCAACCTGCGGCTGCTCGGACGCCTCAAGGACGACGTCGACTATTTCCTCGGCCCATCACATGCGGAGAAATACCTATGGGCCGGCAGCGTGGACGCGCAGATCGCGAAACTCCGCGAGATCGACGGGACAATCAGGCCGGAAGACCGTCCCGAATGGTTCACCACGGAGTGGATCGACCAAGCCGAACGGGAGATGAAAGACCCGTCCGACAATACGGGAACAGCCCTTGACGCCGCATTGTCAGGCCAATACGCGGCGTTCGAGAATGCGGTCATCGGCTACATCGACGCGCACGACACGGACGCGGGAACCAGCGAGAACGGCGCGAGCCAGTTCGCCGGATACGAGGTGGCCGCACGCGACGCGAACGGAACGCCCATGGCCTACCGGCTCGACTGGTTCGACGATGAAGGCATGGTCCACGAGGGGCCGGAGGCCACGGAAACGGAACTCAGGAGTCTCCGCGAAGGCATCTTCGACAGTCCGGACTCATGGGACTCCTTCAACACGGCGACGGACACGCCCAATACGACCGCCGCCGATACTTCCGGAACGGCCGGCACGAAGCCCGGACATGAGACGGGCCACGGTCCGCAGATCGTCTTCACGTCACTGGCCGGCGGACATGGCATGCCGGAAGGAACGGTGGAACTGCTGTCCGACGACGCCGCCCGACAGGTCTCGGACATCCTCGACGCCGGAGGAACCAGTGGAGGACGGCCGGAACGGGCAGCCGGACAAGACCGGGAACGACGCCGCGAGAACATCGACAGACTGCTGGACGTACTGCCCGTCACCATGGTCACGAAAGACGGAAACCACCAGGTGACGGCCGAAGAGGTCATGGCCATGGCCGACCGGACGGAACATGCCGCGGACATGGCCGAGGAGCCGGAGACGGCCGCCGCATCATCCACGGATACGCCGGCGGAACCATTCGACTGGAACGGCGTGGATGGTCTCGAATCCGGCATCCGGGACTGGTACTCCCACGAATTCCCGGACGATCCGGAAGGCGGCCGCATCGACCCGCGGACCACGTTCCGCGAGGCCGTCGAATCGTTCCCCATGGGAGACGGCCACGATTTCTACGCGGTCACCGGAGTGGTGGACTCCATCGTGCGCGAACGCGTGTTCGAGGAACTGTCCAAGCGGCTCGACTGCGGATACGGGACGGTCTACGACGCATGGCTCCACCATACGGGCCTCGACCCGGACCTTTTGGACACGAAAAGCACGCGCATGCGCCACGACATCGAGGATATGCTCGGCGCCGGCGCCGGATCGTACGCCACGGTGGACGCCATCGCCGACCATATGGCCGCGGACCGGCATCTGAGGTCCGTCATCCGCGAGGCAGACAGATCGACTGCCATCGGCAGCCGTGATTTCGAAAAGGGCCTCGGATCCGCCGTCGCCGACCATCCGCGAATCGGACGTCTTATGGACGACGACCGTTTCAAGGACCTCATCTACGACATGGTCCACGACGGACGCAGATTCTCCACGCCAGTACAGGACGATGCCATCGTATCCGGCGCGGACGCCCCCGCGGCCGAAGCGGGGACACAATCCGAAGCCGGGGAGGGGAGAGACCTGCCCGACAGCGGCGACGGGCTGGCGTCGGAGAACGTCGCGGAAGCTCCGGAACCGGTGGTCGCGGCCACCATCGAAGCGGAACAACTCGCCTTCGATTTCGACGACATGCCGTCCGGACTTGACTCCCGGCAGAATCGGGGGGAAAATTATATCCAAACGAAATTAGGCACGGTGTCTAATTCGGGCTCTTCCCATGAAACGGAAGAAAACGATGCGAGGAAGGAGACGATCCGGAATGACGGTCACGTACTGCCCGTACCAGGGAATCAAGAAGATGAGGTACCTGTTCATGGCGGAGCATCTGCCGGAACAGCTCAAGGAACTCAAGAGGCAGGGGATGCCGGCGTTGGACGCCTACATGGACCAGGTCCAGAAGGACTACGGCCGGACGATCACCGAGTACGTCAACCATTGGGACAAGATGCACCAGCACCTCAAGCAGCCGGGCAACTGGGATCCGTGGTTCAAGGGACTCAAGATGGCGGAGCATCAGGCCGAGGAGATCGCCATCAGGAACGTGATCGAAGCCCTCTGACCCACATCGACCGCGGTCTGCTCGACCCGGACCTGCAGGCCACGGGATCCAGCCTCGAACGGGCGCGTGCGAACGTGCGCGCCATCGAGGTGCTGCGCGACCTCGACGACAGCGGCCGCGAACCCACCGAGGACGACATCCGCGCCCTCGCCGCGTACGCGGGATGGGGCGGCGCCCAGAAGGCGTTCGAGGAGGATGGAGCCGATCCGGCATGGAGTGGGATCAACACGCGTCTGCGCGAACTGCTCACCGACGCCGAATACGCGGACGCGCGCAGCAGCACGCTCACCGCCTTCTACACGCCGCGGCCCGTCGTGGACGCGATGTGGCAGGCGCTCGGCAAGGCCGGTTTCGGCCGGGATCCGAAGCACCCGGACATGGTGCTGGAACCCGGCTGCGGAACCGGCAACTTCATCCGCAGCACTCCGGCCGGATCCTCCTACGCGTTCACCGGCATCGAAGCCGACCCGATCAGCGCCGGCATCGCACGTTACCTGTGCCCGGACGACGACATCATCAACAACAGGATGGAACGGACCGGCCTGCCCACGGACGCGTTCGACCTCGCGATAGGCAACGTGCCATACAGCGACGCGATCAGGATCGACGGTACCGTCATCCACGACTGGTTCATCCGGCACAGTCTCGACACGGTCCGCCCCGGCGGCCTCGTCGCCGTGCTCACCAGCCGGTACACGCTCGACAAGAACACGTCGAACATGCGCCGCGAACTCTCCCGCAGGGCCGAACTCGTCGCCGCATGCCGCCTGCCCAGGGAGACGTTCGGCAGACAGGCCGGCACCGAAGTGGTCTCCGACATCCTGATCCTGCGCAAACGCGACGAGCCGTTGGCCGACACGGCCGCCGAATGGGAGGACACCACCGAATTCCGGGACGGCGTCACCGCCAACAGGCTGTTCGTCGACCATCCCGAATACGTCGCCGGAACCATGACCATCGGCTCGGGACCATTCGGCCCGCAAATCGACGTCACCGGAACCGGCGACATCGGCCGATTGGGCGGACAGGTCGAACGCATCCTCACCAGCCAGCTCGAAGAGTACGGCATCGACCTGCACGACGGACTCGGCGAACGCGCCAATGAGCCGATCGTCGCTCCCGACAGGACCGTGCAAAAGGCCATGCGGTACACGGTCGACGGCAACGACCACATCTGGTACGGCGACATGGACGGACAGCTCGTCCCCGCGCACTCCCGCGTCAAAAAGGGCGGGGACGCGCGCATGGCCGCCATGCTGCGCCTACGCGACCGGACGGAACGCCTGCTCGCCATCGAACGAGACCCGGACGCCGCCGACACCGCCGTGGACCAAGGCATCAGGGACCTCGATGGGGAGTACGACCGGTTCGTCGCATCCTACGGCAGGCTCAATTCCAAAGAGAACCTGCGCGTGTTCGACCCGAACAACTCCGATCCGAGCCTCAACCAGCTCTACAGTTTGGAGAAGATCGGCCCCAACGGGTTCGAAGCCAAAGGAGACATGCTTTCCAAGAGGGTCGTCACGCCGGTGCCTCCGATGCCCGAACACGTGGATGAACCCGTCGACGCGATGGCCGTCAGCCTCGACCGTGTGGGACATGTGGATCTCGACCTCATCGGACGACTGCTCGACACCCGGGACGACATCGAAACCATTGAAAAACTCGGCGACCTCATCGTTATGGATCCGGACACCGGGATGCCGTTGCCCGCGGACGAATACCTGTCCGGCGACGTGGGAGGAAAACTCGACCACGTCGACGGACTGCTCCGGGACCTGGTCGACCAGCCCGAACATGCGCGCGTGAGGGAATGGCTCGCCGACAACGGGCTCGAGGACGTGGCACCGCCCGTGTCTGTCGAACGATGCCGGACGGAACTCACCCAAACCGGGGCATGGCAGAGCGCCACCGACCCGATCCACGCGAACAAGTCCGTGGTCGAAGCCCCCTGGTTCTCCAACGTGCTCAAAGAACACGGACACGGCCAGCAGAGGGCCTTCGCCGCCATGTTCCTGGATGGCTGCAAGCCCGGCGTGGAACTGCTCGGGAAAAACTGGAACGCGCAACAACCCACGGGCAACGACCTGTTCGACACGGTCTTCGACAACGGCTGGTCAAGCGATGACGAAGGAGCGTCCAACAGTGCCATGCGCATGCTGTACAAGGCCGTTTCGGCCGATCCCGAGGCCATCGACGACAAGGTCATCGCCACGATCCTCAACGCCGGCAGCTTCAAACGAGGTCCGGCATGCGACGCGTTGAGAAAAATCACCGATCCAAGCCTGTGGGAGGTGGAGGACCACGGCTACTACAAGGAAACCAAGTGCGATTTCCTCGCCTTGGCCAAGGACCTGCGCGCCCATCCGGAAACCTGCGAATACCTGTACGCGATGGACGTGGATCGGTTGAACCATCCGACCATCGAGAAACGGTACGGACGCTACAATTCATGGGACCAGAAGACGTTCAAACCATTGGACGAGATGGTCGACATGGAAGGCCTGGAACAGTGGAGAAGCCGCCGGAACGCATGGATGGACTCCCATCCGGCCGAACCTGCGGACACGGACCGTCTCAAGAGCCTGCAATCCCTGCACGAACGACTCGCGCGATCGCTGCCCGCGCGACTCACCCACGACGACATCACCGCGAAACTCGGCTCGGCGTGGATCCCGACCGGAGTGATCCGCGACTTCATGATCGACACATTCGACCTCGGCCAACAGCCCAACATCACCGACGGCGGCATGCGGAGCCTTACGGTCAGCCATGACGAGACGACCGGCAACTGGCAGGTCAACGCGTCGCTCGGATCGAAACTCGACGAGGAAACCATCCGGAAATACGGTCTGGGCACCGGAGCGGGACGCAACCCGTTCGAGGTCGTGTCCGGAGCGCTCAACGCGACCACCAGCAACCTCACCAAACCCGACCCGAACGACCCGACCGGGAAGAGAAGGATCCGCGACCCGCAGGCCACCGCGCTGCTGTACCAGAAGCGCCACACCGTCGAACAGGCGTTCGCGGAATGGGTGTGGACCGACCCGGACCGCACCCGCATGCTGGAGAACGTGTACAACGAACGGTTCAACCGCATCCATCCGCGCGAATACGACGGCTCCTATCTCACATTCCCCGGCATCAGCGCCGACATCGACCTGTATCCTCACCAGCGCAAGGCCGTCGCGAGGATCCTGCAATCCGAGGAGGGCACACTCGTCGCGCACGTCGTGGGAGCGGGCAAGACCTTCACCGGCGTGGCCGCCTGCCACGAGGCGAAACGACTCGGCCGGGCCACCAAGCCGATGATCGTCGTACCGAACCATCTGACCGAACAATGGGCGAAGGACTATCTGACGCTCTACCCGGACGCGAACATCCTGTCCATGACGGAGGCCGACGGCACCGGCAAGGGCGCGGCACGCTTCTGGGCCAAAGTCGCCGCCGGCGACTGGGACGCGGTCATCGTCCGGCAGGACACGTTCCAACGCATGCACGTCAGTCCAGAACGCCGTGAGAAGTATTTCGAACGGCGTAAGGCGGAGATGCTCGACAGCATCGAGACCGCGAAGTCGGACGGCAACGACTTCTCCGCGAAGAAGCTGAAGGACGAGATCGGCAAAATGGAGAAGAACCTCGGCAAAACCGTCAAACAGGCCGAGAAGGACCGCATGCGCGTCGACGGCAAACTCCAGGCGCTGCGCGACAGCGGGGAAAGCAAGGAGTGGATCGACTTCGAGGACCTCGGCGTGGACATGCTGTTCGTCGACGAAGCCCACCAATACAAGAACCTCGCCATCGCCACCACGATCAGCGTGCCCGGCGTGGACGTCGCGGCCGCGCAGAAATGCGAGGACCTGTTCGACAAGTGCGAGTACCTGCGCGAGCAGGGTAGGGGAGCGAACATCGTGTTCGCGACCGGCACGCCGGTATCCAATTCCATGGCCGAGTTGTACAACATGCAACGCTACCTCGCTCCCGACCTGCTCAAGGCGCAGGGCGTGGAGGCGTTCACCAGCTGGGCCAACACGTACGGCAGCATCGTCGAAAGCGTCGAAGTCAAGCCGGAAGGCAGCGGATACCAGATCAAGCAACGGTTCGCGAAATTCCATAACCTTCCCGAGCTGATGAGCACGTTCCACGACTACGCGGACCTGCTGACCGCCGACCAGCTCGACCTCGACGTGCCGGACTGCGAGGTGGTGTCCGTCGCGGTCGAAGCCACCGAAGCGCAGAAACAGGCCGTCGACGCGCTGGTGGAACGGGCCGAACTGGTGCGCGACGGAGCCGTTGACCCGTCGGACGACAACATGCTCAACATCACGAACGACGGCAGGAAAGTCAGTCTCGATCCGAAACTGCTCGACGTGTCCGATCCGGACATCCAGCCCATGGAAGGCGGCAAGGTGCAGGTCTGCGCCGAGAAGATCCACGAGATCTGGCAGGAGCATGCCGAAGAGAAGGCCACACAGCTCGTGTTCTGCGACTCGTCGACCACGGCGTCCGGAAAGTGGAACATCCAATCCGATCTGAAACGACGGCTCGTCGACCTGGGAATTCCGGAAGACGAGATCATGTTCGCCGCGCAGGAAAAGGATCCACAGAAGAAACAGGCCCTGTTCGAAAAAGTCCGCAAAGGCGAGGTGCGCGTGCTCATCGGTTCGACCGGCACCCTGGGCACCGGTACGAACGTGCAGGACAGGCTCTTCGCCATCCACGACCTCGACTGCCCTTGGAAGCCCGCCGAACTCGAACAACGCCAGGGCCGAGTCCGCCGGCAGGGCAACATGTTCGACAACGTGCAGGACTACCGGTACGTCACCGTCGGCACATTCGACAGCTACATGTTCCAGACGGTCGAGCGCAAGGCCCGGTTCATCAGCCAGATCATGAGCTCCGGCTCGCCATCACGCGAAGCGTCCGACGTGGACGCCACGGTGCTCAGCCTCGCCGACATGAAAGCCATCGCCACAGGAGACCCGAACATCGCCAAACGTATGGAACTCGAGAACCAGCTCACCCAGATGAAACTGCTCAAACGCGCCCACGCCGACCAGCAGAGATCAATCCGGTTCAAGATCGACATGCAACTGCAGCCGACCGTGGACCATCTCGAAAGACTCCACGACGAGGCGTTGGACGACGAGCCGAAATTCCGCGAAGCCGTCGAGATCCGCGGCCAGCATCTCACCCAGGGAGTATGCGGCCTCGATCTTGGCAACGGCCCGATCGCGGACCGCAGACAGGCCATCCACGACCTCGTCGGCATCGCGCGCGGGCTCGACCGCGGCGAAACGCGGGAAGTGGGCGAATACTGCGGCCTGACCGTCATGGTCGCTTCACGGAACATGGCCGTCAACGGACTCAACGTGTTCCGCCCGTTCGTGGGATTGAAAGGCGAGCATGAGCATTGGGCCGGCACCAGCGCGCCGGACATCAACAACAGCGCCGACAGCGTCATCAGACAGCTCGACCGAATCATCTCCAACAACACCAACACCGCGCAAAGCCTCGGCGTCAAACTCGGCAATGCGAAAGCCAGCCTGGAAAGCGCGTGGAACGCGTTGAACCAGCCATGGGAAGGCCAGAAGGAGTACGACGACCTCACCGACCAGATCGCAAAAATGAACCTGGAAATCAAACACGGAAAGGGCCCGACGCCGGCCGAAGAGGACGGACAGGCCGATCTCGCCGAAGCCTCGTTCCACTCCGACGAGTCGCAGGAACCCCAGGTCGTGCGCGCGGCCGTGGAATCCGTCCCATCCGGGTCGAACTCTTTCCCCGCGACAGTGGAGACGACCGACGTTCCGATGCCCGATCCATGCGTCGATCCGTGCAACGGTGGCACAGGCATGTCGGGACTGTGCATGTGACGTCCGCCCGGGCGACATCCAGAGAAGAAGGACCGGAAAAGGGAACCAATCCCTTCCGGTCCTTTTCCGATATCGGCATGCCCGCACGTGAACCGGATGGAACGAACAGAAAGGTATTTCCATCCAAAATGGCCGAAGCCGAGGAAATCCGATCACGGATAGAAACCATCAAAGACTTATCCGACCGTCTGGCCGAACAAGACCGGACGATCAAGGACCTGGAAGAGGAAATGCGGTCGGAGACGCCGGAACATCCATGGTCCTTCATGAAGATGCGCAGGCATAACCGGCTGCATGCGGAGATCGAAGACGAACGAACGTCGATGTCGCGTGACAGATACGATCTGAACCATCTCACGGAACGGCTGTTCGAGGACGTCAACATCATCGCCGACAAAGCAACCTCCACCAACTCCCTGGAACTGATCCTCGACCTGGTCGAACAATCCCTGGACACCGATCCGAAGTACAGGGAAAACGTCAGAAAACAAGCCGGAGTGACCGATGGGATGTCATACATGCGTCTCGTTCCGCAAGACAATCCCAAAGGCATGCTGCCACCCACCCCATGGGGCAGGAAAGCCGCCGAGGAGGCATATCGGCGGCATCAGGTCCGACAGCTCGACCCACGGTTGAGACTGCTGCGCACGCTCGCCACGGGAAGCTACAAGAACCATGACACCCCGGAAACGAACGACTATCTCGCCCTGATGGATTTCAACGTGGGAGACCAGGTGACCATGGGGCCGGGCTTGTCCACGACAGTCACCACCCCGCATTGGCTCGGGGGCGGGGGAATCCTCCTCGTAATCGAGGGCGCCTCCCAGGGAGTGCCGATGGTCGGCAGCAGGGGAGACGTGTCCAACGAAAGCGAGGTGTTCCTCCCGGACCTACTGCACTGCACCGTTTTGGAAGAGATGACGGACGGCACCTATCTGGGCAAGAGGTTCGAACGAATCTACCGGCTCGGCGTCGATTCGGAGGAGACTCCCGTTCCGAAGCGGGAACTTCTGGAATTCCCCAGCATCCAATCGAATGTTCCGCTGCCGGACCCGGCCATCGACCAGGACGCGGCGGCGAACGGACCGGACAATCCAGGACTCGAATCATGAGAACAAACGAAACAAGCGGAAACCGACGTAAGGCATCCGATGGCAGGGAGCTCAGAGAATTCTGGACCCGGGCGAAACGACACATGAGCCGGCGGGACTTCGAGAAACTCAGATCCGTCGCCATCATCCGCCAATAGGTTCGCACGGCGGAACCAACCAGACCGTTCCCTCTCTCCGACGCCCATATGGGAGAAAGAGAGAGGGCAAGAAAAAAACACAATAGAAAGCAAAAAGGAGAAGAACATGGCCGAAACCGCACAGACCATGACCGAATTCACTTACGCGCCCGGCGAGAAGAACATCGTCGGAGACCGTTTCAGTCCGAGCGTGATCATCTTCTGGCTCAAAACCTCCATCGCCGCGTCCAGCACGCGCGTGCAGTACAAGGCGCCGAACACCCTGTTCGGGCTGATCCCGCTCGGCGCGTCCACCAAGACCATCCCGTTGCGCAATATCGCCAGCGTCGACACGAACACGAGATTCAACCTCGGCAGCCTCGTCTGGGGTTTGATCTTCCTGTTCGTCGGCTTCGGCATGTTCAACTCCAACGCACTGGTCGCCATCGTATGTCTGCTCGTCGCCGTCGCGAACTTCGCGAACGTGATGAGCGCCACCCTGACCTTCCATGATCCATCCGGCGGGGCGAACGCCATCACCGTGAGCATCCTCGAAAAGGACAAGCTCATGAGCCTCGCCCAGGAGATCCAGACCCGCGTGTTCACGGACGCCGACCAGCTGCGCCATGAGGAAAGCATGCACATGGCCGAGAAGCAGTACACCGCGCAGACCAACAGCGTACTCATCCAACAGCAGATGCTCGCCAACCAGCAGGCGCAGGCCGCACAACAGGCTCCGGCAGACGCCTCACGGCAGGAAAACGAGTAACCGTAAAAACGGAACATGGGTTGGGAAGGATGCTTCCCGACCCATCTGTATATCGGATAACGAAAACAGGCAATCCCGACAAAGACGTCGCGCGCATTCCGATATAGCAGCGAATACGACGAAGACCGCCACACTCGCATTATTGTATTCTCTGGGATACAATAATGGGCATGAGAATCCATCAGACCGAACAGCTCCGCAAGTAAGAAAAGCATAGGGAATGCCCGAATCGACCATCAGGGAGAGGCAATGGTAGAGATTAGCCGCCGGAACCCCGGCGAATGCATCGAAGGCAAGGATGATGCCATTGCATACCTCAATGCCGCAGCGGAGACCGGTGATCCAACACTCTTGCAGGTTGCCATCGGAGATGTGGCCAAGGCGCGTGGCATGGGTCAGGTAGCCAAGGAGGCTGGCGTGGGCCGCGAGAGCCTGTACAAAAGCCTCGGAAAGGAAGGTAATCCGAGCTTCCGCACCATCGTCAAGGTCGTCAACGCACTCGGAGGCCGCATCGTCGTCGAATCCATGTCCACCGGTGCGAATGGGATCCGCATCAAAGGCAGCAAGGTTGGCCTATACAAGGCGAACGGCAAGGCATTGAAGACTACCGGAAGGGATGAATGATGAAGGATTTGATAGGACTCTGCTGTGGCTGTCTGATGGGCGTCGTCGTACCACTGCTCTTCTGCCGATTGGCGAAACACTGGAACGTCCTTTCGGACATTGCCGCAGGCGAAATCATCGCCTACACCAGTGAGGTCATCCCGTTCTGCTTCTGCCTTTTTGATTGTGCATACGGATTATTCAATTGGCTCATTTTCGGCTCGTTCCGCTTCCTCGACATCAAGATTCCCACCATGGCACTCAGGGTGTGCGCGGGTGGATTCCTCGCCATCCTTCCCGCAGCGGCGCTCATCGTGCGGGTTTTCCCGGAGGTTCGGAGTCCGGAAGGCGTGTGGCAGGGCTTTCTGCTTCTTGGACTACTGCCGTTGGCGGTCATACTGGCGCGTCTCGGCCAGTGGGTTCCCGCTGTATCCGCATTCCTAGGATTCTGCGCGGTCTTCTACGTGATAGAGATAGCCTGACCGCTGGTCATCGAATCCACGTCTACCGGTGCGAATGGGATCCGCCGTGGGCCACTCGCTTAGGGATCATAGGGGAGACATCATGATTGATCACGTTAGAGCCAACAATAAAGCCTGCATCGTGAAAAGAAAAGGCGGCGGACTGCCCGACGAGGTCTTCGACAGCATCCGGGATGCCGCCGACTGGTGTAGGGAAACAGGACGGTCGAAGGCACGCCCCAAGCTCGTAATTGCGTCGATCGCCACAAGGGTGTTCTGCGGTTTCATTTGGACCGCCGAGCACGTTTCCTCCGATGATTCGGTCGACCGGGAGTTGATCTCCGGGGACGATGCCGCACTTCCGTCGTTGGAACGGGCCGATTCGGTATCCGCTTCCCATGACAAGACGCTTACGGTGCGTGACATCATCGACCGGACGTCGGAAGAGGTCGAAAAGGAGAAGCGGGACATCGCGGACCTCCAGCGGAAGCTGGAGGAAAGACAGTGGTTCCTGCAACAGCTGGAGGATTACACGTCGCCACATGAATATGATTGAGGCGATGTCAAGTAGTCACACCGGAAAGAAGCCCCATATGGAACAAATACCATTCATTCGCAGGCCAAAAGACTGGCCATTCCCGATTCCCGAAATCACCGCCGAAGCCATCAACGACCTCGTCGACGCGATTGAGCGCGGTGACCGCTATCTGGGTTCTCTATACGATGAGCTTGATGGCGCTACAAGAGAAATGGATAATCTGGATCAAGAAACACTCGTGCGTAATTACTATCTATTAGAGGAATGGGATTCTCATGCTAGGTAACGAGGCTTCTAAGGATCTTGGACAGTTTGATTATCTTATACGTAAGCAAAGCGATCCATTGATTGATCCAGTCCAACTTGAGGATAGGTTCTTATCCACTCTTGACAAAGTAGGACTATTGCAAGAAGAACCCAGGAAGAGTCAGAATGGCTCAACTAACGATAAAAGCGGAACAGTAGATGGTTTTTACTTACCGATGCCAGATCCTGCCATAGATAATCCAGGCGATGGGTATAAAGGCCCCGCGCTTGGCATATAGATTCCCGGAAGCTCAAAGAACGACTATATGGCGCCGAGATAGCAAAGCATCCCTTAGCGACGGTGACGGCGCATCGTTATCTTGAATTCATACACCGAGCTGGATTTTAGAAACGATATACCGGGCTTATCGTCTGCTGTTCTGGAGATTTTCTCATTGATGTCCTGAACTCTTTCCTCGATTCTATTTTGCGAGTCTTTTAGGGAAGACGCCAAAGCGGTGGCATTCTGAACCTTTGAGAGCAAATCATCTAGTTTTTTCTCAGTTTCAGCCTTATCATCTTTTTTGATGGAGTCCCAGAAAACATTCAAAATCTCCAATGGGCATGAGATAACGAGCAAGGCGATCATCGCTTTGCCGACATCCGCGTTTTGAATTAGGTCTCTCATTCCTGGGATGACGCTCGCTGAACTACCTAGAAGAAGGAAGAAAAATGGATAGGAGAGTATCTTCCAAACATTTAAATTGAACTTCCTATCCTCGGCGAGGTTGTGTCTATTGAATCTTGAATTTACATCCATCATCAGTAGCACAATCCCAGAAATGAATGCCAATATGTAAAAGATGGCTTTCACTGCATCCGTTTCCCCTTTTGGATCATAGTGGAACTCAATAATCCCCAAGGAAAAAACAAAAAAAAAGATATATGTAAACTGCCACGTAAGAGATTCAATATGCGCGTGGGTACCTCGGACGCATATACAACAAAGCCCGATTGTTAATATGGAAGGCCAGCCTGAAGACAGGGGCCAAATAACCTGAAGCAGGTTCCCACGTTCAAGAGCGACACCCAGAATGTACATGGGAAGAATCATGAATGTGTAAATGCAAGATAGAGCACTTAAAGCAATGGAAAGTGCTCTCATGAGTCGGCTTGTTTTGATGGGCATGAATATGCAACCTTTCTTCTATCTAATTCCAGTTATACAGACATAGCACACCCCTAATAAATGGTTCGTCATCTGCAAACAGATTCCATAGGTATTCCGAAAACGTCCGTTTATGAAACGGATTCTTTTAACCTGAGAAATTTCGATTCACTGACGAAAAAACATGTTCCATAACCCATTTCATAATCAATGTTCCGTAAGACTAGCCAACCCACTGAGTAATTGGCACCATTGATGACAGAAAAGTTAAAACTAGTTGTCAGATTCAACTGTTCTGCGAGGCAATTGCAAAATGGGCGTCTCATCTACATGAGACATTTTTAGAACCAAATGCATCATCAATTTGGCACCAAATGCCATACCTGCGCACACCCATGCCCATAGTGGCCCATCATTGGCTCCTAAGCCAGTAAAGAAAGTGCCCGCTGGAATTGCGGCCGGTTCAATCACTTTTAATGCAAGGATAAATCTGCTGCTGTGGTATTCCACCGAAGCATTTCGCCGAATTCTCTCCATCAATTCCACTGCTTCGTCAAGCTCGTTCTTATATGTTTCCTCGACTTTTTTGTCATTCGGAGGAAAAAGTTCATGGATTCTTTGGAGTTGAAGGAATAAGCGATCCGCGCTATTAACTTGACCCTCAAAAGAGGGAGCAGTGGCCCAATCTTTTAGCTGCTCTAATGCCAAGACCGCCGCTGCTTGGGCAACTTCTTCTTCCCAATTGTTTCCATCAATTTTCTGTTTCTTGACCTCTCTTCCAGGAAGAGAAGTGTTACCAAGCCACTTCGTACCGCAATTGGCAATGACCTCATCCGTTGATACATCTGGTCCTGTTGCCACAGCAAATCCAAGGAAATGGACATAGAGGTGCGTCGACTGTTTCTCAAAACAGCATGATGAGTTCCTATCCTCGGTCAATTTCCATTTGCATTTTAATAGATGCTTCTTTGCTTCTTCGAGTGGATTGTTGTAGCTGCGAGGCCAAGCGCCAAGATTGAAGAAAAACGTTTGATTCCGATTAACATCAGCGTTATCAATCGTTGAGTCCATCCCATCGCCTTTCTTTTGAACTTTTGCTAGAAACAATAATAATGGGAGGGGGGTTACTATTTCGCGTAATTTCGGGAATAACTCTCAGATTTTTTGAGAATAACTGTTTTCTATACAGCACATCAACTAAGTTTCAAGCATTTGGCCGTGAATAGAACAATATGAGTAGATATATCAGACTATTACCATACGGAGACCGCATCCCAGGCAATACGTGATGCTATGGCGTGTGCTCCGCGATATTTTTACAACAGGCACACGCCATACTGATATTTATTTGAAAAATTCAAGCGTTTTGCCGTTTTGGCAGGATAACTATGTCGGTGACGATGACGATGTAGTAGTTCTGTCCAGACATATCATGCCATTCGCAGGGACGTCCGATGAATTCGACCGTCTCGCCGCCCTTCAACGATTCCAATTCCTTGCGGATTCGACCGGTCGACGGCATGAGGGAGACGAAACGCGCCTCGTCGCCCTCGAACCAGCAGGCGCGGACGGTTTTGATGCGTCTGCCTCCGGTGAGGTTGAGCGTGGAACGTGGGCAGACGGGCGGGATCTTCACCCTGCCGATCTGCGGGCACACTCCGATGCCGCCGTTCCGTGGCAGTAGCGCTTTCCAAGAGCGGTTGTTCGTGGTGGCCATGTTCTCCTACTCCTTATCTTCCTTGAGGGTTCCCTGCGGTCGGCCGAACACTTTCTCCCGGTTCGTCGGATCGAGGTTGGTCGCGCAGCCGCTCATCGCCGTGGTCAGATTCTGCTGGGCTTTGGTCAAAGCGTCGTAATCATCCGACTTGGAGTCCACGAGTCGTTTCGCGGTCTCGTACGCGGCTTTGAGATCGCCGCAGCCTTGCGTGCCGGAAAGATCGTCCCGTTCGATGGTGGCGACCTCGCGCGCGGTGTTGTCCAATCCGGACGAGAGGTCGTCACGTCTCGCCTCGATACTGGCCTGCATGGCTTGCGGATACCATTCGCGTGCGAGGCTGCGGATCGTGTCGATGTCCTTCTGCTGGCCGATCGCGTCATACAGGTCCGTCGCTTCGGCTAGATCCTGACGGTTATGCCGGTACAGCAGGTTGCCGAGCGTGTCGACGTTCGAGTTCTCCGGCGCGTTCAACAGGTCGCGCACGTCGTCGGCGATCTGTTCCGCGTCGCCGGTGAACATGGATTGTGCCTGCTGTTGCAGGGTGCCGGACGGTTTCGTCGTCTTCTTTTTCTTGTTCTGTTTGTGGGATCGTGTCTGTGTGGATTGGCTGGATTGCGGCGTGGACGTCGTGGACGTCTGCTGTTTCCATGGGTTGGCGACCAGGACCATGACGGTGATGGCGATGATGGCGATCGCGCACCAGACGGCCGCCTGCTTCTTCGATTCGGGCGTGGACGCCTGACGATGTTTGTTCTTTCCCATTGTTGTGCTCCTTTCCCGTTTGTCAGAGGCTTGAGTCGTTGCTCGGCAGACTGTTGTCGTTGGTTTCCGGTGGCACGTACCATCCGCCGGAGTTGCCGTTGGATGTTCCGCCATTGTTGTTGTTCGTGGTTCCTCCGCCGTTGCCTTGCGGCACGCTGGTGGAGCCTGAGCCGGAAGAGCCGGAGGAGCGGCGGTATTGCGGTGTCGGCGCGGGCATCGTCTGCTGTTGCTGTTGCGGGGCTTGCTGTTGGGCTTGGGCCTGCGCTTCGGTCTGCCGTTTGGCTTCCTCGTCGGCTTTGGCTTTCGCGTCCAACGCCTGGGAGAGGTTCCCGCGCGCCTTGTCGAGCTTGGATGCCATGTCGTTCCACGTGTCGACGGTGGTTTTCGCATCGAGCTTGCGGGCCTGGCCGATCAGCTTGTCCAATGTGGTCTTCGCGGCGCGGGTCGCATCATCCGATGGTTTCGCGTCCGTCGACGCTTTCACGGCCTTGTCCAACGCGTCCCGGCATTTCCTCCTCGCGTCCGTCAACGGCTTGGCTTTGACGAGCCGGTCGACCTTGCCGGCCAGTGTGCGGGTTCGTTTCGTGGCCTTGTCGGCCTTGGTGGAGAGCCGTTCGGACTCGCTGATGGACAGGCCGGCGCGTTTGGATCGGATGAGTTTGCCGTTCGATGCGACGAGGTCACGCAGCGAGTCCACGTCCTTATCGTCCACGCCGGCCTTGTCTGCATTGCCGACCGTGGTTTTCGCTTTACCGTTGCATGCGGCCAGTTGGCTCATGGACGCTTGCACGCGCTCATAGGCGTTTTTCTCCTTGACGGCCGTCGAGTGGGAGCCCGCCAGGGCGAGGATGATGAGCAGCATGATGGCGGCGCCCGCGATGATCAGACCGCGTTTGACCCAGGTCATGGCCTTCGAGTCGTTGGATGGCGCGTCGGGGTCGGCCACGTCATCCAACGCCTCTTCCGGAAGGATGGTCGTTTCGGATTCGGGTTCCGGTCCGATCACGGTGGTTTCGGCCGGACTCTCATCCGGCGTTTCCGGGTCGGGCGGTTCGATCACGGTGGTCGGAGCCTCCGGCCCGGCCGGTGGGATGGGCTCATCCGTTTGGGTCATGTCGGGCACGATGAGCATGGGCTGTTCAGGCTCGTGTCCGGGTTTGGCCGGCGGTGGCGGGGGAGTGGGCTGTTCAGGCTCGTGCTCGGTTGGAATGTTCTTCCGGCCGCGGCGTTTGCGTGGCTTGCGTTCCTGCCTGGCGGGCTTGTCGTCCTCCTGCGTGTCTTCCTGCAGGGAGTCGATCCACGCGAGGTCGTCACGCAGCGAGTCCGACGGCGTCAACTGGTCGAACAGGCTGGGCTGTTCGCTGCTCATCGTCCATCCTTTCCACGTTCGAACACGTCGTCGAGCTGGTCGAGCATACGGTCGCAATGGTCGAACACGTTGGCTGGATCACCGTCCACAAGCCGGTTCAACCGTTCGGTCAGATCGTCCTGCATGTCGATGGAGCATGGCTGGTAGGCGTCGTCGAACTGGCTGCTTCCGTATTCGCGGAGGATGCTCCGTCCCTGGTCGATCAGATCGGCGAGGGCGCGGCGGTCCTCGTCCGTCATGAGCATGGAGCGTTCCTGGTCGCGCGTGAGTCTGACGGCAGCCGTGACAGCACGGTCGAGCCGGTCACGGCTCGACCGTTCACGTGTCGTGTAGTCCAGGAGGGCGCGACGGATCCGTTCCTCGTCATTCCTCGCGGCGGCCAGATGCTCCGGCTTGTGGTCCATGGCATAGTTGCCGCGCAGGCCTTCCAATCCGGCGCGCCACTTGTCGACCTGGTCGGACAATGCCTTGTCGTCCCGATCATCCTCGTCATCGACGCGGGTGGGTGTCATCAGATCGCATACCGCGTCCAATCCCTCGGACGCGTTCGTGAACCGCCAGGACGGTCCGAAGCCGGGCTCTCCGGCCCAACCGCCGTCGCGTTCGAACCAATGCCTGTACTCGTCGCATCGCGCCTGTTCGCGTTTGCGGTCGTCCGCCGTGGACAGGTGGTGCTTGTGGTCCGCGCTGGACGTGTCGGCCGAGGACAGGTATCCCTTGACGCGTTCCAACGACGAGTGGATCAACGATTGCAATGTCGGCGCGTACAGGCCGCCGTTCGGGCTCGCGACGATCATGTCCATGTAGCATTTGAGCGAGTAGACCTCCTGGACCACGTCGTCGTGGCGGATCCAACAGGATGGCAGGGTGCGCGCCCAATCCGTGTAATGCGTGGTGAGGAACCGGCCCATGCGGATGGTGTGCAGCATCATCAGATCGATGTCCATGCGCGTGGGGGAGCCGGTCAGGTCCAACGGGCGGGCCTCTACCATGGTGGCGAGGGAGTTCTGCGGGAGTTTGGCCCACAGGCCGGGACCATGCTCCGGCTCGTTGAGCGGGGCCATGGTGATCTGCGTGAGAAGCTGGTCCAGGTTGCGCGCCATGGAGGACGGCAGGTCCTTGCCGGTCAGCTCCTTGTATTTGCCGTTCACGGCGGCGGTCAACTGTTCGTACGCGTGCTCGCATTGCTCCCTGACGGACAGTTCTCCACGCTGCCTGTTCACCATGTCGTCGAACATGGTCCTGACTTCCTCCTGGAAGTCGCGTTCCATGTCGTCGGTCCAGAACGACGGCCGTTCCAAACCGTCCGTCACGCCACCCGGGGTGGACGGTCCATGCTCCGGCTCGTCCCGTCCCGTGGCGTCGTCCATGACCGCATCCGGTTCCCCGGGCTTGTCGGCCTCGTCCGGCGTGGTGGATTCCGTCGGCGTGGACGCGGGGGAGACCATCTCGTCGAAGAACTTGTCCACAGCGTCGTCGCTCATGCGGTCGCTCCTTCCGTCTCATGCCATGCCTGGCCCGCGGCGGGACGTAGGTCCTCCAACCCCTCGCGCCACCAGTCGCGGTCGTGGAACATGATCATGTGCACCAGGGCGGGCGCCTGGCCCAATGGTTCCACGAGCGCGTAGCCGACGGGCAGGAGGCTCAGTTCCTGCTGGGTGACGGATTCCTCACGTTCGTGGCGTGTGGTCAGACCGCCCAACGGCCCCTGGCCCGGATTCCAGGAGGATTCGCGGCGTGTGCGGTGGTGCGTGCCGATCTGGCTGATCCACCATTTCAACGTCTCGTCGTCGGACACGCCCTTGAGCATGATCCGATGGCAGTTCTCCCACACGGTCTGCTCCACGGCCTTGCCGTACCCGTCCTTCTCGTCGGCCATCTGCTGGCGGGACTGTTCCACGATGATCAGCTGGTAGCCGTTGCCGCCGCCCTGGGTGATGGCGTTGCGCAGGCCGGGCCATTTCTCGATGTTCGACAGCTCGTCCAACACGAACCGTGCGGGAGGCTCGATCTTGCCGCGCGAGCCGGACGCCTTGTCGAACGCGAGGTCCTGGCACGCCTCCTGGAACGTGTCGAGCAGCAGGCTCACGAAGATGCCCGCGTTGCCGGCGACGCCGCCGTCACGGCGTGGCTTGGACAGCACGTACACGGTGTCGCCGCGCAGGACCATGCGTTTCGGGTCGATCAGTCTCGGGTCGGACGGGCTGAGGTTCATGCGGGCTCGCACGTTAGGATCGGCGAGGATGCTGAACGCGTTCTTCACGCCGAACCATTCGCTGCCCTTCTGCCTCGGGTCCACGTGGGGCAGGGCGTTCAGGGTCGCGGCCCAACGGTCCATCTCGCGTTCGTTCGTGTACTTGCGGATCAGGTCGGCGGCCTCCTGCGCGTTCTCCGGGGACAGGCTCCACTTGTAGCAGTCGTTGATGGTACGGTCCGCGATCGCCGCCGCGTACAGCATGGCCTGCACATACATGGTGGCGCTCACGCCCCACTCCTGGTTGTTGGAGCCGCTTCCCATGCCGCCGATCGCGACCATGGTCTGCGCGCGGCGCATCGCCACGGCCGGATCGTCGCAACCCTGCAATGGCGTCCAGTTCATGTTGTGGCGCGTGTCCGGATCGTTCTCCGCGACGCCTTCCGGGTCGAAGATGTGCGTGGTGCCCGCGCCACGGCCACCGTATTCGGCCCCGTTCTTACGATCCTTCACACCGCATTCGCGCAGGTAGCGGGTCGTTTTGATGATGTCGCCTCGCGTGGAGGTCGCGAGCACGAAACCGGGAGCCTCGACCACGCTGGGGATGACGACGCTGACGGTCTTGCCGGAACGGGTAGGACCCAACACGTAGATGTGCCGTTCGGAACCCAGCCACACCTCCATGTTCCACGAATCGCCCACATACCATGCCGCATGCCATGGGCGCGGACGAATGGCGCCCGGCCTACGATACCGGAAATCCTCAAGCATGCGCGGCAGGACGGAGGGGAGCACGTCACGGTTGACGGCGCGTGGACCGTAATCCGCGGCGATCTGACGCCAGGTGGCGACGCCGGGACGCGTGGACAGCCAGTCCGCGGCCCTTTCGCCGGAATCACGGTACGCGTCCCAGAAGATCCACAAAACCATGACCAGCATGAACGCGATGGCGAACACTGGCAGGGTGAGCAGCGTCCACGCGAGCATGCCGCCTTTGACGAGCAGGAACATGATCATGGAGAGGATCAGCGCGAACACGCACACCATCGCGCCGGCACGAACCACGAGATGGCTTTCCTCGTCGGACAGGCGTTCCAACAGATGCGTGTGCCGGCTCAGCCATACGCCCGTCTTGGACGATTCAAACCTTTTCCACACGTCCATGACCTTGCGGCGGTTGTCCGCGTTCAGTTCCTCACGGTCATACGAGCCATCATTCCAATATCGGGCCATACCATTCCTCCTTCGCGATTGTTTTTCCCTGGAAGGGCTTGTCTCACGACGCTTTTCGCAGGCTCGACGTGTCGAACACGTCCGCCCACATGGGTCCCGCGACCGGCAGTATCATGCGGGGATGCTCGCGTCCGATACGCCAGATGCCATAACCCTGCGCCAAGCGTGGTATCTGTTCGAGTTCGTCCTCGCTCAAGTCGGGGATGAGACGGTTCAGCAGGGGGATGTTCTCACCGCCCTGCCGGTAGATGATCTTCGTCTCCATCAGATTCATCAGCTGTTCGACCTTGCCGCGCAGGCCGGAGCCGGCGGTGAACACCTGGGTCATGTCCGCGACGCCATGCACGATCAGCCATGTGGCGCACCCCCAGTGGCCCGCGGAACGCTGCCGGGTCTGCAACGAGTCGACCAATTGCGGGTTGCTCAGCAGGTCCCACGCCTCCTCGCACACGATGATGCGGCGCAGGCCGTCACGCGCCTGCAGCAGGCGGTCGATCCACGAGCTGACCGCCGCGGTGTACACGCGTTTCAACGTGGGATCCTGAAACACGGGACCGGACGTGTCGAACACGATGATCGGGGCGGCCGGATCCAACGTGATCGTGGACTCCTTGTCGAACATGCCGCTCATGGTTCCGCCCTCGACCATGGGGGAGAACACGCGGGCCGCCTCGCTGGCCTTCTCGCGCGCCAGATCACGGTAATGCTCGAAGCCGTGGATATGCGAGTATATGGAATCCACCCAATCCCAGTCGGACAGTCGTTTGACCGCGTCCTGCAACGTCATCGGACCGATCCCGTACGAGGCGATGAGCTGGTCGATCAGGGACAGCATGTCCTTGTCCAACGGGAATGGACGGTCCGGTTCCCTCACCGCCTCGGCCAACGCCATCATGGCGCTTTTCCTGCCGGCCAGGACCTCCTGGCGCAACGCGCGCTTGTCCTCCTCGGATTTGAGGTGGGACATGTCGGGCATGGCGAACGGGTTCAGGTAATTGCCTTTGCCGGGGGAGACGACCTGCCCGCCGGGAATGGCCCGCGCGATGGCCTTCCATTCGCCCTGCCGGTCGGATTGGACGATGATGTTGCGTCCGAACCCGATCTCGCGCACGGCGATCGTCTTCGCGCAATAGCTTTTGCCCTGGCCGCGCAGGCCGCTGAAGAACAGGTCGGGACTGGTGGTCATGTGCGCGTCGTACGTACCCCAGCAGTCAAATTGGAACAGTTCGCGGGAAAGCGCGTCGATGCCGATCGGCGGACCCGGGATCAGCTGCGCGCCGGAACCGGCCACGAAAGTGGTGAGCACTCCCGCCCGTCCCGTGCTGGTCTGATGCCATGGGATCAGGGGACGTTCGTTGAAATCGCGGGTGATCATGTCCAACGGGCTCGCGGAACCCAACGGGAGCATGCCTTCCTCGTCACGCTGCCGCGCCTTGTACAGGCTCTTCGTCTGGCTGACCTGCTTCGACACCATCGAATACAGGCGTCCGCGAGCCGATTCGACCGCGTCGCGGTCGGAACGCGAATACCGGTGTTCCGGCACGCGCACCGACCGGCCGGCGCCGTCACGCACGCGCATGAGCCAGTCGAGTTCGGGAATGGACAGTCTGGTCGGCGCGGGAACGAAACCCACCACGCCGACGCCACGCCGCGCGGGACGGCCGAGCCTGTGCCCATCGTCCTCCAACATCGGCACGAACGGATCGGCCCCATCGCCGTCCGGTTCCATGCCATCTGCTTCCGAACCGTCGTATTCGTCTTCATCGTCGACGGACATTCCCACCTCTTTTGAAAAGACGGAAGATGGGCGGGAGGAATCCCGTGGATACGGAACCATCCCACCCATCATGGATGTGAGCCGGTCCGACATCACACGTTGTATCCGGCATGGGCCATCAGCATGCCCGCCACGACCATCAGCACGAAGCAGACGACGGCGAGCACGATGAACAGGACGGCCTTGCCTTGACGGGTCTTACGGCTCATGGCGAGAACCTTTTCCTTGGTCTTGCGGCCAACGAAGGTGCTTTTCTGTTTGACGGCCATGTACACGAACGCCTCATACAGGCATGAGGCGGCGACGACCATCAGGACCAGGATGCAAAGAGTTGCAGCCATATGGATTCCTCCCTAGTTAGGACATGTCCCGGAATCGGCCGGCCATGCGACCGTACGGTTCCGCACAATCCACATGACACGCGGACGATATCAGACAGGGGGATTGGCGTGCCCATGCCGGTGCCGCCGGGCCGGTATCAGCAATGGCACTCCCAGCATCATGATGGAAAGGCCGGCGACCGGTGCCGCGTGGAGGATGCCACCGGCCTGCGGGAGTGTGGATTGCAGTCCGGCCCAGTCGGCGTACAGGTCGACGGTGGCGGTGGTCATCCTGCCGTACAGTGATTCGCCGGTCTTATACTCCACACCCGAACCATCCGCGGCGAGGTTCCAGCCGTGGAACACGAAGCCCTTCTTCGTCCAGCCGTCGGGCAGGCCGATGGCCTTCATGTCGAGGTTGTTCGATGCCCACACGCGTTTGACGGTCTCGTCGGTGCCTCCGTCGTTGGAGTGGAAGACGACGGTGATGACGGGCGGGGTGGGCGCCCACTGCGCGTACAGGGTCCCCACCGCGTTCTCATGGGTGAGCAGGTCCGCCACGGTCTGCTTGTCGGTGAACGATTTGCCTGTGCCGTCGGGGCGCGTGTTCCAGCCGGTGAGGCTGTAGCCGTCTCGTTGGAACGTGGCCGCGGTCAGCGCCTGGGGCGTGCCGTAGGTGAACAACTGGTCCGACATCGCGCCGCTGGTGGAGCCGTTGCCGTCGAACCGGATCCTGTAGACGGCGGGCCTGTACCGGGCGGTGTACACGGTGTCGCCGGTTATCGGCTTCGTCACGTCCTTGTCCCAGCCGGTGAACACGTAGCCGTCACGGGCGATGCCGTTGTGTGTGACCGGGTCCACCTGGGTCAGCTGCAGGTGGTGGACGACGGCCGCTCCGAAGTCGGACCATGCGCTGATCTGGGTGAATCCTTGGACCGTGCCGGAGTATCCGATGGTCGAATACCAGACCACGTCCGTGCAGACGGTCCCCTTGGCGCATCCGTAACCGGACCAGTCGCTCTGCCCGTCCAGGTCGCGTTTCAGATGGTAGCCCAGGGCGCCGCCCGCGACGGCGTTCCGGTAGTCGGCGTCCGCGTCGACCCGGATCGTGCTGTTGGCGTCCACATGGCGCTTGGCCGAAGTGGAATAGTCGTCGCGGCCGGTCTGTCTCTTGCCTTGCGCGGTGATGGCGCCGCCCCAACCGTCCGTGTTGAAGTCCATGTCCGGGTCGGCCAGCCACGTCGTGTCGGCGAGACTCGGCGCGGTGGCCATGCCGCCGTCCTTGACGCGCATGGTGGTGATCGTCTTGCCGTCGAGGGCGGCGAACGTGACCTTGTGGTATACGGTCCTCTCGCCTTTGAAGGTCATATAGCCGCCATCCGCGCGCGCGTACGCGGCGGTGAGCTTCGACGCGTCGTAGGCGAGGCCCTTGCCGTCGTCGCCGACGAGCCGGGTACAGCCGGTGAACATCAGGTCGGAGCCGGTGACGTTGTCGACGGTCCAGTTGTCACCCACATAGATGCGGGTCACGGTGAGGTTGCGGAACATCGACGGCGTGGTGGTCAGGCTGTCGGTGTTCCAGCCTGACAGGTCGAGCGTGGACAGGCCGACGCAGTCGGCGAACATGCCCGTCATATTCAGCACGTTGCGCACGTTCCACTTGGACACGTCCAACCGGCTGAGTCTCCGGTCGTTGGAGAACATCCACGTCATGCCCGTCACGTTCGACGTGTCCCAGGCGGACAGGTCGCCCACGTCTGTGAGGTTGCGGCAGTTGTCGAACATCTGGTTCAGATGGATCGTGTTGGAGGTGTCCCAAGAGGACAAATCCAACATGGCGAGATTGGTGCAGTAGGCGAACGTGCCCTGCATGTCTCTGATCCCGCCGGTCTTCCACTTGGACACGTCGAGCCTGGTCAGGCCCGTGCATCCGCCGAACATGTTGCTTATGGTCCGGACCTTGCCCATGCGCCAGTCGGCCACGTCGAGCGTGGTCAGCTTCGCACAGTTTTGGAATGTGGCGGACGCGTAGACGAGACTGGCCGTGTTCCATGCGGATATGTCAAGCTTGGACAGTTCCGAGCAGCCTTGGAACATGTTGACGGCCTGCTGCAGGGCATGCACGTCCCATTCGGACACGTCAAGCACGGTCAGCCTCGCGCATTTGTAGAACATGCCGTTGGCGAACCAGACCCTGCCCATGCTCCACGCGGACACGTCCAGTACGGCCAGGTTCGAGCAGTTGCGGAACATGTAGCCCGTATACATGGCATTGGCCGTGTTCCAGGAGGACGTGTCCAGGGACGTGAGCCCCGAGCAGCCGTCGAACGTCGATTCGAACGTGGCCACATGCGACACATCCCAGCCGGACACGTCCAATGCGGCCAGGTTCGAGCAGTTGCGGAACATGCGGCTCGCGTTCGTCATGGAGCCGAACCGCCATGCGGACGTGTCCAGGGACGCGAGGCCCGCGCAACCGTCGAACATGCCGTCCGCGTTCGCCACATGCGCCATGGCCCATGGGATGACGGCCGTCTTGAGGTCCGCGCAGTTGGAGAACATGCCGTTGACGGCCGTGGCCGCGTCGCCGACGTCGGACAGGTCGATCGACTCGATGCCCGACCTGGAGAACGTGTTGGCCCAGCCTGTGATCCCGTCGGCGTTCAGGACGCCCTTGAACGACACGCTTCCCAGTCTCGTGTCGTTGGCGAACGCGGAGTCCATGCTTTCCAAATCGGCCATGTCCAGATTCGCCAGATCGACGGATTCCAGCTGGCTGTATTCGGGATCGGTGGTGTTCGCGGAGGCGAACGCGTGACTCAGCGTCGACGAGGTTTTGACGCCCGGATCGAACGACACGGACCTGATGTAGGCGGCGTACCGGTACCACGGCCAGTCGGACGCGTTCGCGCCCGTGGGCAGCGTGCCCGACGTCCCGTCGGCCGGCGTGACCGTCAGCCGCATGTCGGGGGTGACGTAGAACAGGCAGGTGCCCGCCGTGCCCGACGCCAACGCGTCCGACGGCACGACGGCCGACCGGACCTGCAGGTCGGCCGCGGTCAACGGTTCAGGCTCCGCGACCTCGGACCGTTTCGGAGCGGGCGCCGACGACCTGTCCAATGCCGTGGATGCTCCGGACTGCGATGCCTCGTCGGCGTGGGCGGTGCGCACCGCGAGCATGGACGGGGCGAGTCCGGACAGCATGCCGGCCAGAACGGCAAGGATGGCCAGTTTGCGGGTGATGCGCTTCAGCATGTCACATCACCCGCCTTGCATGGCTCAGCCCAGCCTGCGCCGGCGCATGAGGACGAATGGGATGGCGAGGATAAGAAGCCCCCCCAGGATTGTTGTCAGATTATGGGTCATGGTTCCTCCACTCCAAGGCAGGGCGGTCTCGGGTAGGCGCTGCCATTGCGCGTACAGGACGCCGGTCGCGCCGTCGTGCGTGAGCAGGTTCGTCACGGTCTGCTTGTCCGTGAACGCCTTGCCCTTGCCGTCCCCGCGCGTGTTCCAGCCGGTGAAACGGTAGCCCTCGCGCGTGAACGCGTTCGCGGTCAATGTCTGTCTCCGGTCGTACGTGTGGCTTTGTTCGGCCATGGCGCCGGTGCCGCCGTTCGCGTCGAACCGGACCTTGTAGACGGCTGGCCTGTATTGGGCCGTGTACACGGTGTCGCCCTCGACCGGCTTCGATGGGTCCTTGTCCCAGCCGGTGAACACGTAGCCGTCGCGGGCGAGACCGTTGTGCGTGGTCGGGCCCACCTGGGTCAATTGCATGTGGTGGACGGTGGCGGTGCCGTAGCCGTTGAATCGGTCATTGGCTATCTGCACCCAGGGCTCGATCGTCTGGGAAGAGGCGAGTCCGGCCGTGAGAACGGCGTCCACTTCGCATTGCCGCCCATTCGGACAGGTGTCCCATCCCTGATAGGAATTGCTTCCGTTGTTGATGTTGAAGCCGATTCCCGAGCTCTTGGCGGCATTCGTGGCATTCGCTTCCGAATAGTCGGCATCCGCCTCGACATGGATGGCCGCATTCGCACCGACGGTCTTGCCGTTCGCCCTGGTGTCGCGGCTATTGACCGTCAGGCCGTCCTTGGTGAATGTGGGCGAACCATGCCACCAATCGTCGCGCCATCCGTCCACGTTGTCGAAGTTCATGTCCGGATCGGCCAGCCACGTCGTGTCGGCCAACGCGGGCACGGTCGGCGTGGTCCCGTACTTGGCCGTGCCCGACGTGATGGTCCGGCCCCGCCAGTCCCTGAACTCCGTCTTATATGTGTTCGCCTCCCACTGGGTATACAGGGTCAGGGTGTCGCCCTCGGCCGGGTACGCTACATCGGCGCCCGCCTGGTAGGCGGTGCCGGTGCCATCGGCCTTGGTGTTCCAGCCGGCGAACGTGTGGCCCTTGCGCAGGAAGACGCCGGCCTCGGCGGTCGTGGCGGTGGTGCCGGGGTCCCCGACCTTCGTGAACGCGTCGCCGTCTCCACCGTTCGGATCGTATCGGATGGCGGACTGGCCAGCGCCGATGGCGGGGTCGATGGTCTTCGTGGTCAGGGTCCGGCTCCTGTACGCGTATTCCGTTCCCCGCGTCTCGACGGATACCCTGTTGGGGACGCTTTCGTCCTGGAAACGGACGTAGAAGGTCGTCTGCGCCGCCTGCCATATGTTCCCGGTGTTCCTCTGGAGCTCCAGGGTCGCGGGGTCGGAGCTGTCGGGCGTCTTCAGCGAATTGGCCAGTCCGGGAAGTCGGGATCCGATGTTGTAGGCGATGTCCCATGAGCCGTCCTTCCGTTCCATGACGGCGACGGATCCCACGGGCAGATTCGCCACCGCCTTGTCGTAGGTGGATATGTCCACGTCGCTCTTCCATGAAAGACGGAAGACGCCCGTGCGGACGTCCAGGTAGCCGGGGGTTCTGCCGTCGACCGCCTTCAGGACGAACGCCCCGTTATTGCCGTTGTTGGACACGTCCAGGCTTGTGATCCGGCCTGATTCGGGGATGATGCGAGCCCAGCCGACCTGCGATTCCGTTCTGATGCCGGACGTGTCCGGACCGTCCATGATGGAGCGCATCGTGCCGCAGTTGAGGAACCATTGGTTGACCTCGATGCTGTTCCCCTGCACTTGGGGGACCCATTCCCCGTTGCTGTTCGACGCGCATGGCGTGTTGGCCTGTGGCCGGCTCGCGAACGTGTATGCGGACGACGAGCCTATCCTCCATGTGGACGTCTTCGATTCGGGTGTCCACCTCCACAGTTTGTTCGTCGCGGCCAGGTCGCAGGAGTAGGAGCCCAATGCCGTCGTTCCGGTACGGGTCAGCTTCAATATGGTGTTGTCGCCGTCGGCGTTGGATACCGTGAACACGGCGTTTCCCTGCCTGTCGAGCAATGAGGGCGGCAGGGTCGTCCTGGAGAACAGGTTGGGTCCGAAATGGCTGCCGGACGCCGACGTGGCCTTGACCAGGACGGTATCGCCCTCCCGGAGCGCGCCGATGTCGTCGATGCGCAGGCGGACGGTCGCCGTCACCTGCAGGCCGTCCGACGCGGTGGTCTGGTCCGACAGTTCCCTGCCGTTCGCGTCCGTGACGCCGACCCAGCTCGCGTCCCCCACGTCCTTGATGTTATACGTCGCGGCCGCATGCGCCGACGGCGCCACGAACGCGCCCAGCAGGCATGCCAGGGCGGCCAGCAGGCTTATGAGACGTTTCATTTCAGCTCCTATGCTCCTTCGGGCGGAAAGCATCATCGGTGTGCCGGCAGAGGCGTTCAGGGTCGCGTCGCGTCACGGCCAGGCCGGCCAGGAATGTGATGCCGCAGCATGCCAGGGCTCCGTCCCGTATGGTTTTCGAGTCCGTTTCCCGGGTTTCGCTTGGGGTTGGCGTGTATCGTTCGCCGGTGACGAGCAGTCGGCGGCTGTTGCCGGTGTCCGTGCAGGTCACGAGTGTGGCGAGGTCCCTGCCCGGTTGGATGCGCAGGGCGTCCGTGTCTTTCGGACTGGTGATCCGGATGCTGGTGATGCGGTAGTGCAGCACCCGGCCGTACACGCCGATTGTGAACGTCTGGCCTTTCCTGAGCTCGTCGAGCCGGGTGAACAGGGTCCTGCCCTCCATGTTCGTGTGCCCGCTGATCACGGTACGCGTATTTCTCCCGCCCACGGGCAGTGACGTGCCGTGCACGTGGCCGAGCCCATCGTCCAGGACGTCCGCGCCGGTGCCGTGCCGGATGGGCAGCTCCACGCCGATCGCGGGGATGGACAGCACGCCCATGGTGCCCGTGGCATCCAACCGCAGCAGGCTCTGGTATTCCGTGTCGTCAGTGAAGTCCGCGTCGCGTGTGCCGTCCGCACGGATGATCTCGCCGATCTGCACCTGTTGGGCGGCCAGCAGGCGGTTGTACTCGTCGGCGGCTTCGAGCCGCGCGTCCGTGTCCGTGGCCGTGGCGGCCGACACCTGGGCGGCCTGTGCGGTGGCCGTGAGCCTGCCGTCGGTCACCCATTGGTTCAGTGGGGGGGTGCAGATGATGGCGAGTCCTCCGATGACCAGCAGTGTGGCGAGCAGCGTGTAGACGCGGGAGACGATCCGGTCCCGGTGTTCGAGCCGGCGGCGGCGCGCCTCGGCGCGTCCGCCCGACACGATGGTCCAGTAGTCGTCTTCCCGCGTCATGAGTCAATGCCTTCCCGTCAGAGGGTGTGGGCCTCGCGGCGGCGCTTGGACTGGACGGTGAGGTAGGCGACGCCACCGGCCATGGCGATGACGACCACGCCGATCATGGTGTTGCCGAGCAGGCCGCCGGTCTGCGGCAGTTCGGTCAGGGCGTCGATGTTCCTCACGGTGATCGTGTACTCGTTCTTCGAAGTCGGCTGGCCGGAGATCAGCTTGTTCGCATCACCGTCCACGGTTACGACGCCCGCATCCGTGATATGGAAGTTGAACGTGGCGGTCACAAGGCTGGTCATGTTGTCCGGGACCTTCGACTCGACCATCTGGTAGTCGCCCGCGCCCAGGCCGGCGATGTTGACCTGACCGTTGTCGCCGGTGAGGAATTCGGTGGCGTCCTTCTGCTCGGCCACGTACGACCAGCTGCCGCCGGTCTGCTTCATCCACTTGTTGGTGTTCGTGTCCTTGATCTTGAAGCCCGCGCCGGCCAGTGTGGTCTTGCCGTCCCAATTGGTCTTCTTCACGTTCAGATCGTATGCGCTCACGGTGGCTGTGTCGTTGGTGTCCACGGTGGTGGCGGCCTGAGCCGTGCCGTCGTATTGGGTGCTGGCCAAGGCGACCGTGTTGCTGGCCTGCTTGGCGCGGGTTGCGTTCGTGACGGTGGCCTTGTAGGTGACGGTCACCTTCTTGTTCTCATACTGTTTGACGAGATTCTGGTCGAACGTGGCGGTGAAGCCGTTGGTTTTCACGACGGTCGGTTTGATGGCGGTCTGGCCGACCTTGAACACGGGGTCGCCGGACAGGGTCAGTCCGTCCATCGTGTCGGTGACGACCATCTTCACGGTGTTCTGCTTGTTGCCCAACGTGAACTCGTATTGGAAGTCCACGGTGTCGCCCACGTTCCACGAGGCGCTCGACGCGGCGTTGCCCGCCTTCGAGTCGATGAGCGTGGCCTTGTCCTTGCGGTCGTGGGACACCTTCTTGTCGATCGCGACGGTCTTCGACTTGATCGTCAACGCGCCCAACGTGACACCGTTCAGGGTCTTTGAACCTTGGATGGGCGTGCCGACGATCATCGGACTGCCCGCGGAATCCACGATCAGATACAGACCGTTCGGCAGGTCGGCGACGGTCATCGTGGCGCCGGAACCGGTCACGGTCTTCGTGACGGTCGGCGCCTTGCCGTCCGTTCCGGCCGTTGAGGCCGTGGCGGCGAGCTGTTTGGCCGCCTCGCGCAGCTGTCCCTGCACCGTGCCGGTCGGCTCGCCGTCCTTGCCGACGTGGGCCAGGTCGCCGGCCGCGTCGAAGCCCTGCAGGTCGGCGATGCCGGCCTTGGCGTTGGCGGCGGCGATCCACTTGTCGGACGCGTCGTCGATCTTGTTCACGGTCAGGGATTTCACGTCCGTGTCGCCGTTCGCGGTGATGTCGCCGTAGGAGCCGAGACGGTAGAAGTCGAACGTGTGGCCGGTCAAAGTGTTGCCTTGGGCGGCGTTCAGCGTGATGGATGCGGTGCCGGTATCGCTCGTGGTCGGCGTCTCGACGGCCATGGCCGTGCCGGCCAGTCCGAGTGTGGACAGGCTCGCGGCCGCCGCGCACATCGCGGCGAGACGTTTCAGGTTCGTGTTCTCCATTGGATATCCTTTCTTGTTGTGGAGGCGGGGGATGCGACGGTCCTTGTCGGCCGGGGAGGCGTCCCCGCTAGTCCACGTGGCCGGTGTCAGCGGGCCGGCTGATATCCGTGTCCGTGTGGGTATGGCGGATTTCTTCCATACGCCGGTCGGCGCGTGCCGCGACGACGCACATGCTCCATGCCATCAGCAGGCCGAGGAGCCAGAAGACGGCGATGATGATGATTACGCCCATCGTGTTCCCTCCTTGCATCGGGGGATTCTCGTTCCCTGTGCCGTTCTTTCCACATGCACCACGTCCGATACCGTTACGGGGGTGATTGTGAGGGCGTGTGGCGTGTGGAGCCGGTTTTCCTTTTTCGTTTCCGAACGTCGTTGGACGGGAGGCATGAGGGCCGCAGGGATATGAGGAGCGCAAAGGGAGGAAAAAACGGCCGGAACAGGTTCGGGAAACCCTTGTATGGGTTTCCGTCGTCCTGTTCCGGCCGTCTGTAGGATGGTATCGGATGTTCGGTTATGTTCGGGATGCGGTCTCGCTGGCTTGATCATGCCGGAAGCCGTCAAGACCTGCGAAGAGGGTCAGACCAGGCCGATGCCGGGATCGTCCGGCCGCGTATCGTCCGGAATATCGGCCGGGTCCGGCGGTTGGAGTCCTGGGGTCGGGTCGTCCAATCCATGGTCGGGATGCAAACCGATCATGTGGGGCGCGGCGACGTCCCTTTGATGTCTGATGATCGGGAGCCGGCCACGCAGCAGGCCCGTGATCCGGTCGATGAGCATGGGGGAGAGGCGCTGGTTGGTGGAAAGCTGTTCGTGGACGATGTCGGGCACGTCGTCCAAAACACTGAGATCGTACCTGTCCCAATCGTCGATGAGGGACAATTGCCAGTACGCGTTGTCCTCCTCTCCCCATTGGTCGGTCCAGAACGGTTTCGTCCGGTAGTCCCCGTTGTCCATGGCGTCGGGATCCATGCCGTTCCACAGGCTCGCTCCGCTGTCGTAGATCGGGGCGGGACGGATGGCGAAGGATTCCACGTCCCTGATCAGACCGAAATTGTTGTAATGCCGGTCCGTGTTGCGTAGCAGGAAGTCGAGGAACAGGAAATCATCCGTGGCGTGCATGATCGCGTCACGGTCGATGCCGAGCCGTTGGCAGGCCTCCACCCAGATGTCGCGCCGTTCCCGGCATCCTCCCTTCCGGAAGATCCGCATGATCTGTCCGGCGGGAATGAGCTCCTCCGTATCCGAAAGCATTTCGTCGCATGCCGACACCCTGGCCCCGTTGATCCTGCCCACACGGTATTCGACATGGTCGATGCCAAGCAGGCGGGCCGTTTTCCACGCTATCCGCTCGTTGTCGGGCTCCTGGCCGGACCGTCCCGCCTTGATGAGGGTCCTGACGCCGTCGTCACGGATGATCCACCGTTTGGGCAGGTCTCCGGCGCTGGTCACGTCCGGCGTGTTCACGTCGCCGATACGGGATGAGTCGCCGGTGAACAACGCCTTGCCGAGCCGTTCGTCGAAATCGTTGTGGAAGAAGTTGAGGTCCTCCCAACGCAGCGTGTCCATGCCGGCGGGACGGATCCAGTACTGGTCGGACAGGCTCAATCCCATGGAACGGTCGAGCAGTTCTTTTCCGGAGGGGATGCCCGTGGCCATGAGCAGCGTGCGCAGGCCGTCCCTTGTGGCGGGGATTCCCCGGGACCGCCACCATGCGGTCACCGAATCACTGTCGGGTCGGGGCTGTCCATCCACGTACATACCGACCGGTACACGGCTCGGATCGAACACGTCACCCACTTCGAGGATGAAACCCGCGTTCGATGAGTACGCGAATTCCAGTACCGGATGGTTCCGGCACATCAGTACACGGTTCATTTCAAATAGCATCGGACCCCGCGATTATGGTGGATGGATTCATTGCTTCCCGTTTCCCATGGTAGCAACGTGGATGTCCTTCGTTCATGTGGACGTTCCAGGGGAAACGGACGGCCGGAAAGGGTGCGGACATCCTTTCCGGCCCCACATTGGGAATCCATGTTTGTATTGCCCTCTGCTAGGCGGCCTGGCTCGCGACGGGTCTAAGCTTCGGCCCGGCCTTCCGACCGGAAAGAAGGGCATGGGTTAAAGCTGTACCCCCATATATCCGCGGATTCGCGACATTACAAATGTTTATACCCCCGGCGGAAAGTCCATGATGCGGAACCGTGGGAAAGAGAAACGGCCGGAACAGGGTCGGGAAACCGTCATGTGGGTTTCCGTCGTCCTGTTCCGGCCGCCTGTTTGTTTGGAGGGGGAATTGGGTCAGCGCATGCCGTGGCGTGCGGTCACGTCCATGCGGCGGCGTTTCAGGTCGAGCGTGGCGGCGCCCATGCCGGCGAACGCGACGACGGCGAGGATGATGCCGTTCGTGTCCGCGCCGGTGGATGCCATGACCTTGTCGGCCTTGGCGGCCGCTTCGACCGTGGCCTGCTGGGCGGCGTTCAGACTGGTCTGGCCGGCATTGTCGTCATGCTTCGGGTTGGCGGCCTGCTGGGCCGTCTTGAGCGCTGCCTTCGCGGTCTCGTAGTCGCTCTTGGCCTGGGCTTCGACCGTCTGGGCCTGCTTGAGGTCGGCCTGCGCCTTGGCGAGGATCGTCTTGGCCTGGTCGAGCGCGTCCTGTGCTTCCTTGACCTTGGCCTGCGCGGTCTTGACGGCTTCCGTGTCCTTCGCGTCGCTCTTGGCCTTGGCGAGGCGTGCCTGCGCGTCGGTCAACGCCTGCTGCGCGTTCCTGACCGCGGTTTCGGCGTCCGTTTCGGACTGCTTGGCCTTGTCGGCCTCGTTCCTGGCGGCGTCGTATGCCTGGGTCTTCGCGTCCAGGTCGGCCTGTGCGGCGGCGAGGGCCTGGGTCCTGGCCGCGAGGTCCGTCTTGGCGTTTTCGAGGTCCTTGACCTGTTGGGCGGCCTTGTCGCTTTCCTTCTTGGCCTGCTCGTACGCGGTCTGGGCTTGGGTGAGTTCGTCCTGCGCGGTCTGCTTGGCCTGCTGGGCCTGGTCGGCTTCGCTCTTGGCCTGGTCGTATGCGGTCTGGGCCTTGGCGAGGGCGTTCTTCGCGTCGGTCAGCACGTCGAGACGCGTGTCGGCGGCGGTCTTGTCCTGTTCGGCCTGCTTGACGTCCGTGTTGGCCTTGTCGAGCGCGGCCTGGGCTTGGGTGAGACGCGTCTGCGCCTGCTCGTCGGCGGATTTCGCCTGCTCGTACGCGGTCTGCTTGGTCTGGCGGTCGGTTTCGGCGGTGGTGAGGCTGGCCTGCGCCTGCTCGTCGGCGGATTTCGCCTGCTCGTACGCGGTCTGCGTTTCTGCGGCCTTGCGGGTCGCGTCGGCGAGCAGCTGCGTGGTGCGTGCGGATTCGTCTTGCGTGTCCTGCAGGTCGGAGGTGGCCTTGTCGAGCGTGAGGACGGCGGACGCGTGGGCCGTGTTGGCCTTGTCGAGCGCGGTCTTGGCGGCCTCGACCTGCTTCAACGCGTCCTCGTACGTGGATTGCGCGGATTTGATCTGGTTGACGTACGCTTCGACCTTCGCGCGGTACACACTGGCATCGAACACTGTGTCGGTGGAGCTGTGGAGGAACCATTCGTTGAGGAATTCCTGCGAGGACGCGCCGTTGCCGTAGCTGCCGGTGCTGTATCCGCTGTACGCCATGCCGGTGGAGACGTAGTCGGTGGAGACGATGTTGAGGTAGTGGCCGACCTGCTGGTACAGGTCCGGGTACTTCAGGAAAACGTCGTACGGGGACAGCTTGGCGAGGTCCGGATAGTCGCCGGACTTCACGGCCGCGTCGTAGGTCTCCTTCTCGGCCGTGTACCAGCCGTCGTACGGATCCCAGTCGGCGGTGCCCCATGCGAGGTTTTCGCCGGCGTCGTACTGGTAGTTGTGGTTGTCGTGGCCGGGCTGGGCGGCGTAGTTGGCCTGGACCATGGCCATCGCCATCGCGGTCTCGGACACCTTCAACGGTTCCAGACCATGGTCGGCGCGCAGCTTGTTGCATTCGTCGATCATGTCGAGGGCCTTGAGCAGGTTGTCGAGGCTGGTCGCGTCGTCCTTCGCGCCGATGTGCGTGTATTCCAGGTACTGGGACACGCTGTCGTCGGTCAGATACTTGTACGCCTGTTCGGCCTTGTTGGTCTTGAACCATCCGGCCGCGCCCTCGGCCTGCGCCTTCGCGGCCTCGTCCGCGGCCTGCTTCGCGGCGTCCGCGGCGGCATGCGCCTTGTCGTACGCGTCCTTCGCGGCCGCATACTCGTCCTTGGTCCTGTCGGCCTGCGCCTGCGCGTCCTTCACGGCCTGTTCGGCCTTGTCGAGCGCGGCCTGCGCCTTGTCGTTGGCGGCCTGGGCGTCCTTCACGGCCTTCGCGTCCGTGTTCTTCGCGTCGGTGGCCTTGTCCAGGGCGGTGGAGGTCTTGTCGGCCTTCTCCTGGGCGGCGTCCTTCATGTCGTTCGCCTTGTCGAGCGCGGCCTTCGCCTGATCGGCCTGGGTGCGGGTCTTGTCGGCCTCGGATTTCGCGGTGGCCTCGGCGACGGTGGCTTGGGCCTGCGCGGTCTTAGCGTCCTTCACGGCCTGGTCGGCCTGCTTGGCCTTGTCCTGCGCCTCCTGGATCTTGGCGGGATCGTTCGCGTCGCCCGCGATGCGGGTGGCCTCGTCGAGCAGGCTCTTCGCCTGGTCGGCCTTCTGCTGGGCCTGCTGCGCGGCGGCGGATGCCTGGTCGGCCTTCGTCTGGGCTTTGCCGAGCGCGTCCTGCTTCGCGGCGGTGGTCTGATCGAGCTTGGTCTTGTCGGTCGAGTCGACCTTCCGCTGCGCGTCCTTCACGGCCTGGTCGGCCTGTTCCTTGGCCTTGGCGGCGTCGTCACGGATGGACTGGCTGTCGTTCATGGCCTTCTGGACGCGGTCGGCGTTCGCGGCGGTCCGGTCGGCCTTGTCCTTCGCGGCGGCGAGGCTGTCGTGGGCCTTGTCGAGGTTGGTCTGGGCCTGGTTGACGCCCGTCTGGGCGGCGGCCACGTTCGGGTCGTTGTTGATGGTGGTCTCGACCTGCTGTTGCGCCTGCTGCACGTTCTGCTGGGCCTGCTGCACGCCGGTCTGGGCTTGCTGGACCTGCTGCTGGGCCTGCTGGGTGCCGGCCGTGGCCTGGTCGAGGCTGGTCTTCGCGTCCGTGACGGCCTGCTGGGCCGCGGCGACCTGGTCCTGCTGGGGCTGCGTGGTCGGCTGGGCCGTGGCCTGGTCGACGGCCTGCTGGGCCTGCTCGACGGCCTGCTGGGCCTGCTCGACGGCCTGCTGGGCCTGTTCGACCGGGGTGGTCGCGGTCTCGTCGGCCATTGCCGGCGCGGCGATGGTGCCCGCGACGGCCACGGATGCGACGGCCGTTGCGAAAGCCTTCTTGTTCATAATTCTCCCTCCAATGCCATGCCCCTATCGGGGTCGTGGCTCCAATGGAAACATCCCTGCGACGTTTCCGACAACCATTCCACGTGCCCCCAATCCGATATCGGCGCCATCGGCGTGTCGCGGTCGCGGAGGCATATGGCGCGCATACCCACCAGTCTACCCCCGCATGAGGCGGTGCCGGCGTGTGGGCGTCTACCGTTTCATGCCGTGACGTCCGTACGGGCGGACGCGTGGCCTGGACTCGACCATCGCCACGGGCATGCCCGCGAGCAATGCCACACCGGACACGAGCAGCGGGCGCGCGTCACGGCCGGTGGTCCTGGGCGCGTCCTCGGGATAGGGCGCGTCGTCCGGCATGCTCACGCGTTCGCCCGTGACGAGCAGCCGATACGTGTTCAGGAAGATCGGAGTGCAGGTGACCAGCGTCACCAGGTCGCGTCCCGGCTGGATGCGCACGTCGCGCAGATCGTCCGGATCGACCTTGCGGATGCGTTCGACCTTGTAGGCGAGGGTCTGGACTGCGACCCTCACGTAGAACACGTCACCCTTCCTCAATTCGGTGAGCCGGGTGAACAGGGCCTTGTCGGCCACTCCCGTATGTCCGGTGATCACACTGTGGGTGCTTTGCCCGCCGACGGGCAGGCTGGTGCCGTGAAGATGTCCCGCACCGTTCTCCAACGCGTACGCGTCGGCCCCGTGGCGGACGGGCAGGTCCACGCCGATGGACGGGATCTCGATGGTCGCCATGATCCCGTCGCCGAAATCCAGCAGGTTCTGGTATTCCGTGTCCGATTTGAACCCGAAATCACCATCGATGGTCCCGTCCTTGCCGGACGTCTCTCCGATGACATGCGGCGTGGCGGCGAGCCTCCGGTTGTACTCGCGGGCCTTGGCGACCATGCGCGCGTACTTCTCGGCGGAATGGTCGTCCTTCGCGGCCAGGGCGGACGATTCGGCCGCCCTGCGGGCCGCTCCGGCCTGTTCCACGCCAAGCCAAGCGAACGTGCCCACGCCCGCCAGGCAGAACACGACCGTGACGGCGATGAGCGCGCGGAACACGCGTCTCGCATGCCGTGCGCGTATGCGGCGCAGGCGCCGCATACGACGTCCCTCCGAAGCACGTTCGCCCTCGATGATCCAATCCCAATCCATAACGTCCATACCTTTGCCACGATCCGTTCCACGAATATCGACGGGGATGGGCAACGGGAAGGGCCGGCGTCCGGACCATTCCGCCCACGTCCGAATGGAGTTGGTGGATGGCCGTCCGCCGGCCCTTCCGTCACCGGGTTCCGGTCACTCGTCGTCCGGCATGCCGTGTCCGTTCATGCGTCTGGTGAGCATGACGGTCGAGCCGATGCCGAACATGAGCAGCAGGACGCCGCCCGCGATGGCGATCGGCAGGCCGATACCGCCGGTCGGCACGAAGTTCTCGTGGTACGGCACCCAGATCGCGTACAGGGTGATGTCCTTGTCCTGCAGGGCGATCCGCGACCCGTCCGTGTACACGGTGCCCTGGTCGTTCGGCTGGGTGTTCCAATGCTTGAACCGGTACAGGCCGTCGTGTTTGAACGACTTGGACGTGTCACCGGGAATGGTCGCATCCGAATACTGCCAGCCGGTCGTGTTCGGATGCGAACCGGTGCCGCCGTTCGCGTTGTAGATCACGTTGGCCTGCAACCGCTGCCAGTGCGCGTACACGGTGACGTTGCCGGTCAGGGGCGTGGCCCACTGGTAGAGGCCCGCATTGTCCTGCGGTCCCGTGTACCAGCCGAGGAACTTGTAGCCCTTGATCTTGGTCAGATCGCCGGACTGCCAGCCTGAGCCGTCCGCGGCGGGCGCATTGTACGGCACGGATACGGACGCCGGAGTGGACGGCATCTGACCGGTCCACGTGTTCGGCGTGTTCACGTCGTAGGTGAGGACCGGGTTGCCGACCCACACCGCGTACACGGTCATGCCGCCCTCGACCATCGTGACCTGGGCCTGCGCCTGGGTCGCGTTCCGGTCCTGGTTCCAACCCAGCTGGGTGTGGCCCGGACGGGTCAGCATGCTGGCATCCCAGCAGTCGTCGTCCTTCGCCAACGTGGCAAGCGTGATGCGCTGGCCGGACGGATAGTAGACCTGGCAGCCGGACACCACGTCCGTGCTCGTGTCGATGGTCTTGACGGTCACGCTGCCGTCCTCATGCGTGGTGGTGCGCTGCACGAGGTCGGACACCTTGCCGTCGGTCTCCTTCAGATCATGCACCGTGAGGCCATCGGAGGTCTTGTCCGTCACCGTCCTCACCGTTCCGGTGGTCTTGGCTTCGGCGGGTTGGACGGTGTTCTCCTTGCCGTATTGGCTGGAGGGCACGCTGCCGGTCGCGTCGCCCGCGTTCTTGTCGTAGGCGAGCGGGTAGGCGAGTTTGAAGCTCAGATCGTCGATCACGGAGTCCTTGTCGACGCCACGGTAGGCGAATACGGTCTTGCCGCCGGTTGCGACATACGTGCCGGAATACGTCTCCCAATCGTCGGAATGGTCCCACGCGGGGTGGTTGCCCTCGGTGGAGTCCACCGAATCGGAGTGCGTGGTGACGACCGTGCCGACCTTGCCGATCCTGTCACCGTATTTCGCGCCGGTGCGGGACACGTTCATACGGCTCATCTCCAACGGCCGCAAATGGTCCTTGTCCGGTCCGACGAGCACCTGCACGCTGCCCGCGTTGCCCTTGGATCGACCCGAATGGCGGATGCTCACGGTGCACGCCACACCCGCCTGCGTGTCGATGGTCTGGCCGATGGTACGGCTGCCATGCACGTCCGCGCACACATTGCCGTCCTTCTCCCGGTGAAGCTCGAACGAGGTGGTCTTATAGTCGCCGCCGGTCAACTCCTGCCAGCCGAACGTCGCCTGGCTCAGTCCGGCGACCTGATGTCCCGACTGGGCGGGATTGATGTAGTCGTAGTACGACCACGCTTTGCCTTCGGCGGGACTCACGTACATCCAGTGCAGTCCGCCGTCATCGAGCTTCGAATAGTCCGGCACGTCGAAACCCGGATTCACGGTCAACGACTTGGACGAATCGACGTCCGCGACGGTCTTCACGGTTCCCGTGCCCCTGGCTTCGGCGGGCTCGACGGTGTTCTCCTTGCCACGCTGGTTCGACGGGACGGAACCGGTCGCATCGCCCGCGTTCTTGTCATAGGAGAGCGGATAGGCGAGCTGGAAATGCACGTCGTCGATCAGGTTGCCGGTAACACCATCGATGGAACCCAACGCCTTGAACGTGAACCTGCTGACAGGCTGGCCGGCGGGGATTTCCACCGAACCCTGGAACGTATCCCACGAGCCCAGCCAGCCGTCCGTGTTGGGAGCGTTCACCGTGGTGGACTTCTCGCCCACCTTGTTGCCCCGGTCGGAAGCGATGCGGGTCATCTCGACCGGCTGCTCATGACCGGGCGCTCCGACGAGGATCTGGATCTTCTCGTTGGAGTTGATGGTGCCGTTCCGGTGCGCGTAGCGGAGCTTGACGGTGTACACGGTCGGCACGCTGTGCGCGGTGTCGATGTCCTGGTACAGGTACGTGTTGGCCTGCGATGCGGTGATCTCAGCGTACATGTTGTCGTTCGCCTTGGAGCGTTGGATCTCGACGATGCCGCCGCGCCCGTCGACCCTGGTGTCGGTCTGGTTGGACTTCCAGCCGAACCTGGCGGCGTCGAACCCGTTGAGGTGGACCCAGTGCTTGGATGCCTCGCCCTTGCCGTTGAGGCCGCCGCTGATCTCCACGTCGCCGTGCGCCGGGTCGACGTTGGCGAAGTTGTACTTGCCGGTCATTTTGGACTGGCTGACGATGTTCCGCCAATCATGGTCGAAATCACCGTTCATGATCTGCTTCGGCAGGCCGTTGGCGGCGTATTCCGCCACATCGTCATCCGCCGCGAGACGCACGCTGCCATTGGTCTTCGACTTGGCCTGCTTGACGGTGTTCGCGGCCGTATCCGACGGAACCTGGCCTGAAGCGTCCGAAGAGTTCGCGTCATAGGTCAACTTGTAAGAGCGGGAGAACTCGATGTCGTCCACGAGATTGCCGACGTTGTTGCCGGGCAGGGTCTCATCCTCTTTGAACCCTTCGAGGCTCTTGAACATGAATACCGTGTTCTTCTGTCCTTCGGGCACCTGGTAATAGCCTTCGTACGTCTCCCATTGTGCGCCATGATCGCGGGGATCGGTGTTGGATACCTTTGTGGTGATGATCGTGGACTTCCCGCCCACCTTGTCGCCATGGCCGTTAGAGGTGACGCGGGTCATCTCCACAGGCGTCGCGTGGTCCATGTCGGATCCCACGAGGACCTGCATCCTGTCGGCATGGGAGGATTGGCGGCTGGCGTGCTTGAGCCGGATCTTGTACAGCACGCCACCGTTGCCGGTGGACACGTTCTGGTAGATGCTGGTGTTGTCCTGTTGGGCGACGATCTCCGCATACGTGTTCTTGGTGTTGCGGTCCTGCTGCAATTCGACCCTTGAACCGTTCTCGGTACTGGACCATGCGAACCTGGAAGAGTCGAAACCGGGGATCCGCCCGATCTTTTCGTACTTGGAAAGATCGGTGGCGGACATGTTGTGCCAAAGCGTGCCGTCATCCGATTTGAGGAACGTGCGCAGATCGGCAAGGGTTTCCTGCTCGTTCTTCTGAATGTCGGAGAACGAGGGGTAGGAGAAATCGCCATTAGCGAGGGAACCGTACCGGACGTTCTCGTCCGCGACTGTCTTCACGGTTCCCGTGGTCTTGGCCTTGGTCTGCTTGATGGTGCCGGCGGTCTCGTCGGAGGGCACACTGCCGTTGGCGTCGGTCGCGTTCTTGTCGTAGGAGAGCCTGTACGCCTTGTCGAACACGATGTCATCCAACAGGTTGCCTAAATTATATGCCTTCGCGTCAACGCTCTTGAATGTGAACGACGTCACATCGGAAGTGGCGACATAAACACCCTCATAGGTCGCCCACTGTCCGTTATGGTTCCGTGACGAATAAGGTGTGCCCTGACCATCCTGACCATCCTTAATCTCCATCTCGTTCGACGCGTGGGTCGAAATGGTCGTGGATGCCGTGGCCTTCCCGGTGGCGTCGAGTCCGTTCTGGGATTCGACGCGGGTCATCCTCACTGGCTGCTCGTTTCCGTCCGGCCCGATCAGGACCTGCATCTTATCCAGATAATCGCGGCTTAGGCTGGCGTGTTTCAGCCGCACTTTGTATAGGGTGCCGGGCGTGGTATGGATGTACTGGCGAATGCTGGTATGCGCCTGATATGCGCACAGTTCGGCGTACATGTTGCCGGTACGCGAGTCCCGCTGGAGCTCGACCTCGTTCGTATGCCATTGCGAGGACTCATTCTGGACTCGGGCGACCTCGGTGGAATCCCAGGCGAACCTGTCCGAATCGAAGGTCGACGGGAGGGAGACCCATCGAGGTTGGGGTGCGAAGACCATCCTGTCCTTGCGGCTGACACCCCACCAATCGCCCTTCTTGTTCAAGACGTTGGCTCCCGGATATTCGAAATCACCATTGACCAGATGGTCCGGCAGATTCGACGTATCGTCCGCGACGGTCTTGACGGTTCCGCTGGTCTTGGTCTTGGTCTTGGCGGGCTGGGTGGTGTTCTCCTTGCCGCGCTGGTTCGACGGGACCTCGCCGGCGGCATCCGAAGAGTTCTTGTCATAGGTCAACTTGTAGGAACGGGAGAATTCGATATCGTCAAGGTCATTGCCGGAATACCATTCCGCGGACGCGACGGATTTGAAGGTGAAACGTACCGTGGTGACCCCGTCGGGCACGAGATACGTGCCGGAGTACGTATCCCACTTCTTGTTGTCCGCGCGGTCGGACGTGGTCGGGGTCGAGATGGTGGTCATCCTCTCGCCGACCTTGTTGCCGTTCTCGGACGCGATACGGGTGGCCTCCTGCGCGGTCTCCTTGTATGGTTCGCCGATCATGACCTGCATCTTGTCCACGTAGGCGCTGGTCGCGCTGGAATGCTTCAGGCTCCATTCCATCATGGTGCCCGGCGTGACCTTCACGTCCTGGTAGATCGCGGTGCCCTGCTGGTCGGCGGTCAGTTCGGCGAACTGGTTATGATGGACGGAATCGTAATTGAGTTCCACATTGCCGGCCTCGCAGCTCATGCCGGGATAATGCGCGTCTCCCTGGGTGGAGTTCCAAGCGAAACTCGACCTGTTCCAATTGGGAATGGCCTTGCCTGTGGTGGACATGGCGCATCCCGAACCGTATTTGCCGGTACCGGGGTTGATGGTGGCGAACCGCTTGCCCTTGTTGTTTTTGTTCGAACTCGACCCCGCCAAGCCCGTCCATGATGGTACGGATGGATAGTCGAAGCTGCCGTTGACGATATGGTCCGGCAGGTTGTTCGTGTCATCGGCCGTGAGCTTCACGACGCTTTTCGTGGTCCCGTCCGCGCCGTTCGTGTCCACCGCGTTGGCGGTGCCGGTCAGGCCGGCTCCCAACGCCGCGGCCGCCGTGAGACCGGCGAGAAGTCTTGTAAGGAATCCCATTCCCCTCATCCTTTGTGATTCATATGTGAGTTCCGTATTTTTTGGAAGAGGGCCGGGATCGTGCGGCTGACAGGAGAAAAGGCCGCACGATCCCGGCTCCCGGATCCCCGGACCTTCGCTTTCGAGGCCGGGGGACGATTCGGAAAAGGTCAGGCGATGGCCGGACCGTCACCCAGGTTCTCGTGGCGGACTCGGTAGGCGGCGAAGCCGGACGCGGTGGCCACGAGGATGATCGCGAACGCGCCGACCAGCATGACGGCCATGGTGGTCGCGCCGGTCTGCGGCAGCTGGGTGATGTTGTCGATGTTCTTCACCACGGCGGTCGGGGTGGTGGTCTTGCCATCCGCGTTGGTGACCTTGCCGGTCAGTCCCGGCTGGTCCTTGCCGGTGATGGTCACGTGGCCGTCGTCGGTGATCTTGAGGGTGAAGCTCGGCTTGACGAAGCTGAAGTAGCCGGTCGGCACCTGGGTCTCCTTCACGGTGTACGTGCCGGCGCCCAGACGGGTGAAGTTGATCACGCCGGACGCGTTCGTGGAGAATTCGGTGGCTTTGGACTCATCCGTGGTGAACGTCCACTGGTTCGAGCTCGTGTTCCACACGTACCACTGGTTCAGGCTGTCGTTGTGGAGCTTGAACTTGGCTCCCTGGATGACCTTGTTGCCGTCGGCCGCGCTGATCTTCTTCAGGTTCACGTCGTAGGTCGGGACCGGGGTTTCGTCGGTGCCCGGGTTCGGGGTCGGCACGTCCGGCGGGACCACGTTGGGCAGCCAGTTCGAGGTGATCAGGATCTGGTTGATGGCCTTGTTGGCCTTGGACGCGTTGACGACCTTGCCCTGGTAGGTGACGGTCACCTGCTTGCCCGTGGAGGTGTCCACGAGGCTTTGCAGGCTGGTGACCTTGAAGCCGGTGCCGTCGGTCTGGGTCTTGCCGGCCGCGGCGGTGATCTTGTCCTTGCCGATGGTGCCGAACTGGTTGGTGATGTCCGTGCCGCCGACGCTCGCGTGGAACGAGCCGTCGATGTAGGTGATGCCGGTCATGTGGTCCTCGAGGGTGATGGTGTCCACGGCCAGCTTGTTCGGCACGGTGAACGTGGCCTTGAAGTCACGGGTCTCGCCGTTGGTCGCGGCCGCGGAGTCCTTCCACGTGCCGTCCACGCTTTTGATCTTCTTGTCGATCTTGGTGACGTTGGTCTTGATCTGGGTGGAGCCGAGGGTCTGGCCGTTGCTCATTCTGGTCGCGCCTCCGATGGTGGTGGACACGAGGATCGGGATTCCCTGTGCGTCGACGACCAAGTAGTAGCCTTCCGGCAGGGTCAGGTTCAGACTGCCGGTGGTGGAGGTCTGGTTGGTCTTGACCGCGGTGACCTTGCTGGACGCGGCGGTGGACTGCAGGGTGCCGGCGACCTTGCGCAGCGTGTCCGAATTGGTCTTCAACCGCAGGAGCTGTTCGGCGGCGTTGCGGCCTTCGGACGTGTTGTAGGTCACGCCGTTCTTGTTCAACGCGGCCTTGACCCACGCGTCGGTCGTGGCGTCCGGGGATGAGGCGCTCACGCTCTTCACGTTCGCGCCGTCCTTGACGACGTCGTTGTATCCAGCGACCTTGTACGCGGCGAAGCTGTGTCCGGCGAGGGTGCTGCCGTCGCCCGCGTTCAGGGTGAGTGTGCCGTCGGCCGCGAACGCCGAGCCCGGGACGCACAACGCGGCCAACGCGGCGGCGGTCGCGCACGCGGCTGAGATCTTCTTCATATCCATACTGGATGTCTCCTTTGATAGGGATTCTTCTGTTTTCTGCACGGACGGCTCACGCTGCCGTGGAAGTCCGGTATCGTCGGCGTCCGCTTTCGGATCGCCGGCCGGTTGCCGGATCTCTCAACCATTCCCACGTGCACATGGCCGTATGAGCGCAGATATTCGAACGGGTGGCACCCCAATAAGATGGATGGGGGCGTGGGCCGTTCTTTCGGACGAGCCATGCCGGCCTTGTACGGCATCCACGGTCCGGGAAAGGAAAAGGGCGGGATGTTGGAGGATTCTCCAACAT
>ENA-OUPQ01000146-OUPQ01000146.1-human-gut-metagenome-genome-assembly--contig:-NODE-146-length-43125-cov-5.04579_pt1 | contig 43125 bp, 43 predicted proteins | sample MGYA00237946_ERZ548807 | MGnify/ENA primary metagenome ERZ548807 (study PRJEB26490, sample SAMN05194714) | human gut metagenome | biome: terrestrial biome; feature: human-associated habitat; material...
CTTCCAGCCATACTCTCATCCTCTTTTTCTGTAAAATTGCCAGCCATTTTCCTCAGTCATCCACATGAAAACAGCTTTTCCGATGTTTTCCCTTTCATTATTCCCCATTTTCCCATAAATATGTACCATTTCCCCTTTCATCCACAGCATCTGGTAGTTTTTGCATATTTTTTTGGAATTTTTCCGAAAAACATCTTGACATTACACTCCATGTATAATAATATATATAAGCATGTTTCATAGGAGCGCCCGTGTCTGTTCCTGTGAATGTAATTTATATTATATTTTTTAGGAATCGGAGGTGTACGAATTGGCTAACATTAAATCCGCAAAGAAGAGAATCTTAGTTAACAGCACTAAGGCTGCAAGAAACAAAGCAATCCGTTCTGCAGTTAAGACTTCCATCAAGAAAGTTGAGACAGCAGTTGAGAATAAGGATAAGGCAGCTGCAGAGGTTGCTCTTAAGGACGCAATCTCCACAATCAGCAAAGCTACATCCAAGGGCGTTTACCACAAAAATAACTGCGCCAGAAAAATTTCCCGTCTTTCCAAAGCTGTCAACAGCATTGCGTAATAGACCACGGAATATTTTAGTTATAAGCTTATAAGTAAAAGGAAAGACAGTCGAACCGTCAGCGACTGTCTTTTTTGTATATATATTTCTGAAGGAGTTTTTTTTATGATATCTCATCCCTTTCCCTACCGTCTCATCCGCAGCAACCGAAAAACCCTGGCGATCCAAGTCAGCGTTTCCGGCCAGGTGACTGTCCGTGCTCCCCGTACAATGTCAGACTCCACCATCCATCGCTTTCTCTCCCAGAAAGAAAGCTGGGTCCTGGAACACATCTCCCGCGCCGCTTCCGTACCGTCACAGTCCCCTGCTGAAGATCATCCCCTCTCTGATTTCCGCCGCAGCTATTATATGGAATCTGCCCGCAAAATATTCAAAAGAAAAACCGCAGCCTACGCCAGAAAAATGGACGTAACCTACGGCCGCATTACCATCCGGGAGCAGAAAACCCGCTGGGGAAGCTGTACCAGTGAAGGAAACTTAAACTTCAACTGGCGTCTGATCTTCGCTCCGGAAAAGGTTCTTAATTATGTTGTTGTCCACGAACTTGCCCACCGGAAAGAAATGAACCACTCTCCCGCTTTCTACGCAGTGGTGGCATCTGTAATGCCGGAATATAAAACATACGAAAAATGGCTCAGAGATAACGGCAGAACTCTGTGGCAAAATCCTACGCCATGAAAATGGTAATCATGCACTTTTTGTTCTCGCCGAACTGTATTTCACGATCAGAAGTTCCACACTGAGCACATCTCCCAGTGTACCTGTCTTCACAGCTTCCTCTGCATCCACGAAATCCCGTACTGCATTTTCCAGTTCTTCCACTGTGTAGGATCTGGCACAGGAAGCCAGATTCCGCACAACAAACGAAGGTACTCCCAGTTTGGACGCAATTTCTGTCTGCGAAAGCCCTTCCTGGGACAGTTTCTTTGTGAGACAGATCTGGCGGAACTGTTTTGCCAGAAGAAACAGGATCCTCATCGGCGGTTCCCGAAGCGTCAGAAGATCATAATACAGATCCAGAGCACGTTTCTGATTTTTCTCAGTAACAGCACGTACCATATCAAAGATCTTATTGGTTGTCTGTGTGGTACAGACAGCCTGGATATCCGCCGCAGTCACCACTTCTCTTCCTTCTGTATAGGAAATCAGCTTTTCCAGTTCCATTCTCAGGTTTCCCATATCGGTCCCTGTCATGGACAAAAGCAGTTCCACATCCCTCTGCGTGATCTTACGGCCATTTTTCCCAAGGATTCCTGCAGCCCATCGCATCAGCGTCTTTTCATCCTGCTGCTTAAATTCTCCGATACTCCCGCACGCCTTCACAGCCTTGTACATACGGCTTCGCTTGTCAACCTCAGATTCACAGAACACCAGATAAAGATAATCCGGAAGATTCTTCATATAATCCGCCAGCTCCTCACACTTGTTCTTAAAAAAGCCGGTATCCTCCAGAAGCACGGTCCTTCGATCCGCAAAAAAAGGCATGGTGTCAAAAAGGCTTATAAGCTCCCGGATATCGATGCCTTTCCCCTCATATCTGGCAAAATTCATGGTATCGTCATCCGGATTGAGTGCTTTCACCAGATTTCTTTTATACTGCTGTTTCAGATAAGCTTCCTCTCCATAAAGGAGATATACCTGTTTAAATTTTCCTGATTTAATATCTTCCTGAATATTTTTCAATATCTGTACCCCTGTCTGAATATATTTACAATCGTAACCCGGCAATTTCACTGTAATCCAGTTTATACGACCCACGCCTGAAATGCAACACCCATACAAAAATTTGACTTTCCGGCAAATTCATGATACTGTAGACGGGTACATATTCCGGCAGAGCCGTTCTGCCAGCGAAATATGTGGAAGGGAGTGTTCCATTATGGAGAAAAAAAGAACCAGCAAAGCAACAAGCAACCTGAAGAGCGCAACCACAAAAGCCAAGGCTACTGTGAAATCAACTGTAGAAAAAATTGAGAAAACACCTGCAGCTGAAAAAACTGTAAAAGCAGTAAAAAAAGCAACAGAGACTGTAGCAGCCAAGGCACCAGAAGTAGTAGAAGAAGTTAAAAACACTGTAAAAAATCATAAGATCAGCGGCATCACACTTGAAATTTTTGAGACATCCATCACAGTTGCAGACCTTGAAGCAGCTGTTAAGAAAGATGCAGAGGCGAAAGGCCTTAAGGGCAAAGAGCTCCACATCTATGTAAATGCAGAAGAAAGAGCAGCTTACTACACTGCTGACGGAGAAGGTTCCGACGATTACAAGATCGATCTGACCACTCTGTAAGTTCGGACGGATCCGTTCCGCAACCGACATACTACGCCGGTCTGCCCATGGCAGTTCCGGAAGCGCAAAAAAGCCATGCACAGGACATTTTCATTTTCGTCCCGCTGCATGACTTTTCTTTTTTTATCTTTTACTGGATTTTTTTAATCCAGTCTCTGGAACAGCCTACTGCCGCTCTCCATCCTTTTACCATCGCACTGCGCTTCTCATCATCAATCTCTGTACGGAAAATACGCTCCACGCTGCGGCTTTCCAACACTGCTTCCTTGCTTTCCCAGAATCCTACAGCAAGGCCTGCCAGATATGCGGCACCAAGAGCAGTTGTCTCAATACATTCCGGACGTTCTACAGCCACATTACTGATATTGGACTGAATCTGCAGAAGAAGGTTGTTGGCACTTGCTCCGCCGTCTACACGGAGAACTGCAAGATCACTTCCGGCATCTGCTTTCATAACCTCCAGCACGTCATTGACCTGATATGCAAGAGATTCCAGAGTCGCACGTATAATATGATATTTATTCACACCACGGGTCAGTCCTACAATTGTACCACGTGCATACTGATCCCAGTAAGGAGCTCCAAGTCCCGTAAATGCAGGCACTACATAACATCCGTTTGCATCCGGCACTTTTCCCGCAAAATATTCCGTATCTGAAGCGGAATCCACCAGATGAAGTTCATCACGGAGCCACTGGATTGCGGCACCGGCAACGAATACGGATCCTTCCAGAACGTAGGTAACTTTTCCATTGAGGCCCCATCCGATAGTGGTGACAAGTCCGTTGTTTGAAAATACCGGTTTATCTCCTGCATTCATCAGAAGGAAACCACCGGTTCCATATGTATTCTTGGTTTCCCCTTTCTCAAAGCAGGCCTGTCCGAACAATGCTGCCTGCTGGTCACCGGCGGCACCGGCCACCGGAATCCTTCCACCAAAGAAGGATGGATCGGTTTCCCCATAGATTTCGCTGGACTCTTTTACCTGTGGAAGCATACACTTCGGAATATTAAGCTCCTCCAGAATTTCATCATCCCACTCCAATGTGTTGATATTGAACATCATGGTTCTGGATGCATTGGAATAATCGGTTACATGGACAGCACCCTTGGTCAGTTTCCAGATCAGCCAGGTTTCCACCGTACCGAACAGAAGCTCACCTTTCTCAGCTCTTTCACGGGCACCTTCCACATTATCCAGAATCCATTTTACCTTGGTTGCGGAAAAATACGCATCAATAACAAGACCTGTTTTCTGACGAATTTTCTCTTCCAGTCCCCTCGCTTTCAGGCTGTCGCAGTATTCTCAAGTTCTTCTGCACTGCCATACGATGGCATGATAAACCGGCTGTCCTGTATTTTTGTCCCAGACAATGGTCGTTTCACGCTGGTTGGTGATACCAATTGCCGCAATATCCTCCGCAGTAGCCTCAATCTGATTCATTGCCTCTCTTGCAACAGACAGCTGCGTAGACCAGATTTCACCTGCGTCATGTTCTACCCAGCCAGGTTTCGGAAAATGCTGTATAAACTCTTTCTGTGCCACGCTGCGGATCTTTCCGTTTTCGTCGAAAAGAATACAACGGTTGCTGGTTGTTCCGGAATCCAGCGCCATAACATATTTCGCCATATAAAAATCCTCCAATACATTCCTTAACCGCATAGCTGTATCTATGCAGCTTTAAAGCTCCCATACCTCCTGATTCGTAGTGGAAACCGCCGCGGCCCCCGCCCCCAGCGCTCCCATTACGTCCTCTTTATCAGAGATCAGTCCCCCTGCAATCACTGGTACTCTGCTCGTTTTACATATTTTCTTGAGAATCTTCGGCATCAGACCGGGCAGCACTTCCACCACATCCGGCAGCTGCTCATGCTGATTTCCCAGATTTTCAATATTTTTAATCGCCATGGAATCAATGAGAAAAAAGCGCAGGACGGTATACATCCCGAGCTTTTTTGCCCTGTTGATCATTGATGCTTTTGTGGAAATAATTCCATCTGCATGAACATCCTCACAAATATAATCGACAGAAACCTCTTTTGAACTTAATCCGGTTACAAGATCAATATGTACCATGGCGATTTTGCCTGCCTGATGAATTCGCTCCACAATATTTCCGATGGAACGGATATCTCCATACAGAATAAAAATTACCGTAAGTTCTTCTCTACGCAGGCAGTTTGCAAGGCCCTGTTCGTCCTTCACTGCCGCTATGATCGGATTAGCCTCGATCGCATCCAGAAATTCCCTGTTCATCTATTTACCCTCCGCAATATTCGCACAATACCGTTATATCTTCTTATGTTATCCGAAGATATTACTTCTATTGTACCAGTTTCTCACTGCAAAGGCCAGACAGATTTGTAAGATATGTCGATATTTTCACCAAAATCAGGCAAGTCTTAACGACTTGCCTGACTCAGCAATATTATTTTTCAAATGGGAATTTGAACTGTGTAAGTACGAATTCATCACGAAGTCCGATAAACTCTTTCTGAACTGCCTCTGTTACCGGAACTCCCTTATCTTTACGATACATCCATACATCGTACTCTTTCTCGCCTGCTGTATAGATACGTTCCTGTCCAGGAGCTTTCTCAGATCCTCTCAGGTCTCTTAAGATGTCGCCACATGTTTTCTTGAATGCTTCAGCACCCATAAATGCTTCTGTATCGATAGCGATAAAGAAATGTCCAAGATGATATGGACGGATGCTTCCATCTTCATTCTTTCCTTCCAGTGCTCTTAAGAAGATACCGGACTGAAGTGCTGCGGAAAGGATCTCAACAACTGTGGAGTATCCATATCCTTTATATCCTCCGTTTGTCTCGCCAAATCCGCCGAGAGGAGCAAGTGCAGCCTGTTTGCTGCGGATCTTCTTGAGGATCTCAACGCTGTCTGTAAGCTCCTCACCTTCTCTGGAAATAACAAGACCTTTAGGAGTATCGTGTCCGATACGTGCGTAGTATTCGATCTTGCCGTTCTGGATAACAGATGTTGCACAGTCCAGCATGAACGGGAATGGCTCATCTGTAGGCATGCTGAATGTCAGCGGGTTTGTTCCGAGCATATTCTCAACACCAAATGTAGGTGCAACGGACGGTCTTGCGTTTGTACCACTGATACCGATCATGTTCTCTTTTGTTGCGAGACCTGTCCAGTATCCTGCGATTCCATAGTGAGAAGAATTACGAACTGCAACCATACCCATGCCATACTTATGTGCTTTCTCAATACACATATCCATAGCTTTCTTGCTGGCTACCATTCCCATACCATCGTTGGCATCAATAACTGCAGTTGTTGGTGTCTCTTTGATAATATCGATCTTGGTTACCGGGTTTAAGATTCCGGCTTTGATACGATCAATGTAGATCGGTTTGAAACGGTTGCAACCATGGCTCTCAATTCCACGTCTGTCACTTTCAAGAAGTACATCAGAGCAAAGTCTTGCGTCTGCTTCCGGAACTCCTACTTTTTCAAATACAGCTGTCATAAAATCATCTGCGAGCTGCCAGGGAATAAAAGGTCTTGTTTCTTTCTCCATTGTAAAAATCCTCCATATACATTATTATAGTTTTTTTTATTTTACTTATATAGATCTGCAGCAGGACCCCCTCCTGCCGGAGATTTTAAATTTAGCCTGCCTCCTGTATGCACCTCACAGAAAGCGTCTTTACATCGCAGTGTCAATCCGCGTCTGCCACTGCTCTTCCTCTGTCCGGATAATTGGTGATGATGGAGTTTACTCCCCATTTCTTCATCCTTCTCATATCCTCTTCCTCGTTTACAGTCCAGACATTCACCCCGATCCCGTTCTGGGAACAGCTGCGTACATGTTCTTCCTTCAGGTATTCCAGATTCGGATGATAATACTGCACATCACAGGTTCTTGCATAAACGCCTGCATTGTCCACATATTTATCTACCAGAAAACCACCTGCAATGGTTTCATCGCTCTGTCTGCACAGTACGATGGAAGCATTATTAAAGGAAGAAAGAATTATCCGATCCTCCAGTCCGTATTCACAGATCATGTCGATCACTTTCTCTTCCATACCACCATAATAATAAACACTGTTCTTCAGTTCAATGTTAGTGATCAGATCTTCTTCCTCAGCCATCCATTCCAAATACTCTCTCAGAGTCGGGATCTGAAGTCTGCCGAATTTTCCGGCAAATTTATCCGGATAGCTGCAATCCAGTTTACACAGCTCATCATATGTAAGATCATAGATATATCCGCTTCCATCCGTGGTACGGTCAACCTTCTCATCGTGCATGATCACCGGAACCAGATCCTTGGTCAGCTGTACATCAAGCTCAATTCCCTCGCATCCAGCCTCCACGGCTTTCTGAAACGCCAGCATTGTATTCTCCGGATATTCTCCGCTGAAACCACGATGTCCAAATACTTTCATTCTAATCATCCTCCATTCAATGCATTACATCGTTATGAGCATTTTTGCTAATTCATATTCCCGATTATATCATAACGTTTATTTATTTTCAACATTTTTTATCTATTTTTTTATATATATTTTGTTATTTTTTAATTAATCATTCTTTTAAGCACTAATATTTTTTGTGCATTTTGTATATTTTATTTCATGGCAAACAAAGCGATAAAAAAGCCTTTTCGGGTTTATTTTATTCGCTTTGTCTGCCGGAGGGCTGACATATTATAAGCATACAGATCGCCATATATCTCCTTTGCAGATCACTGTATGATCTGCTTCACATTTCCTGTAGCCACGATATCCACGCCTGTACCTGCTGCATTCTCCAGGATCACATCTCCGATCTGAACCGGCGCTTCCACACATACATCCCGCAGCGCTTCCACACAGTCAAAAATCTTTTCTTTCGGAATATCCTGTGCTGTCTTTACTGACACCACCGGCATACTTCCATTCTTCACACGAACGGTCGTTGTCACGATCCTGGTCGGATTTGTCACTTCCTTCACTGCATATTCCGCACCTTTTTTACAGGTATTTCCTGTGACGGAAATGATTTCTTTTCCATTCATTTCCACCAGAAGGGCGCATCCCATAGGACATCCGATACAAGTAAGATTCCTTTTTTCCATTTTCATCACTCCTCCACCTGGATCACAAGTTCATGTTTATCCTGTTTCTGTTTTCCTTCCAGAATGGAAAGAAGCTGCTCTTTTTTCAGTTTGATCTGTTCCATCTCTCCGGGTGCTGCCACCTGTTTTTTTCTGGAAAAGATCCGTTCTCCATCCAGATATGCACGGATGTAACAATTTTTATATACATTTCCCACACGGAAGCGGACCAGCTGCTCCTCCGCCATATGACCGATACGGATCTCAGACGGCACTGTATAGCGGACTCCGTTTTTAGGCGAAAGTGTGATCTTTATCTCTTCCGGTATTTCTTCCTCGCCATTGTTGTGTATATAGAGAGCCGCATTTCTTCCTGCATTACCTGCTTCCTCTGAAACAAAATCCACCAGATCATGAACATGAAGAACATTTCCGCAGGCAAAAATACCCTCTATGTTTGTCTCCAGACTTTCGTTTACCACCGGTCCGGAAGTCACATTGCTCAGCTTCACACCTGCCTGTCCGGAAAGCTCATTCTCCGGGATCAGGCCAACAGAAAGGAGAAGCGTATCGCATTCAAAAAATTCCTCTGTACCAGGAATCGGACGTCTGTTTTCATCTACCTCTGCAAGAGTGATTCCTTCCACACGCTCTTTTCCTTTTATGTCAACCACTGTATGGCTAAGCTTCAACGGGATCCCAAAATCATCCAGGCACTGCACGATATTTCGCTTCAGGCCTCCGGAATATGGCATCAGCTCTGCCACAGCCTTAACCTCCGCACCTTCCAAAGTCATACGTCTGGCCATGATCAGTCCGATATCACCGGATCCCAGGATCACTACCTTTTTTCCCGGCATAAAGCCTTCCATGTTTACAAGGCGCTGTGCTGTTCCTGCTGAATAAATGCCTGCTGGTCGATATCCAGGAATGTTCAGTGCGCCTCGCGGTCTCTCTCTGCAGCCCATGGCAAGGATCACGGCTTTCGCCCGGATCTGATACATTCCATCCTGACGGCTCATGGCAGTGATCACCTTATCCTGGCTGATATCCATGACCATGGTATTCAGCCGGTACTCGATCCGCTGTTCTTTTACCATCCGGATAAAGCGTGCCGCATATTCCGGTCCTGTCAGTTCCTCCTGAAATGTATGAAGGCCAAATCCATTATGGATACACTGATTCAGGATCCCACCCAGTTCCTTGTCACGTTCCAGGATCAGGATACTCTCTGCTCCCTCTTTCTTTGCAGCCAGGGCTGCTGCCAGTCCTGCAGGGCCTCCGCCTATGATCACGATATCTCTCTTCACCATAATCTTATCATTCATGGTTCTCGCCCTCCTCTGCAATTTTCTTGTTGGTTCCTTCGATCAGTCTGGAAGCTCCGCCTGTTTTTGTGATCTCCTCCATGGAAATACCAAGCTCTCGGCTGAGGATCTCCATTGTTCTTGGAGAACAGAAACCTGACTGGCATCTTCCCATTCCCGCTCTTGTACGGCGCTTTACTCCGTCCAGGGATTTCGCTCCCAGAGGTCTTCGGATCGCATCCAGGATCTCTCCCTCCGAGATCATCTCACATCTGCAGATGATATTTCCATATTCCGGTGATCTTTTGATCAGCTCATTTCTTTCTTCCAGAGAAAGCTCTGACGGATCCAGGATCCCTTTTCTCACCGGATCAAAATCCGGATTTACTTCCGGATGTAATTTTTCTTTTACGATGTCAGCGACCATACAGCCGATTGCCGGCGAGCTGGTAAGTCCCGGTGATGCGATTCCTGCACAATCAATAAATCCGGGTGCATCCTCCACCTCTTCGATCACAAAATCCATACCGTCCTCGATAGCACGAAGTCCCGCAAAGCTTGTGATCACCTTTCGCAGAGGAATATCCTTTACTGTTCTGCCGGATTTGACGCTTACAGCCTCCAGACCCTCTGCAGTAGTGGCTGTTCCCTCCCGGTCCTCCAGATCCGTAGCAGTAGGGCCGACAAGAAGATTACCGTGAACAGTCTGTGTTATCAGAACTCCTTTTCCGCTCTTATTTGGAAGTGCAAAGATCGTATGATTCACATGTGCTCCTGCACTTTTATCAAGAAGCATATACTCACCCTTACGAGGAGTGATATGCAGTTTTTTCTCACTTACCATATTATGAAAAACATCCGCATAGACACCGGCAGCATTGACGATACAGCCTGTCTCAAAATCACCTTTTGAGGTTTCCACAACAAAACCTTTTTCCTGTTTTCGGATGTTCTTTACTTCTGTGTCAAATTTAAATTCCACGCCATTATTATATGCATTTTCTGCCATTGCAATGTTCAGCTCAAAGGGACAGACAATTCCGGCTGTCGGTGCATACAGTGCTGCCAGCACCTGATCAGACAGATTCGGCTCCATGGCAAGTGCCTCTTCTCTGTCAAGGATCCTCAGTCCCTCTACTCCGTTTTTCAGTCCTCTTTCACGCAGCTTATGCAGCATAGCAATTCCATTCTCAGTTGTACAGACAGTCAGTGAACCAGTCTGTTTAAAAGGAAAATCCAGTTCCTTCGAAAGCTGTCCCATCATATTGCTGCCCTTCACATTCAGTTCCGCCATAAGGCTTCCCGGTTCTGCATCATAACCGGAATGAGCGATTCCGCTGTTTGCCTTGGAAGTTCCACAGCATACATCCTCTTCTCGCTCCAGAACGCAGATTTTCAGCCGATATCTTGAAAGCTCTCTCGCCGCTGCCGCTCCGGAAACTCCTGCTCCGATAATGATCACATCATACATAGATCTGTTTCTCCTTTCCTGTTTGCGGATCTTCTGAACTGTCCCCGGCTTTCTCTGCGCCGGAAACAGCAGAATATCCGTTGCAACACAAGCATTGCCGTCCGCAGGTAAATATTCTGCGAGGAGTACTGCTTACGAACAGCAATCTTTCAAGTGAATATGCCGTTATTTTATGCTGTAACCCTTTGTAACCCTTGTAATCCTTTTGAAATATTAACATTTGTGCATAAAAATAGCCGACATAAAAACACACTTATCCATGTGTCTTCATGCCGGTCTCTGTTCTCAATGGCATTCTCTGTATTCAGCAAGCTGAATCAGATTCCTTCTTCACTTTGTATTCATTGTATCAGACTATTTTTCATATTTCAAGTACATTTCTCGTAAAATACATCGTTTTTTCTTTAACATACTCTTAACTTTCCCAAAAACATGATAAGTTTCATTGTATTCCCGATTCCCGATCATATTTCCTCTACAGAAATAACTCCTTCCTGCTGCCTTACTTCGCGAAATACAGTATGGCGCGCTTTCCATTTGGCAGCCTCCATTGTTGCCTGGATCACCACACTCTGTGTTTTGGATCTCTTTTTGATGATAACTACGTTGGAGATCAGGATGTCCTCTTCCCGAAGCTTCTTTATGGCCATACTCATCTTATCTTCATTTTCAAACTCCATATATACGTCATAGGTATTGGAATGCTCTTCCACATAAACCTCTATATATTTCGCATATTTGAACACCAGAATAAGCCCCAGCGTGGTAAAGATCGCACCGCTGTAAAAGCCGATCCCCACAGCAAGTCCGATGCACGCGGAAGTCCAAAGACTGGCTGCTGTCGTAAGACCGGATACATGTCTCTGTCCGGTCACGATGATGGTTCCCACTCCAAGAAAACCGATTCCGCTGACAACCTGTGCACCAAGTCGTGCAGTATCTCCGATTCCTGCCCCATTAGAATATACATGGATAAAATCGCCCGTCATCATAACCAGAGTTGCCCCCATACAGACGATCATATGTGTTTTTACACCTGCCACCCGTTTCTTCATTCCACGGTCAATACCGATCAGACATCCAAGAAACATCGCAAGGATCAGCCGAAACAGCGTCGATCCCATATTTAACGTGTGCAAATAATCCGATATTGCATTACATGCTCCGAGAATTCCGCCCATAAATCTGCCCCTTTCCTGTTGTATCATTATTTTCTGCCGGTGATAACGCCAACAGCGCATCACTTCATTTTGCCCTGCATAAACGCCGCAGGCCACACTCCCTGCACTTGAAAGCTGTCTAGTCAGCCGGACTCGCTCCGTCCGTCTCACTACGCAGTTTTTCATATGATCCTGTGCCCGGATATATTACCCGTAACCTCACAGCATGTAAAACAGCAGGGATACCGCCGCCAGGCGTCGGTATCCCTATCTGTTGCTCTATCTACTGATCAGAGGGCATTCTGATTATTTAATAGACTCGTTATAGTTCTCGATCGCTTTGTTTACAGAAGCTGCAAGCTGATCAACAGCGTCCTGAGTTGTGAGCTTGCCATCATATACCTGCGGCATGATCTCGTTGAATGTAAGACGGGCTTCTGTCTGTACGCCGGAGAGAACACCTGCTGTATTGCAGTTTACAGGAGAATCCTTCAGCTGGTTGATAGCTGTCTCGAAGTTCGGGTTCTCTTCAAGGTAAGCCTTCATATCATCTGTCTCATAAGCTTTCTCGTTGATCGCAAAGTATCCTGTACCCATGGACCATTTAGCCTGTACATCCGGAGTTGTGATGTACTCGATGAATTTCCATGCTGCATCTTCGTTAGCTTCGTTGCCTGTATCTGTAAGCCACAGGGATCCACCACCGATGATAACGCCGCCTTCATCATTCTGCTCGATCCTCGGAAGATATCCTGTACCAACTTCGAACGGAGAAGAATCAACTGCGTTTTTCAGGATAGCAGTAGACTCGATGATCATACCAACCTGTCCGGAGAAGAACGCTGTCTGGGTATCTGCTGTTGTTGTTCCGTAATCTTCGAAATATCCGGAATCATACAGCTTTTTCCACATATCAAATACTTTCAGGCCGCCGCCGTTGGAATCAAAATCAACAGCTGTAACTGCCTCTGTACGTCCATTGTCATTATTTCCGTATGTTACACCAAGTCCTGCAAGCTGCTGCTCAAAGAACCATCCGTAAATAGCCTGTGAATAACCAACCGGAGCTGCTCCGCTCTCTACGATCTTCTTGGCATCCTCAAGAACCTCATCATAAGTTGTCGGAGGAGTTTCCGGATCAAGTCCTGCTGCCTCAAATACGTCTTTGTTGTAATACAGCATAGGTGTGGATACGTTAAATGGCATTGCATACTGCTTGCCGTCTACGGTATAGTAGCTGCTGATAACGTCCATAACAGAGCTCTTGTCATAGCCTGTGCTCTCAAATTTGTCTTCTACAGGGATGACAGCACCACTATCATACATGAACTTTGTTCCTACGTCATACATCTGGCAGACATCCGGAAGACCGGAATCACTCTGCATAGCAGCTTTCAGTTTTGTGATGGTGTCATCATAGGTTCCCTGATACTCAGCTTTAACCTCGATCTCATCCTGGGATGCGTTGAAATCATCCACGATCTGCTGAAGCACCTCACCGTTTGTGCCGCCCATTGCATGCCAGAATGTAAGTGTTGTTTTCTCAGCTGCACTTACTGAGCACGGAGCTGCCAGAGATGCAGCCATGATTCCTCCTAAAAGAATCGCCATCCATTTTTTGTTTTTCATATAGAAACCCTCCTTTTATAATGGTCCGGCCTGCCCCAATACAGGCCGGACAAATTAACATTTTTGTTACTTGCTCTTATGTGATCGGATCAGCCCTTAACAGCACCTGCTGTCAGACCACTGATCATCTGCTTCTGACCAATGATAAATACAAGGATCGACGGGATCAGGATAACCATGGCACCAGCCATGACAGGTCGGAAGTCTGTTGCTTCAGCACCCTGAAGCATACCAAGACCGATCTGAACTGTTCTCATATTTACACTGTCAGTTACAAGCAGTGGCCACAGATAGTAGTTCCAGCTCTGAAGGAATACATAGATGATCAGAGCACCCAGTGATGGTTTGATAAGCGGAACACCGATGGTATATAAGAACTTGAAATTTGTACATCCGTCAATCTCTGCCGCCTCATGGATCTCCTTCGGCAGTGTCAGGAATGCCTGACGCATGTTGAATACTGCAAAAGCTGCTGCTGCATTAGGAAGGATCAGCGCTGCGTACGTATTACGGATACCCCAGTCAGCGATGGTCAGGTAGTTTGCGATGATGATCGCCTGGCTCGGGATCATCATGGTTGCCAGCATGATATAGAACAGGACTTTTTTGCCTTTGAATTCCATCATTGCAAAAGCATAAGCTGCAAGAGCACCTGTGACAACCTGAGCAAATGTGATAACACCGGATACGATCAGTGAGTTCTTAATGAAAGTAAAGAACGGTGCCAGCTGGAATGCTCTTGTGTAGTTCTCAAGGGTCAGATGAGACGGCCAGAACTTTCCGCCGTAGATTTCCTTCAGATCCATCATACTAACATTGAAGCAGTATACAACAGGAACGATAATAATAATTGCAAAAATAATATTCAGCGCATACATCGCCACTTTTACATATGGTTTTTCTTTCATCAGTAGGTCACCTTCTTTTCCAGTCTAAACTGCAGTGCAGTCAGGATGATCAAAATAACAAACAGAATTACGGATTCTGAACAGGCCACACCGAAACGGCTGTTGATAAATGCCTCCTGGTAAATCTCATACACGATAACGTTGGTACTCTCTGCCGGTCCACCCTGGGTCATCATCTTGAACTCTGCGTATGCCTGTACGGAGTTGATAACATTGATGATGAGAAGGAAGAACAGTGTCGGAGAGATTGACGGAATCGTTACATGGCGGTGCTTCTGGAAGAAATTCGCTCCATCCAGGGCAACACTCTCATAAAGCTCAGACGGTACACTCTGGATCGCTGCAGTAAGGTAAATGAAATTCATACCGATCGCCATCCATACACTAACGATCGTAACTGCGATCAGTGCATATTTCTTATCTGTCAGCCATCCGATATGAGTTCCGAGAACCTTGTTCAGGATACCCAGAGAGCTGTGGAAAATAAACATGAACACTACAGATGCCGCTGCTGCGGAAATAGCCATCGGAAGTGCATATACAGTACGGAAAAATCCCTTCGCCCTGATCTTCTCTGTACTGATGATCGCCAGTATAAAGCCGATCACAATAGAAAGGATAACTCGCATAACAGAGAACTTCAGTGTTGTCACCAAGCTGTTAAGGAACGTTCCGTCTGTGAAAATATTCGTATAGTTGTCAAGTCCTACATACTGTGCCACCTGACCAAGAGGTGTGGTTCTGGCAAAGCTCAGCTGGATCGTCTTAACGAACGGCCAGAATACAAACAGTATAAAAAGGATCATTACAGGAACCAGATAGAGATAAGGCTCCACTGTCCTGAAAAAAGATTTTTTACTTTTCATTGTATATCACCTGCTTTTCATAAATTTACGTACTACCGATCAGCTGCATCATCACGATATCTCTGTCCCCCTGACAGTGCTGATCATGTTGCTCATTACACATTCTGCTGAAAAACATTTCCGTTATATATTCCAGCAATTACCCCAATACATTAAGCAAAACTCTCATTTACGTTCTGCTGTCAAAATGCCCTCTCACTACCCTCCTTTGTATTTGCGTGTTTGTTATCTTTACCAACTTTTTACCAAATGATAACACATTTCTTTCATATAATCAACAGTTATTTCCCTATTTTTCAATATTTCTTTATTTATTTTGAACAATTATTATTTGATAGTAATTATTTTTTTATCTATTTTATACAATTTATCGTACTTCAATAAGGCAATCCATTCTGATCACCTTTTCTAAAAAACAGATAAAAAAATCGGCAGAAAATAACACATCCTTCGATGTATATCTTCTGCCGTTCTCTCTTCTCAATGGCATCATCTGTTTTTATACAAAACAGACACAATCTCAACTTGTTAACCCAGATTATACAGTAAAATCCACTATAAATCAAGGCTAAACACATATTTTTTATGCAAATCTTATAAATACTTTTTTCACAAGCAAGTCATTTCATTACACAGAAATTGTCTTTATTTCACAGCCATTGTAGAACAATTATACTTTTTTCTTCCTGTACCAGGATATTAAATACAAAACTATACCAAAAATTATCAAAAATGGAGCAACTGCCACCAAAACAGTTGTTAAAAGTATCACAATTAACGCTGCAATGGCGATCACGATTGCCTTTCCATACCATGTGCTCAGATCCAGTTTAAAGCTTCTTGCCTTTCCGGCACTGCTCTCCGTCCCATTATCCGCATAATCATCTGCACCGTAGCTCTCTTCAGAATAACCGGACTCATCATAAACAGCTGCACTGTCATCTGTATCGATCAAAGTCTTGGCGATCAGCCTGGGATCCCCCAGTTCTGCCAGGACATCTGATTCACTTCGGCCGTTCCGGACCTGAGACTGAATGTAATCCTCATAATACCGCACATGAGCCGCAGCTCTCCCATGGGTCATCTGTCCGGACAGCTGCCCCCGTAAAACCTCAAGAAACTCTCTTCTGCTCATAAATATGTCAAACCTTTCTTATGAAATATAATGAAAAAAACAAAACTCAAAACAACTCCAGAAACCTCACCTTGAAAACTTCTGCAAATTCTTTTTTATTACTCTCTTAAAATTTTTCTCATTATACCATAACCCATAAATTTAAATCAGAAACAAATCATAAAATTTTGATTAAAAAATAAAAAATCATAGTACAGCGCAAAGGGCGGTTCATTTCCGGATGCCGCCACAGCCGCATTCGGAAACGAATCGCCCTCCATGACGTTCGTTATGCCGTCAAAAATCACTCAACATGAACAGCCCCTGTACTCCTGATATTCATCGGATAGACATTTTCCCTTCCAACATACTGAGCCATATAGTCCACATACGCATCTGCATTCTCGATCGGAAGCACGCACATGATAACGCCTGCAAAACCACCACCATGAACTCTGCAGATACCAGCACCGATCTTATTCAGAAACAGCTTGGTAAGCGCCAGACTCAACGTGATCTTCTGCTCCTTGCAATTCTGCAGAGAATAACAGTTCTGCAGCCACTCCCAAGAAGAATTACCGGACTCCTCAAGAAGACGCAGGAATCCCTCACCGTCTTTATTCTCAACAGCCTTCACAGCATCCGCAACACGTCTGTTTTCTTCATAGAAATGCATTGCACGAAGAACCGCACGGTCATTTGGGATATCCTTAACATGAGCAAGAAGGTTCTCCATATTGGACTCACAGAGAAGCTCCACGCCCATAGCTTTTGCAGCCTCACGCATCTCCATAGGAATGGAAGAATATTCTTCACTGAGATCAGCATGGCCCTTGCCAGTGTTTACAATCACAAGTCTGCATCCCATCTCTTCAAAGGAAAATGCAATCTTTTCACAGCTGATATTCTCTTTATCAGAGAAATCCAGAAGGATCGGGCCGCCGGCAGCACATGCCATCTGGTCCATCAGGCCGGAAGCTTTTTTCCAGTATACATTCTCTGCGTACTGTCCTGCTCTTGCATACTCGCCGTACTCCAGTTTTCCTTCATTAAAGAAGTAATTGGTGATCGCACATACAAGCATCTCAAAAGAAGCAGAAGAACTTACACCGGCTGCCGCAATAACCTTGGTAGAAACATAGGCATCAAAACCGCCAGTTGCATAGCCTTTTTTCTTCATATATTCCATGATACCTGCCACAAGAGCATCGGTACCCTTGGTATAGGTCTCTGTACTCAGCTTGTCGAGATCTACAACCACTTCCTGTCTGTAGCCCTCACTGATCATATGAATCACATTGGTGCCGTTTGGGTAAGCTGCACCGATGGTGTCCAGATCGATACTTGCAGCAATAATCTGTCCGCCGTTATGGTCAACATGATTACCGATAATTTCGGTACGTCCCGGAGCGGTAAAGAACTCTGCCTTGTCATGATGATATTTCTTCTCAAAATTTACTGCAAGATTGGTATAACGTGCACTGCTCTCCTCTGTCTCACCGTAGATTTTTTTCAGCACATCTGCTGCCGGAATTTTAATTGTTCCCATTTTCATTTCCTCCTGTTTTTGCAAAATTTCCGTACATTTTCTGGATGCTTGATCCTTTAATTTTATTATAACAGCCCTTTTTTTTCTGTCCATAAAGATTTTGCGTAAAAACAGTATTATTTTGTGGTCGTCACAGTTTTTCCTGGCTCCAGGAGATATTCTTTTCCACAGTAGATCAGCGTTCCGCCGGAAACAGAACTTTCTACGGACAGAATTTTTTCATCCCATTTTACATGAACCATTCCGCCTTTTACCGGGAATGTACAGTCCACAGACTCAAAAGTATCTGTCTCTGGTTTCACAGTAAAACTCTTATATGCAGTATCTGTAAGCTGAATTCCCGCAAAATATCTTCCAAGAAGATAAATCGGGCTTGCAGCCCACGCATGGCAGAAACTCTTTCCAAAGGGATCTCCGTACATTTCGTACTGTTCTTCCGGTTTTTTCTCCGGATCAAATTCCTCCCAGAATGTTACCGCACCCTGGGAGAGCATGCCACCCCAGTAACTTTCCATCATTTTTTTCACATCCTCAAACCGGCCCATTGCACACATGGCCTCAAGCTCATAAAATTTGAAGTATGGCGTTGTGATCTGTGGAATTTTGTCATTTTCAATCACATTCTTCATAAGAAGTTCTTTTCTCGCATCATCCGCAAATCCAAAGAGAATGGCAAAAATATTGGCATGACGTGTCACATTGTTTTTGCCGGATGAAAAGCTGTCGATATAGGCACCTTTCTCCTCATTCCAGTAGAATTTCTCAATCTTAGAAGCAAGAGCCTGATATTTTTTCTCCCATGCAGAACCATCTCCCAGAACCAGCTCATCTGCCTGGGCCATCGTCTGATAACACATGGCAAGAAGCATCTGCTCTGCACAGATCGCTCCTTCTTTATCCATATCTGCCCAGTCTACAAAGATCCAGTCGCCTTCGCGCCCTACGATAAATCCGTTCTCATCCAGCTGTCCGCCCAGAAACTCCATCATTGCAGTCATTCTCGGATAAATCGCTTTTACAAATTCCTCATCGCCGGTCATGCGGTAATGGTTCAGGATTCCGATCACCCAGTACATGGAATAATCCACAATGGTATTGATATGCTGGCGGATCGGGCTGTTTCCGATCAGAGCCCAGAGCGTTCTGCGGTTGATATCCTCATCAAACATCAGATACTGATTCACAAAATAACTCTGATATGCATCCCCGGACCAGATCCAGCGGTCACGTTTCACACCATCAATAAAGAAGATTCCGCTGCAGAGTTGGAAAGTCCATACTGCCACGTCCCAGATCTTATTCACCAGCTCATCGGAAGAAGAAAAGGACGCCCGAACCGGAATATCCACATACTGGTGAACTGCCTTTATGCTGATCTCATCTTTATGTACGCCCGGTATGAACACATAGCGAAACGCCCTGCGGATAATCTCATCTTCCGGCGTATGCAGCGTCTGGCTGTAATAACAGTTCACCGTATCTCTGGCTTCTGTCTCAGACTCACCATAGCACAGTGTCATTTCACGGAATCCTTTTGGAAATTCTGCCTTCAGAATAGCTGTAAGCTCTGTCTCAAATACAAACAGGACTCCGGATTCATCCTCACGGATCTCAGATGGAAAATATTCTTTTTCATCGTATACCCATATGGACGGATCCTGTTCCCTTGCTGTGTAGATCTCATTGTATCCCACCGGTACCGGATCGCTGACAAAATCATCTGCAAGCCATCCCCGATTGGAAGTGATGGTTTCTCCTTCAATCCGCACAGATGGTACACCGGACGGCATCCCTGCGTAAATCTCAAATTTCTGTTTTCCAGGTCCGCACACAACTGGTTCCCCGAAACGTTTTTTTACATCATTGATGCGGTAATAACCAAGGCAGTTGGCATACACCGTAACCGTCTCTTCTTTTTCCAGATTATATTCTCTTGTAAAACGTACATGTTTTCTGCAGTCATCCAGATGGTAATAAGCCGGCCAGATAAAGCCTCTCTCTTCTCTGCTGAAGTTCTGCATCATTCCATGATAAATTTCAAAATCTCCAGGATACCAGATCCAATGTGATCGATTCATATATTTCTCCTTTATTATGATTCTCATATATTGTTTTTTGTTCTTACCGTGGATCATCTTATCCCATTTATCATCGACTGTCCATGCACAAATCATCACACTGCATGGATTTATGAATCACTTTCTGGTAAAATAAATTTCAAAAGGAAGAAAGGAGATATTTCATGCAGATTATTACCAACAACGCAGGCAAAGAACTGAAAAAGCACGGAGACAACGCCTTTCCTTTTCTGGTAAGTTATGAACGTCTTTCCGGCTATGAAACCGGCTCCTTTCTGTGGCACTGGCATCCCGAAATCGAACTTACCTATGTAAAAAAAGGCGAAATGCTTTACAAGGTCAATCAGAACACCTTTCACCTGAAAGAAGGCCAGGCGCTTTTTGGCAATGCCAATGCCCTTCATGCAGGTTATATGTACCAGAATCAGGACTGCCAGTACATTCCCGTAACCTTTGACCCGAAGCTGATCTACGGGTTTTCCGGAAGTGCCCTCTTCCAGAAATACACGGAACCCATACTCCGCAGTTTTTCTCTCTCTGCCGTACCCCTGGATTTTTCCTGTGACTGGCACCAGGACGCTGTGGAAGATATCCGGCAGATGATCCGTCTGGACAGCCAGCATCCTCCTATGTATGAATTTGAAATCATCGCCCGCCTGCAGCATTTCTGGAAAGTTTTGTGCTCCAATACGCTTGCTCAGGCAGCTGCCCCTTCTGTACAGGATGAAGAAAATTACCGCAGAATTCGCCGGATTATGTCCTATATTGCAGATCATTATTCCGAAAAAATCCTCCTGGATGACATTGCGAACCTGATTCACTTAAGTCCCAGCGAATGCAGCCGTCTTTTCAAAAAGTGCATGAATATTACACTGTTCGGCTACATTCAGGAATACCGGATCGAGAGAAGTCTGGATTATCTGGAAAATTCTTCCTGTTCCATTACAGAAGCAGGATTACTATCCGGTTTTTCGGACTCTAATTATTACACAAAAGTTTTCACAAAAATAAAAGGCTGTACGCCCAGACAATACAGAAAAAAACAGGAGCTGTGATTTTTTCTCACATGCCCCTGTTTTTAATATCACTCTTATTTCATAAAATTCAGAACAGCTCTTTCATCGTCGGATACAGCTTACGGAATTTCTGATACTTCTCTTCATATTTTGCAACCAGCTCCAGATCCGGTTCTACGGTATCTACGACTTTAACCATTTTTTTGCAGATGGTCTCCACATCCGGATATGCACCGCATCCTACGGCTGCCAGCATGGCACCACCCATGGACGGGCCTTCTTCGTTCTCCGGTACATCCACTTTCAGGTTCATTACATTGGCAATGATCTTTTTCCAGAGAGGGCTCTTGGCACCGCCGCCGCAGATCTTGGTGCGCTCAATACTGATTCCAAGGCTTCTTGCAACCTCCAGGGAATCACGCAGACCAAAAGCAACACCCTCCAGAACTGCCTGTGTCATATCTGCTCTTGTGGTATCCATAGACATTCCGAAGAATACACCTCTTGCATCCGGATTGTTGTGCGGAGATCTTTCTCCCATCAGATACGGAAGGAAGAATACCTGATTTTCACCAAGTTTCTGGATCGGCGCCTGCTCTGCCACGAAATCTTTTGTCTGAAGGATCTCTTCTGACCACCATTTGTTGCAGGAAGCAGCGCTTAACATGCATCCCATCAGGTGATAGCTTCCATCTGCATGGTCGAAAGAATGCAGTGCATTGTTTTCATCTACTCCGAAATCTTTGCTGGAAATAAAGATCGTACCGGATGTTCCAAGGGAAATGTTGCACTGTCCGTCACCAACGGTTCCGGTTCCCACAGCTGCTGCCGCATTGTCACCTGCACCAGCCACAACTTTCACATCCTCTGAGAAACCAAGCTCTTTTGCCACCTCCGGTTTCAGAGTTCCGACCACCTGCCAGCTCTCATACAGCTTCGGAAGCTGCTCTTCTGTAATATGGCAGATTTCAAGCATTTCTTTTGACCAGCAGCGGTTCTTCACATCCAGAAGAAGCATACCGGAAGCATCGGATACATCCGTGCAGAAAGATCCGCTTAAGCGATAAGCAAGATAATCTTTCGGGAGCATGATCTTTACAACTTTTTTGAAATTCTCAGGCTCATTTTTCTGCATCCAGAGGATCTTCGGTGCCGTGAATCCTGCAAATGCGATGTTTGCAGTATACTGAGAAAGTTTGTCTTTTCCGATAACTGTGTTGAGATATTCCGTCTCCTCACCGGTACGTCCGTCATTCCAGAGGATCGCTGGACGGATCACGTTATCATCTTTGTCCAGGGTTACAAGGCCGTGCATCTGGCCGCCAAAACCGATTCCAGCTACTTCCTTGCGGTCGATTCCCTCTGTGAGTTCTTTGATGCCTTCCATGCTTTTAGTAAACCAGTCTTCCGGGTTCTGCTCAGACCAGCCCGGATGGGGGAAGAACAGCGGATATTCTTTGGATACGATGTTGCAGATCTTTCCGGATTCTTCCATAAGAAGAAGTTTTACAGCGGAAGTTCCAAGATCAACGCCAATATAATACATAATAATTTTCCTCCTGTAAATGTCTGTAAACGGGAAAACCGCGGCTCTCAGTTCGCAGCGTCTGCACGCCTGAGAGCTCGCGGTTTCCAAATCATATTTATTTACCTGTTACCGAATCATCCCCACGGATTCTCAGTCGGATATCTTACGCCTGCTGGCTGGTTGTAGCCGATCTCCTCAACCGGTACACCGATATATTTAAATACCTCGAAGAGAGCTTTTCCGTGATGTCCGAACGCTACTGCACCATGATGCGGGAATCCTCCCTCGATCAGCACGTGACGGTAAAAACGTCCCATTTCCGGAATTGCGAATACACCAATGGCTCCGAAGGAACGTGTTGCAACCGGAAGAACTTCACCGTGTGCGATGTATGCACGAAGTTTGTTGTCCGCGGTACTCTGCAGACGGTAGAATGTGATATCTCCTGGTTTGATATCTCCCTCAAGAGTTCCGTTTGTAACTTCGATTGGAAGGGATCTTGCCATGATCATCTGGTATTTCATCTCACAGAAGGACAGCTTGCTGGATGCTGTGTTTCCACAGTGGAATCCCATGAAAGTATCTTTCAGTGTGTAGTTGAATTTGCCCTCGATGGACTCTTTGTACATATCCTTCGGTACGGAGTTGTTGATATCCAGCAGTGTAACGATATCATCGCTTACTACCTGTCCGATAAACTCACTTAATGTACCGTAGATATCTACCTCACAGGATACCGGAATGCCCTGTGCTGTCAGACGGCTGTTTACATAACATGGAACAAATCCGAACTGTGTCTGGAATGCAGGCCAGCATTTTCCTGTCAGTGTTACATATTTGCGATATCCTCTGTGATCTCTGATCCAGTCTTTCAAAGTCAGCTCATACTGTGCAAGTTTCGGAAGGATCTCCGGTTTCTTATTTCCGGCGCCAAGCTCTTCTTCCATCTCTTTTACGATTGCCGGAATTCTCTCATCGCCTTCATGTTTGTTGAATGCCTCAAAAAGATCCAGCTCGGAGTTCTCCTCGATCTCTACCCCAAGATTGTAAAGCTGTTTGATCGGTGCGTTGCAGGCAAGGAAGTTTGTCGGACGTGGTCCGAAGCTGATAATCTTCAGATTGCTTAAGCCCTCGATTGCTCTTGCGATCGGAAGGAAGTTATGGATCATATCCGCACAGTCCTCCGCGTCACCTACCGGATACTCCGGAATATAAGCTTTTACGTTGCGAAGCTGCAGGTTATAGCTTGCATTCAGCATACCACAGTAAGCATCTCCACGTCCCTGGCAGAGGTTATCCTGTGTCTCCTCAGCTGCTGCGATGAACATCTTCGGTCCCTCGAAATGTTTTGCAAGAAGAGTCTCGGAAATCTCCGGTCCGAAGTTTCCAAGATATACACAAAGTGCGTTACATCCTGCTTTTTTGATATCTTCAAGAGCCTGGACCATATGGATCTCGCTCTCTACGATACAGACCGGACACTCGTAGATGTCTTTTGCATCGTATTTCTTTGTGTAAGCCTCTACAAGCGCTTTTCTTCTGTTTACAGAAAGGCTTTCCGGGAAACAATCTCTGCTGACTGCAACGATTCCGACTTTAACTTCTGGCATGTTGTTCATAATCTTATTCTCCTTTCTCATCTCTGAATGTTTCTCAGTCAAGTGTAATGTTCTCACCTTTCAGACCATTGAATGCGCCCTCGATCTTTGCATCCTCATGAGCGATGAGCCATTTATTTTGGGCTGTCATTAATCCATTCTCGCCGTCTTTTGGCATCGGGAAATCAATCTCTGTATTGGTTCCTCTTGGAAGAACAACCACACACTGGAATCCGCTCTCATTCACATGGCATGGTGCATAGTGAAGCGTTGTTGCATAAACCTCAATTCCTGTTCCTGCCGGTACAAGGAATGCTTCGATATTCGCTGTGTCGTATGTAAAATCGGCTTCAATATCCTGCTGATGTCCAATGAGCAGAACCAGATCTGTCACAGCCACATTGATCTCGGAATTGCGGTGATACTCCACAGCATTCAGTTTCTTATTATGACCATTGCAGTATCCGATCTCAATTGGCAATCCACCGAACGCTTTGTTTTTCAGATCTTTTTCCACATCAAGGGCTTCAAGTTCCTCAACAGACGGAACATATACCACATTTTCGGGAACCGGTGTGTGCTTCATTTCTTTCAGAAGCGGCCCGAAATTGTATCCCTCCAGGACTTTTCCGTATTTTCGGAATGCCGGATCTGTTACTTTCTGAATTTTCACGTTTCAAACCTCCTTACAGAATTACTGTTCCACAGTTTCTTCACTTCTTCGTTTTGAACTGAAAAAAGCATACCACATCGTGGTATGCTTTTCGCCGTTTTTCTTGTCTCATTCATAGCACTTTTTTGACATTTTATTTTATCTGCCGTTCTACTTTCCCCGGAAGGATGCCATATCGTTTCACAAATTCCTTGGAAAAAGCCCTGCTGCTTGCAAACCCGTTATCAAGGGCAATGGAACTGATGGTATGGTCTGTATTCAGAAGTTCCCTGTAGGCGTAGGCCATGCGGATATCCTGTAAATATGTCTTAAAATTGACCTTTGCGTATTTCCGGAACATTCTGGACAGATAAGCGTCCGAATATCCAAACATGGCTGCAAGACCGGAAAGCTTCAGATCCTCCCTGTAATGTTCCCTCATATAAGTGGTGATTTTTGACAAAGCATCCAGTCTACGGCTGTTTTTCAGTTCGCTCTCCTCCACTTCCGTCTCACGGTATGTGGAAACCATAAGATAAAGTATCTCATAAAACACAGCCCGGATACGAAATTCATAACCAGTCTCCTTCGACAGATAGATCCTGTACAAATCCTGAATCAGAGAAACCATTCTTTTATCAGTTTCTGATGGTTCTGACGCCACAGGAGCATAAACGTCTTCCCTATGCCTTACATTTCTGCTGTGAAACCGGATAAACCGCTGTGCGGTAAAATAATCTGTAAACTGTTTCAGAGGGATCTGTAAGACAATAGTCTCATTCCGCACAGGTGCCTGAATGGAATGAACTTCATTGGAATTGATAATCAGAAACTCTCCTGCCTTCAAAGGATACTCTACCTCATCAATATAGAAGAAAAGGCTTCCTTCCATTACCGTAAAGATCTCTATAGACGTATGCCAGTGTTTTTCCCTGACATAATTCCCGTTTCTTCCTTCAAAGAGAAAAAGTTTGAAAGGAAGTCCCTCATTTGGAATGATCAGTTCATGCTGAAACTCCATATTTTTCCTCCTCTTCTCTCTTTCTCTGAGCCGTCTGCACACGACGGACCATACTGCCGTAAAAAGCTGCCAGAATCTGCTGGAACAAAGTTCCGATCATAACCGGAAACAATACCTCCGCCGGAAAATATGCTCCTGCAATTACGGCTCCTGCACTGATATTACGCATTCCCGATCCGTAAATCATGGAAACCGTAGCCTCCTTATTCTGCTTTGTAAGAATGGCAATTCCCCAGCCAATGGCATATCCCCCTGCTGCCAGAAGCAAAATTACCGCAGCTACTTCCAGCCGCTCCCCGTTAAGATGTTTCATATAGGGAGAAACCTTGGAAGAATTGGAGGTCACCACGAAAATCAGACATATCTTTGAAAAAGGTGCGAGTTTTTTTGGCCAGGTCTCCATCACTTTTCCATGACTGAACTCATTAAGACACATCGCCAGAACTGCCGGAAGTGCAATCATAAAAACCAGTTCTTTCATCATTCCCATGGTATCCATCTTCACGCTGGAACCAACCAGAATTTTCAGAGCCACCGGAATCAGAAACGGAGCCAGAATTGTATCGATGACAACCAGTGAAAGCGACAGTGGGCTGTTTCCATTATAAATAGACACCCACATCAGGCTGATCACTGCGGTAGGCACAGAAAATTCCAGAACCATCCCTGTGACATAATTCATATTCTGTGGAAATAAAAGATGTCCCAGACCACAGGCAATCACCGGCACCAGTACATGGAGAACCAGCAGCATCAGAATCAGCGGAAGCGGCTTCTTAAATACGTCCGCAACATCCCGGAACCTGGATTTCAGCGCACCTATAAAGGTCATAAAAGCAAACGCATAAGTTACATAAGGCACGCCATGTTTTGCGATATCCGGAAACAGTACACCCATAAGGAGGCAGGCAGGCGTTACAAATGCCATCCATTTTTCAATAAAACTGTTAAATTTCCCCAGCATATTCCACCTCTTATCCTTCTTTTTTCAATTCTTTCTATCAGTTTAACACAAAAACTTCCCCTTGCAAGAAAAATATAAGCGGTTTTATAGCCGATTTCCGTCAGATATGATATGATAATATCCATCCTTAGGTAACATAAAGACAAGGCGGAATTTCTTCTCTGCCTGAACGGTCCTCCTTATGACCGTGTACTTAGAAAACGAGGTAAAAAATGATTTCTTTAATTATACCATGCTTCAATGAGGAAGAATCCCTTCCGCTTTTTTATCCGGAAGTTACTTCTGTCCTCCAGGAAATGAACTGCGATTATGAACTGATTTTTGTGAATGACGGTTCCAGAGACAGAACCCTTGAGATTTTAAAAGAACTTTCAGAAAAAGATCCCCACGTCATCTATCTTTCCTTTTCCAGAAATTTCGGAAAGGAAGCAGCCATGTATGCCGGTTTCTGTAATGCCCGTGGTGACTATGTTGCGGTCATGGATGCTGATCTTCAGGACCCGCCGGCCCTTCTTCCGGAAATGCTTCAGAAACTGGAATCCGGAGAATATGACAGTGTTGCCACCAGACGTGTCAGCCGTGATGGGGAGCCTCCCATCCGCAGCTTTTTTGCCCGGAAATTTTACCAGCTGATTAACAGAATTTCCGATGCGGATATCGTAGACGGAGCCAGAGATTTCCGTCTGATGAAACGCAGTATGGTAGACGCTATCATCTCTATGAGCGAATACAACCGTTTCTCCAAGGGAATCTTCGGATGGATCGGTTTCAAAACCCTCTGGCTTCCCTACAAAAACATCGAACGTGTTGCCGGTGAAACCAAGTGGAATTTCTGGAAGCTGTTTAAATATGCCATCAGCGGAATCATTAATTTCTCCCAGGCTCCACTGACCATTGCTTCCTGGTTTGGAACCAGCATGACTGGTGTTTCCTTCCTGGCCCTGATCGTTATCGTACTGCGTAAGCTGATCTTTGATGATCCGGTCGACGGATGGGCCTCCACTATCTGCGTGATTATTTTCATCGGCGGCCTGCAGCTTTTCTGCCTTGGCATCATGGGACAGTACATAGCAAAAACCTATATGGAAGTCAAGCACCGTCCCCATTACATTATATCAGAGTCCAATAAAAAGGACTTTAATCCCATCCGTTAATTTTATTTACTCTGTCGGCAGCTCTACCACCTGATATTCGTGGCCCAGCGCCGGCAGAATTTTTTCTTTTACATCACTGGTTTTCATTAACAAAGTGGAAGTATTGATACACGGATGGCATCCGAAGTATTCTTCATCCAGAACTTCTCTGTCGATCACCAGATGTACTTTCTTATCTTTGTCAAAGATCAGTCCCATCAGACTTAAGGATCCTGGCGTAATATTCAGATAGTCCTCCATCTGTTCTCCCTCTGCAAAGGAAAGCCTGGCTGTTCCAATCTGCTTGGACAGAAATTTCGTTTTAAACGGTTTCTCCCCAGGCATCAGCAGAAGATAAAAATCCGTTTTCTGACGGTTACAGAGAAATAGATTCTTACATATCTGAGCTCCCAGAAGCTGATCCACTGCCTCACATGCCTCCATTGTCATCAATGCCTCATGATCCGCCCTTTTATATTCCACTCCCAGACTGTCCAGAAAATCGTACACTGCAATCTCCTTCTCCAGACGGCCCGCCGGATTTTCCGGTCTTCCTGTATAGATAGTTTTGTCAATTCTTGGTTCTCCCATATTTTCCCTTTCCTCCTGATCTTTCATTTCACACTTTTATCTTATCCTTATCTCACAAGCATCTGTCCGGCAAAAACAGCCAGCACACCGAAAACAGCACTTAAAATCACATAAAGAAGTGCCAATCCAATCTGGCCTTTTTCCATCATCGCCCCTGTCTCATATGCAAAAGTAGAAAATGTGGTAAACCCGCCACAGATTCCTACTTTAAGAAACAGTACAAGCCCTGGATTCAGCGATGTATTTTTTGCCGCAGATGCAGCGATAATCCCAATTACAAATGCGCCTGTTACATTTATAATCAATGTTTTTACCGGAAAGCCCTGACTGTTTTCCACTGGCAGTAATCCCAGAAGATATCTGCATACAGAACCTATAAAGCCTCCCATTCCCACAAATAAACAGTTTATCATTGTTTTTTCCTCCCACCTGATTATATCAGTCCAAAAAAATATCCGCAACCTTGCCGTAATTGCTTTCCACCCGGTGTTTTCCCTTTGCATTCCCACCGGTTCATGATATACTGAATTTATCTCTGTCTGTCCTGTCAGATTGCGGGGCAGACGTATTTATTTTGAAAGGAATTACCATGAAACGAATCAAAAATATTGATCTGCTTCGGGCCGGAGCAATTCTCTACATTATGCTGTATCACTGTTATACGCTGTCCGGGAAGCCCTGGCATGCACACACTGCCATCCATACATTTCTTTCCTTTGGCGGAGAAGTTGGTGTAACTCTGTTTTTCCTTCTCAGCGGATATGGAATCTATCTTTCCCTGGCTTCTGCCGAGGAAAGAGGGCACCTCCCAAACTGGGGTTCTTTTATGAAAAAAAGATGCCGCCGCATTATGCCCCAGTATTACGTCTGTGTTACCGTGCTGCTGATCTTTATGTCAACCCGTCTGATTGGCAGTGATGGATTCCGGCATCTCTTTGCCTACTATACTTTTACAGAAAATCTCTCCCCGGTTACACATGGTTCCATTAACGGTGCCCTATGGACTATGGGCGTAATCTTCCAGTTTTACCTGATTGCCCCGCTTCTCTACCGTGCAGTCAAAAAAAACTGGCTTATCTCTTCCATTGCGGCGATTCTGTTTACCGTTTTCTGCAGAATCTTAATTGTCCGGTATCTCCGCGCAGGAGGGATTTCTGATACTTCCATATATTTTGTATACGAACGGCAGGTATTCTCCTCTCTGGATAATTTTGTCCTGGGAATGGCTGCTGCCGCATTTTGGAAGCATGCCGGAAAAAAGATCCAGGAACACCGTCTGAAGCTTGGTCTTCCTACTTCCATTATCAGCATCGTGCTGATTCTGATATGGATTTTTTACTACAGTAATCACAGGCTTTATGGTGCCAGTGCAGTGGGATATCCCTCCCATTCTATCCTGGCGGTTCTCCTTTCTGTTCTGCTTGTCGGGTTTTCCATACTTCCGGAAATGGACTTTCCGTTTTTCCGTCCACTGTATTTTGTGGCCAGAAACCAGTATGGAATTTATCTGTGGCATATGCCCGTTATCATGACTCTTCAGGCAGGCTCCCCATGGTTCAATGCCCTGAGCCAGCAGCGCTTCTGGCTGTTCCTGCCCTGTATGCTTGTGATCGCCTGTACATTTGGCTATTTTTCAACCCGTTTTATCGACCATCCAAAGAAAGGATAATCTCACATGAATAACCGATCCGCAGTCAACCATAAAATCCGCAAACATTTTAATGAACTGATCTATAACGTAGCTCGTTACACTGAGGTTGTTTTGTCCATTGTAATTCTTATCGTTATCGCCCTGTCTGGTCTCCGGCTGATTCTTACAACCGCCGGCACTTCTGTCATGCATATGGACACCGATTTTTTTACAACTTTTCTTGCCCAGGCACTTTCCCTTGTGGTCGGTGTTGAGTTTGTAAAAATGCTCTGCCGCCATTCCGCCCAGACAGTTGTGGAAGTTCTCCTTTTCGCCACCGCAAGGCAGATGGTGGTAGAACATCTTCAGCCTACCCAGACCCTGATCGGTATTCTCGGTATTGCCATTCTTTTTGCAGTCCGGAAATATCTCATGACAGACAGCGATGATATGTCCCCGAAACACCATTCCACAGATAATTCAGAAAAATAAAAGAAGTTCGTACCAGACATTTCACTGATGTTCCGGTACGGACTTCTTTCTTTTTTATTTCTATATATTTATGGTACGATTCGTTCTCAGAAATATTTTCTCAGAAGATAAGTCGGTGTACAGCTCCATGCATGGCAGTAGCTGTTTACAATGCTGGAACCATATGGGGACTCTGCCGGATTTTCCGGATTGTAAAGTTCCCAGAATGTATCTGCACCGTGGCCGATCATTCCTCCCCAGTAATATTTCATGTAATCCATTGCCTGATCTTTCTTTCCTGTAAGAAGAAGCGCTTCTACAAAATGATGGTTCATATACGGAGAAACCATGCCTTTTTCCGGCTTCAGCGCAATGACTCTGTCAAGGATGGCACTGCATGTATCCACATCTGCAACTTCGGCAAGGATCATCCATACCTGGTTTGCATAGTTAACCTGGCGCTCTTTTCCGCTTACAAAAAGTCCCTGTTTCTCATCATAGAGATACTTCCAGGAAGCTTCTGTTTTCAGACGGATTTCCTCAGAAAGTCTGGACACCTCTTCCTCATCTCCAAGGATCTCGGCAATTTTCTTTACACGTTTTGCACAGTAAATATAAACACCCTGAACTCCACACTGTTTGTCCAGTCCTTCTGTCCAGTCGATGAATCCCCAGAAGCCATCCTGCTCTTTCAGAATGTGTTTCTCATCAAACTGCTCTGCGGCAACTTCCATCTGACGATACGCACATCTGCTGAGTTCTTTCAGCGTTTCCATATCTCCGGATGCCTGATAATAGTCATACAGAGTTGCTCCGAAGAACATGGAATAATCCAGAAGGAACGTATCATCCGCAATGACCTCTGGCTCTGTAAACAAGCAGGCGCTTACCTGTCCGTTATCTTTTGTCTGACCTGCAAACAGATACAGGCAGCGTTTTACAAGGTCATAGTTTTTGAATGTTTCATAGTTTGCCAGAGCCTGCAGTCTCAGATCTCCAAGCCACAGACGGCGATCTCTCTTCGGTCCGTCCTCAAAAACATCCTGCATGCAGTTATGAAGGGTACGAAGGCTGACACGGTCCAGTTTCTTCACCATCTCATCCTCAGTCTCAACCGGTTTTACATCAGACATGCTTACAGAGGAAACGCTGCGGCATACAACATCCTCTACTACCAGCTGCCATTTCATGGAAGTATCAATGGTTTCAATCTCCAGATAACGGAAAGCATATCTTCTTGGAAGTACCAGTGTTGCAGGAAGTACATCAATGTGGAACCATTCCTCCTGAATCCAGCCACGGCTGATCCAGCCATCATAATCCTCGGATTTCTCAGTCATCTCTTTTGCGATCTCGCCGAATTTCAGTTTAAAAAATGCCGGTGCATCCTGCGGGCTTCCCACAGAGGCAAGTTTCAGTGTCACATATCCAACCTGATGATCTCCAAAATCCAGGCAAAGCTTATCGCCTTTTTTCATATGATAATTTTTCAGGTTATCCACAGAATCTCTGTGAAGCACCTCCGGATATACACCGTCATTCTCACGGATATCCACAATTTCAACCGGGCGTACCAGAGTTTCTTTTAACTGTGGCGCACAGTCTGCTGCTTTTTTCAGAAACTCTTCATTGGAAACGCGTACCATATTTAAATCGATGCTTACTTCTGCCATGTTTTTTCTCCTCTCACACATTGATAATCTGCTGTTTTCTATTTCTCTCAGCCCCTGTCAACGGGCCTTTGTTTCTTTCTGCTTTTTATCTTAACGTTTCGGACACCGGTTCTTCAAGTGTCATTTTTACGGAAAAATACTGACATTTTTTTCGTTCTCAGGATTTGGATATGATATACTGAACAAAAGACTTTTTAACTGGAAAGGAAAACTTTATGCAGATCTCCAAAAAAGATTTTCATCAATATCTCTCAGAATATACGGAAGATGAAATTTTTTACAGAAATACATACCTTCAAAGAACAGAACATCCGGAAACATTCCGGGAGTATCTGAAGAGTCTGGATCCTGCTTATATTCAGGACCGGCGTCTGTATGTGCCGGAACTCCGGGAGGAGCCCTGGTTTCCATCTATGGGAGAAAACGATGTTTTTGCCAATATTCCGGAAAATATCGTGATCAGCAAACATTTCCGCTACACACCGGAGTTTACACATAAACATGACTTTTTTGAGATTCTCTGTGTCTATGGCGGAACTGCCAGCAATCAGATTCAGGGAATCCATCATACCCTGCACACCGGAGATATCTGTATTATCCCTCCAAATACCAGCCACAGCCTGGGTGTTTTTGATGACAGCCTGGCCTTTAATATTATTGTCCGGTCTTCCACTTTCCAGAGTACTTTCTTTCAGTCAATGGCCGCAGACAGTGCCCTGGCGAAATTTTTCTCCCATGTGCTGTATCAGAAAACAGAAGGAAATTTCCTGATCTTTCATGCCGGTGAAGATGAACGGATTCTTTCCACCCTGGAGGATCTCTACATTGAATATATGCTTCATGCCAGGTATCGTTCCGCCTTTCTCAATGCGGAACTGATGATGCTCTGGGCACAGCTGCTCCGTTATCACGAGAATGATATCGAATCCATCCTCACCAAAACCGCAGGCAACAGCAGTATTCCGGAAATCCTGAATTATCTCAGTCAGAATTACCGTACCGCTACCCTTCATGATACCGCTGCCCATTTCGGATACAGTACCTCTCACTTCAGCACCCTGATTAAGGAAGGCACCGGCCGTACTTTCCTTACCATCATAAAAGAGCTGAAACTAAGCCAGGCCAGCCGCGCACTGCGGGAGACCTCGCTCAGTATCAACTCCATCTGCGAACTGACCGGATACGAAAATCCGGAACATTTTATGCGATTGTTTAAGAAAACTTATGGTATAACACCCGGAGAATACCGGAAGGAACACAGAGGGAAATAATTTTGCCCAAAATTATCTGTCTAAAACATTTCTTGCTGCCCGCACAGCCGCTTCACTGGTTCTGTAAATGGTATATTCACTGAGAGACGGCAACCCCATGTTGACTCCTTCTTTTCGATACTCCATTTTGCTGTCCAGTTCTGTTTTTCCGGACATATGATATGCGGTTACTCCACAGAGCGGATAAAGTTTTTCGATTACTTCCGCACAGATTCCTCCGCCTGCCTGGATCTGAATTCTTCCGGCTGCCTGCTCTTTCAGTTCTTTTAACAAGGGCGCACCTTTTAACGCACTGTTTTGCTGTCCGGATGTAAGAATGGTCTGAATTCCAAGTTCCGTGGCATGCTTAAGAGCTGCTTTCGGCTCTTTGCACACATCAAATGCCCGATGAAGAGTAACTGGCATTCCCTCTGCCGCTTCCATCAGTTTTTCCATGCGCCGGATATCAAGGGTTCCCTCCGGCAAAAGCATGCCGATTACCACACCTTCCGCTCCCAGTTTACGGTACATGATAACTTCCTCACGGAGCATTTCAAATTCATATTGTGTATAACAGAAATCTCCGAAACGTGGCCGCAGCAGAACATGAATTGGAATTTTACTGTATCTCCGGATTGTTTCGAATAATTTCGGGCTGGGTGTTGTTCCTCCGATCACCAGATTCTGACAAAGTTCCAGCCTGTCTGCTCCGCCTCTTTCTGCCGCAAGTGCAGACTCCACAGAATCCACACAAACTTCCAGGATTTTTTGTTTCATTTCAGTACCCCTTTTCCAAATCGTACTCTCTGTTTTTTTTTACTTATTCTGACATAGAAATTCATACCCGTCAATCATATTGATCTCCCATCCCTTCTTTCAGTATATTAATGATACACAGATGCATCGCCCATCTGTAACTTGTCCCGTTATAAATAATGACCTCAAACCCTGGCAGAAAATTATGCATCTACTGCAAGTCCCATAAGTGTGGAATGGAGCTTTTCAAGTCCTACATTGTATTTCTCACACAGATCGTAAAGTTCCCCCTGGATCGTTGTGATCACATAGATTCCTTCCTCCTCATTTTCCATGTAGCACGCACAGTCCTGACACTTAAGTCCGCTCTTTCGATTTCGTTCTCCTGTTTTTGTATAACCTGTTACTTTCCACATAAAAGTTCTCCTTTATACCGCATCTTCCACATATAACACTTTGCATGGACTTCCTATTAAATAAATATACCCGCAAAAAAGGAAGCTCTTCCGGATAAAAAGAGCTTCCTTTTTCTGTATTTTCTATATTTTGTGTATTCTTATCTTCTGTACCCTCTGTAAAATTCCCGTACAGTCTTTCTCTCTTATCCTCGTTCCGGTATTTTATCTCCAGATAATATACCCCGCATAGATCAGGTACATACACACCATGGAAATTCCCTCTTTCCGGCTGATTCTCTGCTTTGTGGCCGCATAGATCCACACGATCAGCGAGAACACGATAAGTATGACAATATCAATAATATTTTCCCGGATCAGTGCCACCGGATTGATGGCAGATGCAACTCCGAGAACCATCAGGATATTAAAAATATTGGAGCCTACCGCATTTCCCACAGCCATATCCACTTCGTTCTTTCTGGCTGCAACCACGGAAGTCACCAGCTCCGGAAGGGAAGTTCCGATAGAAACAATGGTCAATCCCACCAGTGTCTGGCTCATTCCAAGATCAATGGCAATGCGGCTGGCAGCATCCACCGTAAGATCTCCGCCAAAGGCAATGGCAAGTGCGCCTCCCACAATAAAGAGGATGCTCTTCGGCCAGGAAAGGATGCCGATTTCTTCTTCCAGCTCTTCCATTCCTTCCATGTCCACATTTTTTCCTGCTGCTCTGGCTTTCATGGCACTTTGGATCATTGCCACAATATAGCCTGCAAAAAATCCCAACAGGATCATTCCATCCAGATGGCCAAGTGTCATTCCGCTCTTATCTCCCACTGCCAGGATTCCAAGCCCCAGAAGGAGGAACGCACAGATCATGGAAAAAGGAATATCTCTCTTAATGGTTTCCTTCTGCACCAGGATCGGGGTCAGAATGGAACAGACTCCAACAACTACCATCAGGTTAAAAATATTGGAACCTACCACGTTACTGACCGCAAGTTCATTGTTATTGACCAGTGACGCAGTGACACTGACTGCCGTTTCCGGAAGAGATGTTCCCATTGCCACAATAGTAAGACCGATGATGATCGGCGGCACCTTCAGCCTTTTTGCGATACTGGAGCTTCCTTCTACAAAGAAATCCGCACCCTTCATCAGGAACACAAAGCCGATCACAAGAAAAACTAACACAAGGATCAGCGGTGAACTGTTTACCAGATTTTCCATTTTTCTTCTCACTTTCTGTTTTTATTTCCCACAACCTGGAGATTCATTGTCGCACGCCCTGCTGAAAAAATTCTTTCCCGCATTCTTTTGTTACATAAAAAAGACCCATGTATGCCCTGCTGCAATAAAATATAACAAAGCATACATGAGTCTCATTCTTTAAGATTTGCCAGGTTTTTCAGAAAAAACCGGGTCTGTTGACAAATCACACTTACGTGCGAACTACTCCCTCATGGAATTAAAATTTTCAATTTTTTTCAATTTAACAGAATTGTTTTTAAAAGTCAACCCCGGGCCGGTGACTTTTCTTTATCGAAAGCACATATTTTATGTATCTTTATTATTTTCCGCTTTCAGAAACAATCCCTTTCAGGATCTGTAAAACTCCATCTTCACTGTATGACGGACATACTTCCCTGGCTGCTGCCTGCACTTCCGCTCTGGCGTTAGCTACCGCATAACTCCTTCCCGCTTTCTGAAGCATGGCAATATCGTTGAGGTTATCTCCGAATGTACAGGTTTCCTCCGGAGAAATTCCTAACTGTTGCTGGATAAATTCGACAGCTGTACTTTTTTCGCCCTCCGGCGGTGTACTGTCCATCCATTCTTTTCCGGCAGCCGCCAGCGTTACCTTATCCCTCCATGCCGGTGTAAAATACGGGGCACAAAGCTCCTCGCACCGTTCCGGGTGATAGACAGAGAATTTCAGCACCTGTTTTCCCTGAAGAGAAGAAAGATCATCCACTTTTCTCATATCATAGCCATAGGAATCCCGCAACCACCGGAACATCCTTCCATTCTCATTCTCCGCATAGCAGCACTCCGGTGTGGCAATAAAGCAGTCACATTCCAGCATTTTTTCTTTTACCATGCGATGCATGCTTTTCCAGGTCTCGTCTGGAAGTGTGTGCACCTTCAGGATCTTATCATTCTTCCGGATCACTGTACCTCCATCCGAAACAAAATACACCAGATCCTTCAACGGTTCAAACAGCTTCCTCTCACTGTCATACTGCCGCCCCGAACATACTACAAAAGTAATACCCATCTCGGTCAGCTTCCGGATCACCGTCATATATTCCGGATTAATAGTCATGGTTCCATCTTTTACCAGAGTTCCGTCTACGTCGGTTGCGATTAGTTTTATCATGTTGTTTTACTCCTCTCCCATCTGAAATACCAATATCCTCTCCCTGGGATTTTTTCCGTCAAAAAGATCCTGGCAGTCGATCTCGTCCAGGAATTCCAGTTCATCCACAGTCATCAGATAGGAAATATATTCGTCAGATGGATAATAGAAAAACAGCAGCATTTCTCTTGTTTTTTCATACCAGGATTCCCGGATGCGTCCGATGACACTTCTCAGTATTTCCACAGAAAACGGATTAAAAAAATAAAATCTGTCAGCAGATTCCGGTACCTGAAAAAGGGCCGCATTCTCCAGTATAAATGATGTTTTTGTCCCGGAAACAGCCCGCTGCCTGTTTTCTTCTGCGGCTTTTGTCATACGTTCATCGTACTCCACGCCTGTAGTCCGGCATCTGACCTGCCACGCCAGAAAAAAATCCACTCTGCCTTTTCCACATCCGTAGTCGATCAGATGATTCTTTTTCCCCAGATATCCACAATAAGCCAGCCGTTCCAGCACCCCGTACGGCGTTGGCTCGTATGGATAACAGTACTGATCCGATCTGGAATCGTCACGACCGGTGGTTTTGATCTTCAGCAACTTATCATATTTTACTTCATTTTGGTCCATGGTACTGTCAATCTCCGTTCCCTACATCGGGCAGCTTTTTTTCTCCTCTTTGTCCATATCTCCACGGACATATCTGGCATTGAATTCCATATTGATCTCACGGATCTCCTTCTTCCCATCAATATAATCCTGATACATATCCGCGAGTCTCGCCATACAGCCATCACAGTTCGCAGAAATATTTCCAAGAGATTCCTCCACGATCTGTTTACGTTCCTCTTTTGTTGTATCTTTGATCAGATATCCTGGCATTGTTTTTTCCTCCTGATAGGTTCACCTGTGTTTCAGGTATTCTATATTTTTGTTATTGTTCACTTTTTCTTTTGAAAAAAGCTGCTTGTATCAAACAAACAGCTTTACAAAAATTTTTCTTTTCTGTTTTTTTATTCTACTCTGGCCCACTACCAGTGTCAATACAATTTTTCGCCTATTTCCGAAGATAAAAAACCACCTCAAAACCCGTATTTAAAAAATCGGCCGTTTTCGCCAATAAACTGTGGAGCTGCATTTAAAAGTTCCACAGTTATTTAATAATAGATCATCTGGTAATAGAAAATCTCTGAAAATCAACATTTCTATTTTTTTCAAATTCACCAATCAGAGCTTCATTATCATTCACTGAATATATTTTGTCATATCCTGCAAGAACATCAGAATCTGTATTTTTAATGTAACGTCTGAGATCTGCTTTTGAATAATGAGGAATAACTGTCCCATTAAATAAGGACAATGCCCTATAATCATCAAGATCCTCCGTATCTCTGTCAAAATCCAATGCCAGGCGAACATCGATTCTGGCAAGCATTGCACCGGCGCTGCTGCCGATATAAGTTGCATTATTTTCTAACATACTTCTTTTTATTAAACCTGAAAGTTTTTTAATCCTTATCTCCTTTAAAATTTCAAATGTATTTCCTGCTGTAACATAGTAATACTCGAAAAAATCCGAAAAATCTTCTGCTTCAGCCTCTGAAGTCACAAATATGTTACTTTTTTCAAACCCCATTGATATACATGCATCTTTTAGTTTCTCAGTAATTCTATATTTCTTTATGTCCACAAGCAAAATCTTTTTGTTTTCTCTGTCTCCCATAACTTATCCTCTCTCTTCTCATCACATTACACATCACCATATCCAGTATCAAATAATCGCTCTGCATTCCTTGTCGTCAGTTCAATTATTTTTTCTGTTGTAGTTCCTCGAACAAGCGCTATCCGCTCTGCAATATCCCATAATGAAAGCGATGTATTTGGTCCTTTCATATCTGGAATCCTGATATACGGAGCATCCGTCTCAAGTACAAGGCTATCTTCCGGCATAAAACGAACTGTCTCTTTCAGCTCATTTTCATAAAATATTTTCCCACCAATTCCAAAATATTTTACTCCAACATCACAATACCTTTTTATTGTTTCAACATCTCCGCAAAAACAATGATATACAGCACCAAACTTCGGATAACTGTAATCCAATCCTGTTTTGCCAACTGCAATACACTTTTGGTTACTAAAATCACTTCAGATAAGGAAATCACAGGTTCGAACTTAAATTAACAAGCACAAAAAAGGCCGGAAACCATTGATTTTTCAAGGTTTCCAGCCTTTCGACATAGCGTGCGTTAGAGGATTCGAACTTTCACCCCTGCCCCTGAACCCGCATAGAAAGGAGGTTTCCGCTACCGTTTTTTCCCTTGTCACAGGTAAGTCACAGGTTTTTTCACGTCTAATAAAAAACAAATACGTATCAGGTCCTAATTTTTCTATTTTATTGCTTATGTAGTCATCAAAAAGATTCTTCAGGATTTACACTTGCTGCAATTTCTTCATAGACTATTTCCATCCCATCTTTGTAATTATTATAATATTCTTTAAACTTTTCTGGATTCAAGGTTTTCTGATATATTTTCTCGTCTCTAATCATTTGAGATACAATCTCATACTCTATCTTAAATTCTGGTAAATATTGTTGATATATATATTTAACTTCTTCGAATTCAAGCAATCGTAATTCTGGAAGAAACTGCTTAAATTTAGACATTTTATTCTCCAATGAGGAGGCTTTATGTTCAATTCTATCCAATTGTTCTTTTACTTTGCCTGCATCTTTCTCTATATACTCAACAATTTCTTCTTCAACTTCTGCATCTATGTCATATTCCATTAATTCTAAAATTGCATGTTCTTTTGTATCCTTTCCATTTAAATCTTTTATCAATTCTAATATGTGATATAAGCGCTGTAATTTCTTCTTTTCTTTATCATATTTCTTCAACATTTTCTGCTGCTCATCTATATTATATTCTACATCTATTGTTTGAATATGAGGACTATTAATCCAGGTTTTTAAACGACGTTGTGCTCGATAACATGGTAACTCAAGCAATTCTTTTCGGACATTCTCCCATTTAATCATAAAATCTTCAGTTTCATTGTTCGTCGTATTAATTATTCTTCTGGATAATATATATATAACTGATTGTGGAGTTCCATCCTTTTTTATCTTAAATTTGTCAGCTATCATTTCAAGAAAGAATGTAGAAATAAAATGCTGATTTTTCTGTGCATCAAAGCCCACGAATAAATTTAAGTTTCGCATTTTTTCTTTATGTAATTTAAAGAAAATTTTATCTGAATCATCAAAGTCTATTACTGGATCACTTAACAGCAATTCTAATATATTTTTTTCACTAAAAACGGCAAGACGATTTGCTTTTATCTCTCCTAAGTCTGATTTCTTTTTGGTATCACAAATATTAACTATAATATCACTATCTACAATATTCTTATCGGTCTTATCTAAACCGATTCTTCCAGATAGTACATATTCAAAAAAAGTTTCTCTTTTCATTTGATGAGTTTCCACCATTCTCACTACTGTCACATCTGTTAATTTATGAAACCCAAGTAAATGATAAAAATTTTCTTTCTTAAATTGGAAATCCACTTTCAAATTTCCCTGAAATAAATAAGAGAATTTTTTATGCAGAAGTTTTTCATACTCTTTTGCAATTTTCTGTAGATCAATATCAAGCGGCTTATTTTTTCTACTTTTGGCTAACCGCAAATATTTTTCATTTTTTGGCATAACTCCTCATATGAGAAAAGGTCTAAGGTAATATCCTCAGACCTTTCCATAATATCTTCTTTTATTGACTACGTTCTTTTTCGTTTTCACTCTCAGGTACAGGTGCAGACTTCCTGAATAAATCCCCGCTTTACGCCTCTTCTTGCATACCTGATATAACAAGCGTCTTGGGAATAATGTTTCACCACAAAACATTTATATTATTATATTAGCAAAACACTTTATATATGTCAAGAATTTTGAAAAAACATATCATTTTTTATAGATAATATTCCCCTTAAAAGCTATAATATGAATAAAAAACATGTACATATCAGGAGTGACTTTTTCTTTGAGATACTATGGCTTAAAACACAAAGAACAAATAGAAAAATATACCTATTTTTATGCATATAGCAGAGCTAAATTATTATCTTTATTACCCGGAAAGAAAGGGAAAACAATATTTTGATTATGTTTTTAAAAATTATCATAACCTGGATAAACACGATAATTCAATACCACAAAATAAAATGTTCAATTTATATTTTGTCACTATTTCAGATTTGATTAGAAGAGAAGATATTCACAAATTGCAATCTGGTGTAAAATATCTTTTAAAAAATAGAACATCAAACCGTTTTTTGACTGCCCCAAATGGATTAGAAGAACTATGTAAAAAAATAGATCAAATGGATTCAACATTATTATGTTGGTACGAAACTACTGATTGTGGTATTTTTGAATTCCAAAATCACCCTCTCGAAAAAAGCATAGATTATTTTACATTGAAAATATGTAATATTAATTCAGGCTATTTGTCTCTACAATTTAATATTTATTTGTCAGAGCTCAAAATGAAAGAACTTAATTCTTTAATCTCATGTAATTATAAAGACAAACGTGGATTCGCTGTTCAAGCTTTAACAAAAAAAAGTAACGCCTCCGGTGCTTACAAAAATTATTCAATAACGCATTATAACGATAACTATCTAAAGGCAGACAAAATATATGAATTTATAAGTAAAATAGAATGGGAATTCTTACAAGAATTAAGCCACTATTTTCCGCTAGTACTCCATAATAAAGAAATACTTCCTCCAAGAATCGAAGTATATCGTACTGACATTGATTATCATGACAATAATGAATTCTTTTGGGAATCTATAGGTATATCTGCTTATCAGGGACAATTCATTGATAAACGACACAAAATGTTTTTTTCCAATAACAGATCGGGACGATATGATGCCACTTTATCAAATAATAGATTAATTTATATATTTAAGGACGATGATATAGAAGTTGGGCAATTACGTTCTATAAAGGACCATGTATACTCTCATATCAATGAATATGCCAATGACTATTTTCTTTTCAAGTTTCTTGACATTCTGTCTATCGAGACTGGAAAAGTCGTAATTAAATATAAGCATAACTTGGATAAAATTAAGCTAAAACAAAATCATCTGAAGGGCTTAGTGACATGCTCCCACCACTTAAATCTCTGATTTTGAAGTGGGGGCTTCTTGCTCAATGGCTCTACTGAGCCAAGTATCTACAAGCTATCCTCGCGTGCCCCGCGATTTTTATTAGTCCGGTTACGGACTTCTTATTGTGCTGTCATGCACATTCTGCAAAGATTCTTTTTCCCTCATTCATGATATTAACTGCTGCATTTGCATCGCGGTCCATTCTGTTACCGCATTCACAGTAATAAATCCTATCAGATAAAGACAATTCTTCTTTTTTATTTCCGCATACACTGCAAATCTTACTGGATGCAAAATAACGGTCTACTTTGATCAGATATTTTCCTCGTTCCTCCAGTTTATATTCCAGCATAGACAGAAACAGGCCATATCCATTATCATGTACACCTTTTCCAAGATGAAGTCCTCCTGCCATCCCTTTCAGATTCAGATCTTCCACGCATACTGCATCGAAGCTCTCAGCAAGACTGGCAAAGTATTTTCCGGATGGCTCCCTGCTGACTGTCACAGATTTCAGTTTCCATTTTTCTGATATCGGACGGTGAAGCTTCATTCTGACAGCCGTCATCTTAGGCAGTTTCAAATATTTTCCTTCCAGTTTGCAATCAAGAAATTCGATCTGAAAACTCCTGGTAGAGAAGATGACGACGATCTTGAAGCAGAGAAAAAAGTTGAATTAGGAAGCAACGATTACACAGCAATCGCAGCAAAAATCCTCGAAGGCTGTGGCGGAAAAGAAAACATCACAAGCATTGACAACTGCATCACAAGATTAAGAGTTGAAGTAAAAGATATTACTGCAGTCAGTGATAAAGTAATCAAATCTGCTGGTGTTGCTGGTGTTATCAAACCTGGCAAAACTTCCGTACAGGTTATTATC
>ENA-OUPQ01000159-OUPQ01000159.1-human-gut-metagenome-genome-assembly--contig:-NODE-159-length-41017-cov-6.95864_pt1 | contig 41017 bp, 35 predicted proteins | sample MGYA00237946_ERZ548807 | MGnify/ENA primary metagenome ERZ548807 (study PRJEB26490, sample SAMN05194714) | human gut metagenome | biome: terrestrial biome; feature: human-associated habitat; material...
TGAAAAAATCCTCTGTTCGGCGAGAGATTTCCTGTTCGGACAGAGGAAAGGCTGTTTATATTTACAAATTCATGTGACAGATGGCATCTATCCTTTGAATAACATAAAACATCATAAATAGTCATTGCTTCATTATGATTGGCTTCATGAACTATTTCAAAATCATTATCTGACCACTGAACACTTCCCGTTTTTCGGTTAATACGATAGGTACGGTTAATAAAAGTAACATATAACCAGTCAGAATTGTAATCTAATGAATATTTATGTATCATTGTAGCCTGATCATATTGCAGGAAAACATGTGCTGTAGAAATTTTTGTTTTATCATAATTAGTGAGAGCTTTTGTCATATATCCCTCCAAGAATATTTTTGTTGTAGTTATTTACAAAATAGACTAATCGGTCTATAAAATCAATACATTTTGCGTAACAAATAAAAATTAACGATCATGAAAAATAAATGACTAAGACTTCCCATACCTTATGATGGCAGATGACAGAATCCCGGCAGTCAACTACTGCAAAACAGTATATAACAGTTGACAACAGTATTATACTGTTATATACTGTTTGCAACAGGAGGAAACATATGAAGATTATAATCAATAATACATCGATGGTACCAATTTATGAGCAGATCATGGAGCAGATCAAGGCGCAGATTATCTCCGGAGAGTTAAAAGAAAATGATATATTGCCGTCCGTGAGAACAATGGCAAAGGAACTGAAGATCAGTGCACTTACTGTGAAGAAAGCATATGACAATCTGGAAGCAGAGGGCATGACAGTCACAGTTCATGGGAAAGGAACGTATGTAGCGGCTTCGAATACACAGCTGATGGAAGAAGAGCGCAGGAAAGAGGTTGAGGCGGATCTGGAAGCAGCAATTCAGAAGGGAAGGCGCTGCGGAATGAAGGAGGAAGAGATCCGTTCGTTGTTTGAACTTATCATGGAGGATGAATGATTATGTTGGAGATCAAAGGAGTAAAGAAAAGCTACGGTGAATTTCAGTTAGACTGTTCGTTAAATGTAGAAAAAGGAAGGATCACCGGTCTGGTTGGAGAGAACGGAGCCGGTAAGAGTACTTTGTTCAAGGCAGTGCTCGGACTCATTTCTTATGATGCCGGTGAGATAAAGATCCTGGGAAAAATACCGGAAGAGTTAAGTGAAAAAGAGAAAGAAGAGCTGGGAGTTGTCCTGGCAGAAACCGGATTCAGTGGATACTTGAAAGGGAAAGATGTTGAGGCAGTCCTTGCCAAATTGTATCCAAAGTTTGAAGCAGAAAAATTTCATCAGATGTGTGAAGAATATCAGATTCCGTTGGATAAATTTATAAAAGAGTACTCAACAGGAATGAAAGCAAAGCTGAATCTGATCATTGCATTGACACATCAGGCAGAATTCCTGATGCTGGATGAGCCGACAGCAGGGCTTGATGTCGGAGCGAGGGAAAGGATGCTGGATATTTTAAGAGAGTATATGGAAGAAGAACCGGAGAGAAGTATCCTGATCAGTTCACATATTTCTTCGGACTTAGAACATCTGTGTGATGACATTTATGTGATACATAAAGGAAAGATCATACTTCATGAAGCGATGGATACGATTCTTGAAAAATATGCAGTGTTGAAGGTCAGTGAGGAACAATATCAGGCAGTGGATAAAAGGTATCTTTTGAAAGAGAAAAAAGAGTTTTTTGGAGTTGCCTGTCTGACGAACGAGAAGCAGTATTATATAGAAAATTATCCGGAAATCGTAGTAGAGAGCGGATCACTCGATCAGGTGATCCTGATGTTGACAGGGGGCGAAAGATGATGAAAGGAACCAGAGGGCTTTTGGAAAAGGATTTTCGATTGTTTTTTCGGCAAGGTGGTAATCTTTTTTTGGTGTTAGTGTTTGTAGCATTGTTTTTTATACTTACAGGAAAAACGGCAGCTGCTTTCATTGCAATGTATATCCCATCTGTTCTGGCGATATATTCAGGTAATACGATCAGTTATGATGAAAATGGCCATGGTTACACATATTTATTTTCTTTACCCGTAAATAAAAAAATATATGTCAGAGAAAAATATATTTTTTCCTTTATCATGACAGCATGTGGATGGTGCATTGGAATGATCTGTGCAGGAATTATGGTACTCATAAATCCTGAAGAGGTGTTTGATCTGGAAATGCTGGCAATGGAGTTGATCACATTTTTTGTGTTTCAGGCAATTGCGGGAATTATGATCGCGATCAGGATAAGGTTCGAAGGAGAGAAAGGGCGAATTGTGCTGCCAATCGCAATTTTAATTATTTTTGCGATTTGTTATACAATTAGATCTTTTGTGAAGACTAACTTGGGATTAAAAGAAAGTATTCTGCATATGATAGGGGGAATAGGGGATTTTGAAATCGGGATTGCCCTCATTGTGTTAAGTCTGCTTATATGGTTTGCTTCGTATAAGTATAGTATGAGCGCCATGAAGAAGAAAGAGTTTTAAGATAGGCGTGGCAAAAATGATCCATTAAAAATAATGATTATAAAGATGTAATAGCTACCAAAAATATGAGAAAAACTTTGTGAAAAAATAGGCTTGTGTTTCGTAAGAGTCCCTTGTAAAATAGCGGTCAAGGATGAAAAGAAAAGGAGACTCTTATGGGAACCAATGAAAAAGATATGACTGCCGGATCTCCCGGAAAACTGATCATAACTTTTGCCATACCAATGATGCTTGGAAATATTTTTCAGCAGTTTTATACAATGGCAGACACCATGATCGTCGGACAAGTGGTAGGAGTTAAGGCACTGGCGGCAGTAGGTGCCGGAGATTGGCTGGTATGGCTGGTGTTGGGGATCATGACAGGTATCACACAGGGTTTTTCTATTCTTGTATCTCAGTATTATGGAGCAAGGGAAAAGGAAAATCTGAAATGTGCAGTAGCGAAAAGCTATATCATGACAGCATTACTGTCTGTGGTCGTACTCGCAGTAAGTGAAGGTACAGTTTATCATGTTCTTTTATTTTTACAGACACCGGATAATGTCATTGATCTGACAATGCTATATTTGCGGCTGATTTTTGCGGGAATCCCGATCATAGCTGCTTATAATATATTTGCAGCGATCCTTCGGGCACTTGGAAACAGCAGATCTCCGTTGATCGCAATGACAGTGGCAGCAGTGATCAATGTGGGACTGGATCTGTTGTTTGTGGCGGTTTTTGGCTGGGGTATAGCCGGAGCAGCAGTGGCGACCGTTATCGCGCAGGGATTTTCTGCCTTGTACTGTTTGATCGTATTACGTAAAATCCCGGATATCCGCCTGGAAAAGAAGGACTTTTACAGGCAGCCCTCTATGAGTTTGCGGCTTTTGGAACTGGCGGTTCCTCTTGCAATACAGAATGTGATTATCTCCGTGGGAGGACTTGTGGTACAGTATGTGATCAATGGATTTGGTTTTCTGTTTGTGGCGGGATTTACGGCATCGAACAAGCTGTATGGGGTTTTGGAGATGGCTGCCGTTTCATATGGATATGCTATTACAACCTATGTGGGCCAGAATCTTGGTGCAAAAAAATACCAGAGGATTCGAAAAGGCGTGCGCAGCGGCACTTATATGGCAGTGCTCACTTCGGCTTTCATTTCCGGCATGATGGTACTGTTTGGACGTAATGTACTGTCCCTGTTTGTATCCGGTGAACCGGATCAGACCCGACAGGTATTGGATATAGCATATAAGTATTTGTTTATTATGGCTGTCTTTTTGTGGGTGCTGTATCTGCTGTATGTGTATCGTTCCGCTATCCAGGGCCTGGGTAATACTTTGATTCCGCTTGCCAGCGGCATTGCAGAATTTATAATGCGTGTCAGTGTTGCGCTGCTGCTGCCAAAACTGATCGGTGAAGATGGAATATACTATGCAGAGATCTGTGCATGGAGCAGTGCAGCTGTTTTACTATTCGTAAGTTATATGATCATTATACGAAAATATAAAGAAGTATTATGAGGCAGGACTTCCGGAAACAAAAGTCATAAGAAAGGATGCGGTAGCAGATCTGTATGATGGAATATATAAAAGCTGGGGAGATCTTTCCTGAGAAAAAACGAGCGGGCCGGCGTTAAATAAAACGCTGGACCCGCTCCATTGTGGTTTTTAGAATAAAGATATCCGTCAGTACATCACCGGTTTCCAGAGAATGGTTGGCGTTTTGGGTGAGAAAGAGAGGTACATCTTTCTGCGCTGCCAGTTCCCGGATGGAATCGGTTTCGGCCCAGGGATCTGCGGTGCCGTGGAAGGCGATGGTTCCGGCAAGTGGGAAGGAAAAGGTCTCTGCAAGAGGTGTAAACAGGATGCTTTTTACAGTCAGATCGTGTCGGGAAGCATAGGCAGAGGAGATGACTGTACCAATGCTTTTGGAAATAAACAGAACGCTGCCATAGGAATTCCAGTCGATGCTGCTTAAGGAGCGTTCTGTCTGTTCCAGGGCAAGGTCAAAGGCCTGTTTCATTTTCTTCGGATCACCTTTTACATTTTCCGGGAGGGAACCGTAAGATACGGTCTGGATCTGATAACCGTGTTTCCTGGCAAGACGGCTGGTATAGTACAGAAGGGGCTTGTCGGCGGTGTATCCGATGCCTGGAAAAATAACCGCCAGTTTCGGGGCATTTTTATCTGCTTCGGGTATATGTGCAGAAGTTTTCGCATAGAGCATCTGCAGATGAATTTTTTCCTGAAGTTCTCTTAAAGTAATAGAGATCGTGCAGGAGTCAGATGGAAGGTAATCGTAATCGGTGATAATACTGTCTTCTTCCATGGCATAAACCATATGTGAGGAACCCATGAGTTCCATATCTTCTTCAATATCGGAAAGTAATTCTTCGTATGATTTCATTTTCTTTTTCTCCTTATATGAAGTTTTTTCAACATATAAATCGTTTATTTTTACAGATGGTCCTATTATAATGGATTTATTGCAAGACAACAAGGGTTTCACACCAGTGAACAGAACTGGAGAAAAGGAGAAAATATGTTGACGTTGTTATTTATCATATGTATGTTTGGAGTTTTTGGAAAATTATTTTTCTTTGGGTTAAAAGCAGCCTGGGGAATCTCAAAATTCGTACTGACGATTGTGTTCCTGCCGTTGATCCTGCTTGTAATGGTGGCAGGAGGACTGATCTCCATAGCATTGCCGGTACTTCTTGTTATTGGAGTTGTCGGACTGATCGCATCGAAAGCATAAGCAGAGAAAAAGCAGTTAACCTGTAAGCTGGGTTAGCTGCTTTTTTATGGAAAAATGGATGCTTTTGGGACAAAAATCCTGTTGCACAACCATAAGAAATACAATTATAATAAAACCTTATAGGGCAGCAAAATATACCGCAGGTTTCCCAAACCATAAAGATCAACAGATTGGAGAAATATATGAGATTAAGAAGTCAATCCGCACGGACTTTATTATACGAAGAAGTAGTAGAAGAACTTTACAGGTTGATCGACGAGAAGCATATCCAGCCAGGTGGAAAGCTTCCGCCGGAGAGAGAACTGATCGAACAGCTGAAAGTCAGCCGGAATGTTCTGCGAGAAGCTTTTCACGTTCTGGAAACCAGAGGCGTGATCGTTTCCCACCAGGGAAAAGGAAGATTCTTAAGAGAACAGCCAGGCCATGGCTCAGAGAAACGTACAGAAAGTCTCAGCAAAAATCTGGAACGTTATTCCATGCTGGAAGCGTATGAAGTACGTCAGGTTCTGGAAGTAAAAGGTGTAGAGCTGATCATCCGCAACGCTTCAGAAGAGGATATTGATGATCTGGAAAAAGCCTACAAAAAAGTGGAACACACCTACGAAACAACCGGAACCACAACCGGAGAATTTGAATTGCACAAACTCTATGCGGAAAAAACAGGCAGCATGTTTATGACCCAGACCCTGGAGCTGGTGCTGAATGCCATTCTGGATATGATGTACGGGCAGTTTTATGACGTGCTGGAAGCTACATCGGAGAAGCAGGAGCTGGAATCTCACCGACAGATCATCGACGCAATCCGTAGGCGGGATACCGAGGCAGCACAGAGGCTGATGCATGAGCATCTTCAGGTTACGATGAATATGCTGAAGGAAGATACGATCTGTTTTGAAAAATAATTGATTAAATATGCATTTAACCAGATATAAAAAACATCAAAAATTAAAAAACCATTGACGAAAAGCACCTTCGGGTGCTATTCTTTATAAACAAGTGGGTGACCAAGTGAACAAATATTAATTCAAAAAGAATGAATATGTATTCAGACGATAATTCACAATCCAGAAAGAACAGAAAGGAATACACAATGGGAAATTTGAAATGGCCGGAAGGTAAAAAATGTGCGGTAATGTTTACCTTCGACGTAGACGGAGATACCACCTGGGAAAACGGAAACCGTGGACTTCCAAATGGTGAGAAATACATCAAATCCTTATCCGTAGGCCAGTACGGACCGAAGCGCTGCGTGGACCGTATCCTGGATATGCTGGAGAGTTACGGTGTAAAAGCTACATTTTTTGTACCGGGATTAACAGCAGAGCGTTATCCGGAAGTGATCAGGAGGATCGCAGAGGCAGGACATGAGATCGGACATCATGGATACGCACATGAGAGATTTGCGGGAAAAACAACAGAAGAACAGATTGAGATCATTGAGAAAACACAGAGGATTTTTAAAGATCTCATTGGTCACGAAGTAACAGGATTCCGTACACCATCCGGTGACTGGGCAAAGATCACACCACAGCTTCTGTACGAGAGAGGTTTTCGCTATTCAAGTTCCATGCGCGGGGATGACAGACCATATCGGACTGTGATAAACGGTGAAAAAACAGATTTTATCGAAATCCCGACGAAATGGGAAGTAGATGACTATGTGGCCATGGCCTATAATATGTATCCGGCAGAGCCGGCAGGCCAGGATCGAATTTCCAGTTATCGTCTGGTAGAAGATAATTTCATGAGAGAATTCCGCGGGCACTACAAAGAAGGACTTTGTATTTCCTACATGAGCCATCCGCAGGTGATCGGATCTCCTGGAAGGATCCAGATCCTGAAACATATGCTGGAGCAGATCACATCCAAAGAGGATGTCTGGGTAGCAACCGGAACAGAAGTTTCAGACTGGTATCGAAGCCATTCAGAAGAACAGGAGGAAAAATAAGGATGAAACTGGAAAGACCAAAGTGGCCGGAAAACAAAAAATGCAGCGCCATGATCACCATCAACCTGAATGCGGAACTGTTCTGGCTGCAGTTAGATCCGACCTGCAAAGATATGCCAAAGACTCTTTCTCTTGGCCAGTATGGAATGACAAGAGGTGTGGACCGTATCTTAAAAATTCTGGAAGAACGTGGAATCCGCGCAACATTTTTTACTCCGGGATGGGTAGCGGAGCAGTATCCGGATAAGCTGAAAGCCATTGTTGAAAAAGGCCACGAAATTGCGGCGCTGGGATATCACCATGAACATATGGCACTGTTATCCGAAGAAGAGCAGGAAAGCGCCATCAAAAAAGGAATCCAGGCCATCGAAAAAGTATGTGGCGTTACACCGAAGGGATTCCGTTCCCCGGAAGGCGAGCTGACACTGGATACTTTACGGATCGCAAAGAAAAACGGGCTGGTGTATTCCAGCAATCTCTGCGATGACGACAGACCATACTGGAAAGACCTGGGAGAGGATAAGATCCTGGAGATTCCTATTCACTGGGTTAATTATGATCTTCCGTATTTTGCATTCAACTATCATCCGGCATTTCCGGCAGGACAGGGCAGGATCGCGAATTATACAGGAGTTCTGAATAACTGGAAAGATGAATTTTTCGGATGTCATGAATATGGCCTCTGCTATGTTCTGCAGCTGGATCCGGCAGCCATCGGTGCACCGGGCAGGATCGGACTTCTGGAAGAACTTCTGGATTATATTGAAACTTTTGATGGTGTATGGTGGACAACCGGTGAGGAAATGTATGAATACTGTCTGAAAAGCAGTCAGGATCGGTAAGAGGGCATACATATAACGGGAAAAGAAGGGAGAGCATTCATGGCTCATATATTTGAACTGGTAAATCAGCTTTTTGCACAGGTAGTTCCGGTGGCGGATTTTCTCTGGGACTTTCCGACAAACATTGATGCGTACGCAAACATTCCGATCCTGGGGCAGCTGTCTATTGCATTTCTGCTTCTTCTTGGCGGAAGTTTGTATTTTACTTTACGGTTTGGTTTTGTGCAGGTAAAAGAATTCAAGACAGGAATCCGTCTTCTGACTTCCAAACAGCAGGCAAAGGTTGGAACTTCCCAGCTGGCAGCTTTTCTGGTCAGTATGGGCGGCCGTGTCGGTGCCGGAAATATTGTCGGCGTAACCGGAGCGGTAACTATTGGAGGACCGGGAGCGATCTTCTGGATGTGGGTTTCCGCATTCCTGGGGATGGCAACCTCTTTCTGTGAGGCAACACTGGCACAGATCTTCAAAGAGAGAAAAGGCAACGAATACGTAGGCGGTTTTACCTTCTATATCCAGAAGATCTGGAAAAACAAAGCATGGATCGGAGCAGCAATATGTATCATGTATCTGATCTACAACATGCTGAGTATTCCGGTACATACCTTCCATGTATTTACAGCAGTAAGCTCCATTGCAGATGAAGTAACTGGAAAAACAACGCAGGTAACAGATCCGCTGTATTATGTCATTGCTATTGCGATCATCGTGATTATCGCTGTGATTACTTTTGGTGGAATTAAAAGCGTAACAAAATTTTCCGATGCGGTTGTACCGGTTATGGCAGGCTTATATGTTCTCATTGTACTGGTACTGATTGTTCTGAATATCGGAAAAGTACCGGGATTCTTTGCAGCTGTATTTGTGGGAGCATTTAAACCAAGTGCTATTTTCGGCGGAGCATTTGGTGTGGCTATGGCGCAGGGACTGAAACGAGGACTTTTATCCAATGAGGCTGGTATGGGTACTGCGACACAGGCTTCCTCTATTGCAGATGCCAATCATCCATGCGAGCAGGGATTCATTCAGTCCATCGGTGTATTTGTAGATACGATCGTGATCTGTTCCCTGGCTGGTTTTGTGGTAACTGCAGGTGCCATCTGGAATAATCCGTCTATTGACTGGGATGTGATGAAAGCCAACAAGATCGGAACTTTCCTGACTTCAGTCAAGGAACTGGTACCAGGTGACGGAATCCTGGATGTGATCGTATTTATCATCGTGGTTGTTGCATTTGGATTGTTTGCGTTTACAACACTTCTCTGTGACCTGACTTACACAGAGATTGCGGCAAACAAGATTTCCAAGAATAAGAAATTCATCTACTTTACAAGATGCCTTGGCGCGCTGATCTTTGTTCCTCTTGGAACTCTGACTGTACTGTCCGGACTTCAGCTGGATAACCTGTGGTATGTATCTGACCTGATTAATGTAATTTTGATCTTTGTGAACATCCCGACACTTCTGGTTGGAAGAAAACTGGTTACCAAAGCATATGAGAATTATAAGAAAAATCCAGGCAGGCGTTTTGTGGCATCTGATATCGGAGTAGAATCTGAGGTATGGACTGCGGAGGCAGCAAAGGAGAACAGATAAAAAATGAAAATAAAAGTAATCATGTCAGACAAGGCCATGAGCAGAGAAACCATGGACGCACGTGAGAAAATGCTGAAAGTGGCACTTTCCTCCGATGCTGAGGTTTCCGTGGACTGTATCAAAAAAGGTCCGGACGAGCTGGACTGTAATACAGATGAGGCCTTTGCTGCGGCGGAAATGGTAAAGGAGAGTATCCGTGCGGAAAAAGAGGGATACGATGCCATTGTGATCTACTGCTTCAGCGATGTGGGAATTGATGCCATCCGTGAAAATGTAAGAATTCCGGTGATCGGTCCCGGAGAAACCAGCCTGGCTGCGGCGAGCATGATCTGCAACCGTTTTACGGTGCTGACTTCCGAGAGTATCAATATTCCAAGAACCTACCGCCGTCTGATGCGAAACGGCATTGCCAGGGAAAAAATGGCAGCAGTCCGGGCGCTGGATATTCCGATCGGAGAACTGCGCACCAATCCGGAGGCTACAGAAAAATATCTGAAAGCTGTCTGCAAAAAAGCAGTGGAGGAAGATCATTCCGACGGGATCATCTTAGGTTGTCTTGGAATGGCAGGATATGGAGAAAAGCTGGAAAAGGAACTTCCGGTGAAGATCATTGATCCGGCATTTCTGGCGGTTGCGTATGCGGAATTATGTGTAAGAGTTGGAATGCGGCACATTCCGGCAGTTTATCCGGTTTTTACAAACAGCAGCAATGTAGAATTATAAACTGAAAAACAACAGAGCAGAAACACTTTCCGGATTGGATCCGGAAGGTGTTTTTTTGCATATAAAACAGAGATATGAAACTTGTAAATGTCCGATATTTACGGCATAATAACTTTACAGAATGTTTTTAGGAGGAATCACAGTATGAGGAAAAAAATCAGAGGTCTGATAGCAATGGTTATCTTATTGATCTGCTTTTCAGTACCGGCAGCAGCGGCAACAGAAAGTTTTCATTTTGAGCAGAAAACAGCTTCTGTGCAGGTAGGAAAAACCAAAGAGCTGTCTGTTTACAACAATGGAAGAAAAGTAGATCCAAAGAAAGTCCAGTGGAAAAGCAGCAATCCCAAACTTGCAGCCATATCCAATGGAAAAGTCACCGCAAAGAGCTGGGGAAATGTTCAGATTTATGCTGTTTATGGTGGGAAAAAAATTTCCTGTAAAGTGTATACATATAATCAGATCATATACACAGATTTTACCGGATATAAAACAACCCCGATAAAAACAAAAAAGGGAAGAACAGTACAGCTGAAGCCGGAAAAACATGGAAGCACAGTGTTTTATAAATCTTCGAACACGAAAATCGCAACCGTTTCATCCAGTGGTGTTGTAACACCAAAAACAACAGGAACTGTAAAGATAACCTGTATATCTTTTGGAAAAAACAGATATATCGCATCTGCAAAAGTTGTGGTTGGAGCAGAACTGAAATCCATTTCGACTTCTTCAGAAATTGTAATGAATAAGGGGGAACAGAAAACGCTGAAAGTGACTGTTCATCCAGCAAATGCATATGTAAGAACAATAACTTATGCCACATCCAACAGCGCTGTTACAGTATCCAAGACAGGAAAAATCACAGCAAAAGCTCCCGGCCTTGTGAAGATTACAGTGACGGCAGATGGTGGAAAAAAGATAAAGAATACCATACAGGTATACGTCCAGGACAAAAAGACAGGCACATCCAATACACCTCTGAATGGAAATACCGGTATAATTCTACACAGAGGATTAAGTCTGGAAGCACCGGAAAATACACTTCCTGCATTCAGCCTTGCAGGGCAGAGAGGCGCGGAGTATGTAGAAACGGATGTACGACAGCTGAAAGACGGGACATTTGTGATTTTCCATGATTCTAATCTGCTTCGTATGTGTGGCGTTGATAAGAAAATTGAAAATCTCACATATCAGGAAGTAAAGAAGTATCCGGTTATTGCGGGAACAAATGCTTCTGCATATAAAAATAATACGATTCCTACACTGGAACAGTATCTGCAGTGCTGTAATAAATATTCCATGACGCCCGTGATCGAAATCAAATCAAATCTGAATCAGAACGGTGTTGCAAAGTTCAATCAGATCATAAAAAAATCCAGAAAAAGTCCAGTTGTGATCTCGTTTAAGGAAGAACCACTGATCATGCTCAGGCAGATAAACAGAACTGTAAGCATACAGTGGATACTCCGGGATCAGATTACCAGTGCAGCGCTGAATGAATGTGCCAGATATAAATTTGACATAAGTGCCCAGTATGGATGTACCTACAGAAATATAATAGCCAAAGCACATTCGAAAAATATTAAAGTTGCGTTGTGGCTGTTTACGGATTCCAGTATTGCAGACTGCTATAAAAACTGGGGCGCAGATTATCTTACCTGTGAGAGAATGATGTAAGACGCATCATGAAGGAGATGAAACGGTATGGAAACAGAAATGTCAGGAAGATTGCTTATTACCGGAGATCTACATGGTGACACTGCGGCATTAACGATGATTGCCAGACAGCTTCGAGAGGGAGATGCATTATTTGTTGCCGGAGATTTTGGATTTGTATTTTGGGATAACAGAGATGAGCACGTATTTTTGGATGATGTAGATCAGTTTCTTCAGAAAATAAACGGATATGTTATTTTTGCAGATGGAAATCATGAGAATCACCGTGCGCTGAATAAATTCCCCGTTGAACAATGGAATAACGCCAGAGTTCATATGATCCGAAGCAGAATCATTCATGTTCTTCGAGGAGAAGTCCTCTGTCTGAAAGGGAAACGGATATTTTGTTTTGGAGGAGCTTTTTCCATAGACAGGGCATATCGTACTCTGAACAAAAGTTACTGGAAGGAAGAAGTTCCCTCTGAGGAAGATTATGAGAATGGAAATAAAAATCTTAAGGCCTGTGACTATAAGGTAGATTATGTGATTACACATACCTGTCCGTTAAATCTTATACCTTCACTTGGGGGATATCACTCGGCGATGGAAGAACGGCAATTGCAGAATTATCTGCAGTATGTAAGTGAGACGGTATATGATTCACTGACCCGGTGGTATTTTGGGCACTGGCACAGAGATCAGGAATTTGGCGAAAAGTTCCGTGTGGTCTATCTGGATCTTGTAGATATGGAAACGGGGAAAAAGATCTGGTGATTATCCTTGCTTTTATACTGGTATCGGGCTATACTAATGAGACATATATCTGATTAATGGAGGGTTTTACAAATGAAAATTGCAGCAACATACGACAACGGAAATATTTTCCAGCATTTTGGAAAAACGGAGTTTTTCAAGGTGTACGAGGTAGAGGATAACAAGGTTGTTTCCAGTGAAGTGATCGGTTCCAATGGCACCGGACATGGTGCACTTGCAGGACTTCTTGCAGAGCAGGGAATCAGCGTTCTGATCTGTGGAGGAATCGGCGGCGGAGCACAGAGTGCACTTGCTGAGGCTGGCATTGAGTTATGTTCCGGAGCACAGGGAGATGCAGACACAGCTGTAGAGGCTTATCTGAAAGGTGAGCTGGTATCCACAGGTGTGAACTGTGACCATCACCATCACGAGGAAGGACATTCCTGCGGAGGCCATGAGGAAGGACATTCCTGTGGAAACTGTGGCGGCGGATGTGGTTCCCAGCCGGCTATTACAGGTCCTAACGTTGGAAAAACCTGCCGTACCCATTACAGAGGAACTTTTAATGATGGAACACAGTTCGATTCTTCTTATGACCGTGGCGAGCCGCTGGAATTCATCTGCGGAGCTGGTCAGATGATCAAAGGTTTTGATGCGGCAGTTGCAAACATGGAAGTTGGACAGGTGGTAGATGTGCACCTGATGCCGGAAGAAGCTTACGGAATGCCGAATCCGGATGCTATTTTTACGCTTGAGATCGCACAGCTTCCAGGTTCCGAGGATCTCACTGTAGGACAGCAGGTATATCTTTCCAATCAGTACGGACAGCCGTTCCCGGTTAAAGTAAACGCAAAAGATGAGAAGACCATTACTTTCGATGCCAACCATGAGATGGCAGGTAAAGAGCTGAATTTCAGAATTGAATTAGTAGAAGTAAAATAATCAGAAACAGTGGGAGGTGCTGTATGGGAGCATATGGCATCTCTCTTTTTGTCTGAAGGAAGGTGGGTTTTCCGGTGAGGATTTCTATGATACCATTTGGATTGTTGTCCGGTTTTATGGACAGTAAAGAAATACGGATCACGGAGCTGGGAGAAGATGGATTCCGGTTTCGGCTGACAGAAGAATGTCCGGAGCCGGAGCAGTTTCGGATCTGTTTTTATGATATGAAAAAAGCCGGGTATCGGAAGGTGGAGATCCGGAAGTTTGAAATGAACGCAGTGGCGGGGACTCTGGAAGTAGAGGAACGGTGCGTACAGGAAAATGATGGCTCTTTTTTCAGGGAATATTCTGTGAGAGTAGAACAGAAAGACTATGTACAGGAAGTTCAGCGTCTGGCCGGAGAGTACAGCAGATATATTCGTCTGAAACTGGATGGCGACGATGGAGAGCTGGCGAAGACGCTGACCGGTTATCCTGCGGAACTGGATGAGGTGCATTGTGAGAGCCTGGAAGAGCAGAAGAAGCTGTGGTTTGGAGGGAATTCCAGTTCTGTAAGACGAAATCCGGATGCAGATCAGAGTGTAGAAGAATCATTTTTGGACAAAGGGACAGAGCTTGCCTTGGAATTAAACGGCCCTTCTCTGTATGAAGAATACCTGTGTCAGCCTTTGCAGGATTTTCTGGCTTCTTACTGGCAGAAGAATTATCTCACTCACAGCTGGCTTGCCGGACGGACACCAGAGAGATTTTATATTGGAAATCAGTTCTGCCATAACCTGTTTCCCACAGAAAATCAGCTTTTTTCTATTATGGATAAAATGCGCTCGGAAGGCCTGGAGATCACGCTGGCATTTTCCTATATTCGGGAATTTATGCTTACGTCTGTGGGAAAACTTCTGGAAAAAGTGGATAACTGGTGCTGTATTCATGGAGTCAATGTGGAAATCGTAGTCAATGACTGGGCTGTGGTGGAAATGCTTCATGGAAAGACCACACGTCTGTGTCCTGTTTTTGGGACACTGCTCAATAAACGGAAAAAAGATCCGCGGATGAAATATAAATCCGGTGATATCTCATTGTTTCAGCGGAACAGTCTGAATGCGAAGTTTTACCGGGATTTTCTGGCGAAAGAATTTCATATCCACAGATATGAATGGGAATCCTGCGGGTATCCACAGGAGTTTCCACCTGGGAAAAACAGTCTTCATCTGCCTTTTTATCAGACAAATACTTCCCAGTATTGTCCGCTGTATGCCCTGTGTACTACAGGGGATCGTGGCATGCAGCAGCTTGCAGAATACTGTCCGAAATTTTGCGAAAAATACGCACTGCTTTACCCGGAACATTTACACATGATGGGACGGTATAACTCTCTGTTCGGTGTGGATAAAACATTTCTGGAGTCACCGGAAATGTGGAAAAAAATAAAGGGAATAAAACCGGACCGTATTGTTGTGAATCTGTGACAGGGAGGAAAGAACTATGAAAATCACAGCTGGATTAGGGTCCATAGATGAATATGAACGTTTCGTGCAGGCAGGAGCAGATGAATTTTTCTGCGGCTATGTTCCGTTTTCCTGGGCGGAAAAATATGGCACGATAATGCCGTTAAACCGCAGAGAAGTTCTCTGCTACAATGTGCAGCTTGGCGCATACAGTGAGCTGGAGATCCTTTCCCATATGGTGAAAAAATATAAAAAGCCGGTACATCTCACCTTCAATTCTCTGTATTATCTTCCAGAACAGTATCCGGAGATCGGGGATATTATAGAACAGTGCATGGAACTGGGATTTCGAAGCTATATCCTTGCAGATCCGGCACTTCCTGTTTATCTGAAAAACAGGGGGATTTCCTGCGAGATCCATCTCAGCGGAGAGACGGGGGAAGTGAACAGTGAGATGGTAAAAATGTTCCGGCGTTTTCCGCTGAAGCGGATAATTTTTCACCGGAAAAATACATTCCAGGATATGCAGTCCGTGATCGCAGCAGAGAGAGAGGCGGAAAAACAGTCAGGCATCCGGCCGGAAAAAGGGATGGAATTCGAAGCTTTCGTGCTCAACGAAATGTGTCAGTTTACGGGGGCATTCTGCAATTCTCTGCACTGTGATGAGATGGGATATCTTTGCAGGGTACCTTACTGGCTGGGTACTGTGCGGGATGACGATGTTATTCCCGAAAAGATGCGGGATCTTCAGGCACAGGTCTGGGAGCGGGAACCAGATCCATCTGCTTATGATGACACAGACTATCTTTGCGGAGAAACAGGCTGTGGTTTATGCGCTCTGTACAAGATGAGGCAGGCGGGGATTACCCATCTCAAGCTGGTCGGCCGTGGAAATTATGTGGATCACATGGAAAAAGATATCCGGAATTTGCGAAAGGCGCTGAACATTCTGGAAACAGCAGAAAATGAGGAAGAATTTCAGTGTACGATAAAATGTACAGTATTTCCCAATGAGTGCAGCGGAAAGTGTTATTATCGCTAATGTAGTGTGATATTTTTTGGTTGGAGTTGCAGTCCTGAGTGGGGTATTATAATATTAGGAGTAGTGGAAGCGTTGACGCTTTCGAAAATTACTGTAAAAGAACCAAATCAGGAAAGGACATTACGAATTTATGCTGAAACAGTTTTTTAAATATATTTTTCAGAGTATTGCAGGTATGATCGGGATATCGGTTTATATTCTGGCGGATACTTTTTTTATATCAGTTCATTCGGGAGCGGACGGGCTGGCGGTCCTGAATCTGATTCTTCCGGTGTATGGTGTGGTGTATGCCATCGGGGCGATGATCGGCATTGGCTCGGCCACCAGATTCGGAATCAACAGAGCCAAGGGTGAAAATACGGATCACTATTTTCTCCAGTCCGTTTTTTGGAGTGTTCTGTGCAGCGTGCCTTTTATTATCACAGGCATTTTTGCACCGGAGAAATTTCTTCACCTTCTTGGTGCGGATGCAGGCCTGACTGCCCTTGGAAAAAGCTATCTCCGGATCATGCTGATCACTACGCCATTATTTATGACTAATTATACATTTACTGCATTTGCGCGAAATGATCAGGGAACTTCCACAGCTATGACCGGTGCGATTTCTGCCAGTCTGTTTAATATTGTGTTTGACTATATTTTCATGTTCCCTATGAAGCTGGGGCTTGCGGGAGCGGCACTGGCGACAGCCATTAGCCCTGCGATCACCATGGCCATCTGTACCACCCATTACCTGGGGAAAAAGAATCACGTGGGATTCCGGTGGGTACGGCCTTCCATCCGTCATCTGGTTTCCTGCTGTCAGCTTGGAATTTCGGCTTTTGTGGGAGAGCTTTCCTCAGCGATTATTACGATCATTTTTAACATGCTGCTTCTTGGAATTGCGGGAAATGTAAGCGTGGCAGCTTATGGAGTGGTGGCCAATCTTTCTCTTGTTGCAATGTCCATCTTTAACGGATTGGCACAGGGAGCACAGCCTCTTATCAGCAAAAGCTACGGAGAAGGACAGCGTGACCATGTAAAAAGCCTGCTTCGCTGGAGCCTGATCGCCAGTGCAGTGCTGGAAGCGGTGACGATTCTGGTGGTGTGGGGATTTACGGACAACCTGATCGCTGTTTTTAACAGTGAAAATAATCAGCAGCTTCTGGATTATGCCCATGTGGGACTGCGGATTTATTTCCTGGGATTCCTGTTCGCAGGGATCAACATTATGCTGGTGGCATATTTTTCGGCAGTGGACCGTGCTGTTCCGGCAATTACCGGATCTCTTATGCGTGGAGTGATCGCCATTGCCATCAGTGCGGTGATCCTTTCCAGACTGTTTGGGATCAACGGAGTGTGGAGTTCATTTTTGAGCTCGGAGATCATTACCTTTGTCGTACTTCTTGTGCTGGCGAAGGCAGGGGAGAAAAGAGGATTAAAAAATGAAATTTGATCGTGTAAGAAAAGAAGAGGCAGATACCGTTTTAAAATTATATCGTTCGTTGCTGGGAACGCCCTACTGTGTGTGGACAGAAGACTACCCGACAGAAAAAGAGGTGGAATTTGATTTTTCCAGAGATGCCCTGTTCTGTATGCGGGACGATGACGGGAATATCATAGGTGTGATTTCCATTGATGATGATCCAAACGTGGAATGTCTCACATGTTGGTCGAAAACCATGGTGCCGTCAGCGGAAGTCTCCCGGGTGGGAGTATACCAGGAATTTCAGAACCAGGGAATTGCCCGGAAACTTCTCGTGGGCGTGACGGAAGAACTGAAGAACCGGGGATATCAGGCCGTGCATCTCCTTGTTGCAAAAGATAATGTAAAAGCGCTCCGTTCTTATGATAAGCTGAATTTTGAGAGCGTGGGAGAGTGCGAACTCTGGGGACATATGTACTGGTGTTATGAGAAAGCATTATAGAAAGAATTGAAAAAAATATGCACTTTTCAGACTGGGTATTGATGAACAACCAGTAAGGGAGGTGCATATTTTTGTATAAATCGCAAGTGCTTCGATCATGTTTAAGATAATGTATCCGCCGACAGAGGCATTTAAATCCTCCGGCAGCTGTCCCTCTCAATTAGATGATGGGGCACAATGATCTTCGTAGCTGGAAGGTTCGGGTTTTCAATATGGCTGATCATCTGAGTAGCTGCCTCCATTCCAAGCTGTCCGGAATTGATATCAATGGAAGTCAGCTGGGGTGAGGTCAGTCTGGCAAACAGTGAGTTGTTAAAGGAAAGGATGGACAGATCTTCCGGTATGGAAATCCCCGCTTCCATGCAGATACGCTCCAGGGAAAGTGCCAGGATGTCATCACTGACCAGCATGGCGGTTGGACGGTCGTTACCTGTAAGCAGTTTCCGAAGCTCCTGAAATTCATTCTGGGATGCTCCCGGAACTTCGATACAATATTCCGGCTGTACCGTCAGTCCGTGGTTCAGAAGAGCTGCCATATAGCCTGTTTTTCGGTCTGCGGAAAAGACCAGAGAATTATCGACACCCAGATATGCGATCTTCCGGTGGCCCAGTGCATAGAGATATTCGGTGGCTTCCTGTCCGGCCAGAAGGTTATCGTTATCAATATAGATCGTGTGGTTCGTGTACTGTGCCGGTTTTCCGATAAGGATATAGAGAAGTCCCTCACTGAAAAGAAAATCAATGACAGGGTCGTTCACACGGGAATAAAGAACAATAAATCCATCCACTTTACCACTTCTGGACATGGAACGGACTGCAGTCAGAATCTCTTCTTCATTCTGTCCGGTGACAATGGTGCTGATATACTGATGGGCGTTACAGTAGTGGCTGATTCCACGGATCGCCTCCAGGTAAAAAGAATTCTCATAAGTTTCTTTCGGTGACGGAGGCAGGATAATACCGAGGGAACGGGAAATCTGAGCGGCCAGATTGCTGGCCTGGAAATTCGGCTCATAGCCAAGCTCTGCCATGGCTTTTCGTACACGTTCCTTGGTTTCCTCACTGATGGATGGATTATTCTTGCAGGTTCTGGAAACAGTGGAAGGGGACACCCCGGCCAGAGCTGCCACATCTTTGATGGTTACTGCCATAAAATTTGCCTCCTTATGGATATACCGGATCAAAGCGGAAGTATGCCTCTGATCCGGCTTTTTTATCTCAGTCTGATAGAGATATTGTAGTTCATAACAAGGATACTGTCAAACATATTGCACGTAAAATTGCATGAAATTGCGTAAAAACAGATGCACAGAGAATCAGGTAGTGAGATGCAGACAGATTTCTGCTTGGCATGATGAAAAATTGCACAAAATCAGGATGTAAAAATTGTAAGAAAGGTAGAAAAGACAAAAATGCATTGCACTTCATACAAAATGGACGTATAATTTACGCAAACGGTTGCGTAAATTATATGAATATGCATCCGTGAGAGGATAATAGATAAGATGCTCTGAGATGCAGGGCTCAACATAAGGAGAGAAAAGATATGGATAAAAGAGCAGCCGGCATTCTGATGCCGATCACAAGCCTGCCGTCAGAGTACGGTATTGGATGTTTTTCAAAAAGCGCCTATGATTTTGTGGATTGGCTGAAGGAAGCAGGACAGAGCTACTGGCAGATCCTTCCGTTGGGCCCTACAAGCTACGGAGATTCTCCGTATCAGTCCTTCTCTACCTTTGCGGGAAATCCGTATTTTATCAGTCTGAAGGCACTGGTGGAGGAAGGCGTTCTTACAAAAGAGGACTGCGAGAAAGTCAACTGGGGAAAAAGAGCGGACAGCGTAGACTACGAGAAGATTTATAAAGGACGTTACAAACTTCTCCGCAAAGCTTACGAGAACAGCAACATCAGCGAAAATCAGGATTATCAGAGATTCGTGGCAGAGAATAACTGGTGGCTTTCCGACTATGCACTTTTTATGGCTGTGAAAGATCAGTTCGGCGGTGTGGAGTGGACCAAATGGGCGGAGGATATCCGTCTCCGCTGGGGAAATGCCATGGATTACTATCGCAGAGAACTGTATTTTGATATTGAATTTCAGCAGTATATGCAGTTTAAATTCTATGAACAGTGGATGAAACTGAAAAAATACGCCAACGAAAAAGGGATTCAGATCATTGGGGATATTCCGATCTATGTAGCTATGGACAGTGCGGATACCTGGGCACATCCGGAGCTTTTCCAGCTGGATGAGGAGAATGTACCCACAGCGGTAGCCGGATGCCCGCCAGATGGATTTTCCGCAACCGGACAGCTCTGGGGAAATCCTCTGTACCGCTGGGATTATCACAGAAATACCGGATATCAGTGGTGGATTTCCAGACTGAGCTATGTATTCCGTCTTTATGATGTGGTAAGAATTGACCATTTCCGTGGATTTGATGAGTATTTTTCCATTCCGTACGGTGCGGAAAATGCCATTGGCGGCCACTGGGAAAAAGGCCCGGGAATTGATCTTTTCCGCAAAGTGGAGCAGGCCCTTGGCTGGAAGCAGGTCATTGCGGAGGATCTTGGCTATGTGACAGATTCCGTTCGCCAGCTTGTCCATGACAGTGGTTTTCCGGGAATGAAAGTCCTGGAGTTTGCTTTTGACTCCAGGGATTCCGGATGTGCCAACGATTACCTTCCGCATAATTATCCGGAGAACAGCGTGGCATATACAGGAACCCACGATAATGAGACCATTGCCGGATGGTGGAAGAGTATTACGGTAAAAGAGCGCAAGCTTGCCAGAGATTATCTCTGTGATAACTGGACACCGGATAAAGAGCTGTACAAATGCTTTATCAGTATGGTTATGCGAAGCAGTGCAAAACTCTGTGTGATCCCCATGCAGGATTACATGGGCCTGGATAACAGCTGCAGAATGAACCAGCCGTCCACAGTAGGAAAGAACTGGAAGTGGAGAATCCGTAAGAGAGAGCTGACGATCAAACTTCAGAAGGTAATCCATGGAATGACACTTCGTTATGGACGGATGAACTGGTCCGATTAAAAGGAACGTTCATGAAGTATATTCCGTTTAAACGGGACGTGGGAGAGAGTGGAAAGATTTTAGATAGAATCGTGGTTTTTTGTGTGATATAATGCTGTTTCGTGGAGGCAGCTGTCAGTAAAGGGGAGGCTGACAGCTGTCTTATTTTAACCGAATGCGGATGATTTTATCCGCTTACAGCAAGGGGAGAATTATGACAGGAAAAACACACGCGGCAGTCGGACTTGGAACGGTACTGGCAGTTACACAGCCCTCCACAGTTTCCGGTCTGGTACTTGCCGCAGGAACAGGAATGCTTGGAGCGCTGATCAGTGACATTGACGTGGGAACTTCCAAGTCCCATAAAGATGCGGACCGGATTACGCTGATCGCGGTACTGCTTGTGGCAGCAGAGATCGCACTGAATTATTTTTATGATTTTTCCATCTGGGAAAAGATCCGAAATGACCAGTCCATGGCACCGGTAGCTATGGGGGTTATTATTTTTATTGCAGTCTGTGCCTTTGGAAAAAATCAACCGCACCGGTCGTTTATGCATTCCATTATGGCCATGGCCATTTTAAGCGGAGCGCTTTCCATGGTATCTGTACAGCTGGTACCCTACTTTGTGACAGGCTTTGCGTCCCATCTGATACTGGACTGTTTTAACTGGAAACGGGTCCGGATTCTGTATCCGCTGCCAGGAGGAATTGCGCTGGATTTCTGCAAGGCAGGGGGCTTTGTTGACTCACTGCTTTTCAAACTGGGATCTGTGGCGGTGATCTTTGAGATCGTGTATCTGGCTGTGCGGATGGGTGAGAGCTGGAAGTTTTTTCAGATGTAGAGGATATCTTATTTACCGAGTGCAGATATTGCAGGAATTGAAGGTTGAGACAAAAAAGGAGCAGATTTTCCAATTGTGGAAGATCTGCTCTTTTTTTACAAATTAACATATGTAAGTGTGATTATTTTTTCTTTCTGATCTTGCAGGCGCATGCTGTATAAAGTACGTCTGTGGAAGAGTTCAGTGCTGTCTCGCAGGAATCCTGGATAACACCTACGATGAAACCAACACCAACTACCTGCATGGCAACATCATTGGGGATTCCAAAAAGGCTGCAGGCCATGGGGATCAGAAGCAGAGAACCACCGGCAACTCCGGAAGCACCTGCCGCACTTGCAGCAGCCAAGATGCAGAGGATCAGAGCGGTGGGGAAGTCTACACTGATACCAAGTGTATGTGCAGCTGCCAGAGCCATGATGGAAATGGTAATCGCAGCACCCCCCATGTTGATGGTTGCACCAAGAGGGATGGAGATGGAATAGGTATCCTCATCAAGTCCAAGGTCTTTGCAGAGCTCCATGTTTACCGGAATGTTGGCAGCAGAGCTTCTTGTGAAAAATGCTGTGAGTCCACTGTCTTTCAGACAGCGAAGAACCAGCGGATATGGATTCTGACGTGTGCAGATGAAAGTAACGACCGGATTGATCACCAGTGCAACAAAGAGCATGGTTCCAACCAATACACAGATCAGACGGCCATAGCTTAAAAGTACACCAAGTCCCTGCTCGGAGATGGTTGTGAAGATCAGGCCCATGATACCGAATGGAGCAAGACTGATGATCCATCTGACTGCTGTGGAAGTTGCATCGGAAATGTTTTCGATGACAGTCTTGGTGGTTTCACTTGCGGCCTTCAGTGCGATACCGAAAATGATAGCCCATGCAAGGATACCGATATAGTTTGCGTTCACAAGTGCGTCAACCGGGTTGGAAACAATGTTCATCAGAAGATTTTTGAGGACTTCTGCAACACCGCTTGGTGGAGTGACATCGGAAGTATTTGTATTCTCGGAAAAAGTCAGCATGATCGGGAACAGACGGCTGGAGATAACAGCTGCCAGTGCTGAAAGTATATTTCCAAGAAGGTAAAGTACAACGACGAATTTCATGTTTGTTTTCTGGCCTTTTCCCATGTGGCACAGAGAGCTCATTACCAGGAAGAACACCAGAAGTGGAGCAATTCCACGGAGAGCACCGACGAACAGGTCACCGAGAATGGAGATCACAGACGCCTGCGGGATGGCAAGGCCGAGGATGATACCAACGATCAGACCGCAGATGATACGTTTGATCAGATTGATGCTGTTCCATTTTTGAATCAGGTTTTTCATAACTACTTTTCCTCTTTCCTATTGTGTGAGAATGCTTTTACTGTTCTGAGATGTAATACTAATACTGCATCACGTAAAAGCACAATGTAATGATTATATACAATTTTGTCCGTCTTGTAAAGACAAATGTACAACAATCACGAAAAAAGTAATTATATATCAATGTTTTTTTCTGTTTCGTGACAGTGACAGGAAGGAAAAAAGTCCAAGAGCCAGAACACTGGAAAAAATACCTGCACGTAATCCAGGTGCATGGTAACGCAGCTGGATGGTATTATGGCCTTTGGAAACCGGAACAGCGATAAAGGTATTTTCTGCCTGATATTTTGTGGATTTTTTTCCATTGATATAAAGATCCCATCCGTTTTCGTCAGGAACGGTAAGCAGGAGTGTTTCCTCATCAGCGGCATCATATTCTGCCAGCACTTCTCCCTTTTCCATTTTCTGTATGGTACAGGAACGGCTGCGTAAAAGATCGGTTACATTTTTCAGAACCTGAGTATTCAGAGTTGCCGCACATAATCCGTAGTCGTCTTTGTAATTGCCTTCATCATTGAGAAGACGGATGGTTACCGTATCGCCGGATTTGTATTCTCCCAGATAGAGAATGGGATTTTCATACCAGGGATTGGTTTTGAAATACTGGCCGTTGACCTCAATATTTGTATTATTGGCTTCATTGGAAAAATAACAGTAAAAGGCGCCATCAGCAGGAACTTTAAGTTCCCAGGAGGTCCATGAATTTCCATCGGTATCCTGAGACTGGATTTCGGCACTGGTGTAGAGACCGTCTCCCTGTCCGGACAGGTGTTTGCACAGGAGGGTCTGATTTTCAAATACATTTGTACCATAATCCTCAGCTGTTTCCAGATTGTTTACGGCATAACCAAGAGGAAGTGCGTAAGGGTTGCGGTAAAGACTGATGCCGTCCAGAATGTCCTGACGGATTTGTTCACAGCCGGTAATGGGTTCTCTGGAATAAATGTATTTTACACCAAGGAGAGAATCCATAACCAGATTGGCAGTGTAGGGAACCAGGGTGGTATCGTTGGTGTATCCCATTTTTCTGAGAAAAACGGCTTCTTTTACATTGTTGGTAGAAGTATAGTTGGAAACCGAACTGTATCCCAGTGACAGAGATTCATTTGCTCCACGCATAGGAGTTCTGGAAAAGTTTTTGTCAACACGGTACAGAGACTGGTCACTGTCCATAAGATCCGCAAGCTCCCCTTTCATTGTGGCAGTATAGGAACGGTACCATTGTACATTTTCTGTATGATCTGAAAAAATCATCTGCATTTTTGAGGAAAACTCATAAGTGGTACAGAGAAGAAGCAGGCAGACAGAAAGCAATGCAGCGGTTCTGCGTGGTTTTTTCTTTATAATAATAAGACCGATTCCAGTTATCAGTGCGGCAAAGCAGCTGAAATACAGACGGTTCTGGTTTCCGTAAGGCCGTATCATGTCAAAAATCATTCCGGTGCCTGCAATGATCAGTGCGGCAAAAATCAGATATTTCTGACGGATATAACGGATTTCATCGGCACACATTCCTGCTATGGCAATCATAAAAAGACCGTATATAAATGCATAACGATAGGTATGCGAAGTAGGAATACGAAATACTGTAAAAATATAATTCAGCGGGCGGAATGCAAAAATCAGGATAAATCCGAAAAAATAAGCAGCAGCCAGCTTTTTGCGGAATGTACTGGGACCTTTTGCAACAAGAAAAAGGACGGTCAGAAAAAGGACAAATGATCCGATGTATACAGGAGGAATATATTCGTTCCATGTGAGAACATCCGGTTCCAGAAAGAAATCCCGGAATCCTTCCAGGTAGGAAAAACCAAATGCCGGCTTGAATATGGAAAGATCAAATCCTTCTCCGTCTTCCAGCATATGAATGGCCTGGGGAATAAACAGAATTCCGGAAGCCATGAGGCTGAGAATGGAGGTGGAGATAAAAATACCGGTTGTCTTAAAGATCTGCCGGAATACCGGAGATTTTTTTTCATAATGAAGAAACATTTCAAATAAAAAATACAGAACCGCAAAAAGACAGAGCATATATCCGGTGTACCAGCAGGTAAGAATTCCATAAAAAAGGGTGAAAAAATAAAGGTTTCGTCTGTTCCCGGAAATCAGCCGGTAAATTCCAAGTGCAATGACAGGTGCGGCAATTACTCCGTCCAGCCACATGATATTGCTGCACTGGAGAATGTTGTAACCCATCAGTGCGTAAGATACGGAAATAAGAATCCGAAATAAAGGCGCAGGCTGAAAACGGCGGCTGATATAAATATATGAAGTAACGCTGCACAGGAGCAGTTTCAGGCAGATCAGGAGAGTAAGAAACTCTCCGATGTGTGCGGAGTCAACAAAATATACCAGCAGGTTCAACGGGGAAGCGAGATAATAGGCAAAAAGAGCTAGAGTACTTCCGCCGAGACCGGAATGAAAAGAATAAATCAGGGAATCTTTTCCGTGAAGGACATTGGAAAACCACAAAAAGAAATCCGTATACTGATATTGCATGTCGTTGTATACGAGGAGATTTTCCCCAAAGGGATAAATGTGGCTTCGAATCAGTGCGACTGTAATAATAAAGGCAGTAAAAAGTACTGCTGCAGCAGGGTGCAGCAGTCTTTTTATATGGTGTTTGTGTTTCATACGTTTTCTCCTTCAGATAGTTTTGAAATCAGTAAAAGTAAGGAAGCGTTCATGTCCGGATTTTTCTGAAACTGAAAGCAAAGAACAGAACTTCCGCAAATCCTGTAATTCCCCATGAGAAAATATACAGAAGATACAGAGCGGAAATGGTCTGGAAGTGTGCGAATACCGTATAAATCCAGATAATACGGAATACGCAGGAACCCAGGATAACAATGATGGTAGGCGGAATGCTTTTTCCAATGCCACGGGAAGCTGCGATGCTGCTATCCATAAAACAGCTGAAAGCATAACAGAAGCCCATGATCCGGATTCTCTGCATACCGGCATCAATAACAGCCGGTTCTGTGGCAAACAGTGACAGAAACTGCGGCCCGAAAACAAGAAGCAGTCCACCAAGGATCGCGCCTGCGATGAAGGCATAGGTAAGGCTGACGCCATAGGATTTCAGCATTCGTTTTTTGTTTCCGGCGCCCCAGTTCTGGCCGATGAAGCTTGCACATGCCGTGTAAAAAGAAAACATGACATTGTAGATCAGGGCATCGGCATTTGCGGCAGCTGCGTTTCCGGAAACCATTACCGCATCAAAGGAATTGACACCGGTCTGTACGAACAGGTTTGCAATGGCAAAGATTCCGTTCTGCAGACCTGTAGGAATACCAAGGAGCAGTACAGATTTACAGGCCTTCGGGTGAAGACGGAGCTTACGCAGGGATACCTGGCATTCATCTTTTCGCCGGAGGAGGTGGATCATTACCAGAGACGCGGACACATACAGGGAGAGCGCGCTGGCAGTTGCAACACCTGCAGCAGCCATATGGCAGACGATAACAAAAAACAGGTTCAGAAGAACGTTGATCACTCCGGCAATGGAAAGATAGATCAGTGGTCGTTTCGTATCGCCGCGGGCGCTTAAAACGCCGTTACCGAAATTGTATACAGCCATGGCAGGCATACCCAGAGCGTAAATCTTCATATATAAAATAGCCTGGTCGATCAGTTCCGGTTTCGTGTTCATCATGGCCAGCATCTGCCCGGAAAACAGAAGACAGATGATACAGACCAGAAGGCCTGCGATGGCGCAGAGAAGAAGCGAGGTATGGATCGTTTCTTCCGTGCCTTTTCTGTTTCCGGCGCCAAGTTCGTGGGCTACACGGACGTTGACACCGGCACCCATGCCGATCAGGATTCCGGTAAACAAAGTGACCAGAAGCGTTGTGGAACCCACAGCTCCAAGTGCCAGGTAGTCCGCAAACCGTCCTACAACCGCAACATCGCTTAAGTTAAAAAGAACCTCCAACACCTGGGACCCCATCAAGGGAAGGCTGAAGAGGAGGATATTTTTCCAGAGAGAACCGGAAGTCATCTCTATGGAATGAGTTTTCTTTTTTTCATTTTCACACATAAAATTACCTCATAAAAAGTATATAAAATTCCTTCATCCAGGTTATACAATACTCTGTTGAAAAAGGTTTGTAAAGAGGGGAAAACCGCGTAAAATAAATATTTTTCGGGCAGATTCTACTTGACATATCCGGTGGTTCATCATAAGCTGTTGAGAGATATGGAAAAATCGAAAAGTCTTTGAAAAAAGGGGAAAAATACACATGAATAACTGGGACAATGTACGTCTGGTACCGGAGTTTAACGAGCAGGGTGTCGCATGCTATCGTCTTGATGGCGGAGATTATGTAAACGAATATTATATTACTTCAGAGGCAGAGACAAGAAAGCTTCTGAATACTCCGGAAGTGGTAGGATATGAGGTATATAACTGTCTGATCCCGTCTACCTGCCAGATGCTTTATTATCTGAAGGAGCAGAAGAAGGTTACCACTGCAAATATTCTTTCTATCTTAAGAGGGGCGCTGAATTATCCTCTTGAGGAGGCCTGTTATAAAGAGCATATCCGTGTTCATGATATCAGCTTTCTTTCCAGCGAGCGTGTTTTTGCGGAAGATGAGATGACAGGGCTTGAGATCAAGTACAGCAAACTGACCATGGTTCCGGACAGTACTCTGATGATCGGTGACATCATCGCAAGTGGTGAAACACTGATCCATTGTCTCCGTTATGTGACTGATTTTTACAGAGAACGTGGGACAAAACTTCGTAATATTATCATCTTTACTATTGGAGGAACCAGGGGAATCGATATTCTTGAGAACCTGACAAAAGAGATCCGCGAGTTCTGGCCGGAGTTTGAAGGATTTATCACGGTATTTTATGAAGGGATTTTTTCCACCTATCAGGATAAAGGCGTTTCCGGGATCAATCTTCCGGATGTTGATTTCTACTGGAAGGGTGGAATCGTTGCACCGGAATTTCGAAGAGAGACACTTTCCATGTGCAGCCCTCTTTTTGAAAAATGTATTATCTACGATGGCGGCGCAAGACGTTATGAGATCCATGAGCATGTAGAGGAAGTCCTGGAATTCTGGGAGGGAATCCTGGAGCGCGCGGACAAGATCGACTTCAAGGAGCTTCTGGATGAGAAACTTGGCTATCCGACACCGATCAGCTACGAAGACTGGCTGGCTCACAACCACTACCAGGAGATCCGCCCTGCCGACACCAAATGGCTCTATCGTCAGGAGCAGGGGTATATCGAGAGCATGAAGAACATCACACTGAGGGAACTTGCCGAGCAGAGAATCGGGGAGTTTCGAAGTGCATTGAGGAAATACATTCTGTAACAGTTCAGAGAATAAGACGTAAGTAAAAACAGCCTAGAGCAAGCTTGCTTGTGGAAGGCTGTTTTTATTTACACAACAGGTATAAAAATGGTAAAATCGGGATAGAAAAAAGGCAGGGGTGATGCCATGGTGACGGTTCTGGATGGTGTTGGAGAATTTACCGTAGGTGGTGTAAAACATGTCTGCAAAGCAGGCGAAGCTCTGGTAATGCCGGCAACCATTCCTCATGCAGTTTATGCGGTAGAGCGTTTTAAGATGCTTCTGACTGTTGTATTCCCAATCGAGAAATAAAACGGAATAATGAACTGGATAATTATGGATTGAACGTTGCTTTCAGTATGAACAATGGTATAATAAATGATAGCAATGAGACAGTATTTTCAGAAATATTGAAAATATAAAATACAGCAGACCAAGGAGGATCCTGTAACAATGAAAATTGGAAATGATATTTATTATGTAGGTGTAAATGACCATCAGGTAGACCTGTTTGAGGGACAGTACGTAGTACCAAACGGAATGTCCTATAACTCCTACGTGATCAAAGATGAGAAGATCGCAGTTATGGACACAGTAGATACCAACTTTACAGAAGAATGGCTGGGAAAAGTAGCAGAAGTTCTGGATGGCGCGAAACCGGATTATCTGGTAGTTCAGCATATGGAGCCGGACCACGCCGCAAATATTGAGAACTTTATGAAAGCATATCCGGATACAACCGTTGTTGCCAATACTAAAACTTTCACCATGATGGAGAACTTCTTCCGTGGAATGGACCTGGAAGGAAAGAAACATATCGTAGCCAACGGTGACAGCCTGACACTTGGAAAACATGTCCTTACTTTTGTATTTGCACCGATGGTTCACTGGCCGGAGGTTATGGTCACATATGACAGCACAGACAAAGTTCTGTTTTCCGCAGATGGATTCGGTAAATTCGGAGCCCTTGATGTGGAAGAAGACTGGGACTGCGAAGCACGCCGCTACTATATCGGAATCGTTGGAAAATACGGCCCGCAGGTACAGAAGCTTCTCAAAGCAGCTGCAACTCTGGATATTCAGACTATCTGCCCGCTTCATGGACCGATCCTTACCGAGAATCTTGGACACTACCTGGAGAAATACGATATCTGGTCTTCCTACAAGGTAGAGAGTGAAGGCGTAATGATTGCCTACACATCCGTATATGGCCATACAAAGAAAGCAGCAGAACTTCTTGCACAGAAACTGGAAGAAAAAGGCTGCCCGAAGGTTGTTGTCTGCGATCTTGCAAGAGAAGATATGGCAGAAGCAGTGGAGGACGCTTTCCGCTACGGCAAACTGGTACTGGCCAGCATTACATATAACGGAGAGGCATTCCCGTTCATGAGAACATTCATCGAAAACCTGACAGAGCGCAATTACCAGAACCGTACCATCGGCCTTATCGAGAACGGAAGCTGGGCACCAACCGCAGCCAAAGTCATGAAAGGAATGTTCGAGAAGAGCAAAAATATCACATGGCTGGAGAATAATGTAAAGATCATGTCCTCCTTAAGTGATGAGAATGTGGCAGAGATCGATGCGATGGCAGAGGAACTCTGCAAATAATTTCTGAATGCCAGGCATATGCAGAAGAAACTGAAGATATAGCATAATAAAAAGACGTGAACCCGGATTGATAGGTCCTTTCATTTACTGAGTTGTTAATGAGAGAAATATATCAATCCATAAGGTTACGTCTTTTTTATTTACCGAGCAACAGGAAAAAATTATCTGTGCTTGTATAATTTTAGAAGATGCTACAATAGATTAAGCGGCTCGTGAAAAGGATATTTTCGTAGTTGCCGGCAGATCCTGAATTCTGACCTGAGATTAGAGAAAGGGTCATGCCACAGAATAAGTTACATTCTCTTACACCACATAAATCCATAAGCCGGAAGCACCACATCCTTAAGCTCCAGAGTCTGTCCGGTAATAAGATCACGGAAGGTTTCTTCTTCCTGCATCCATGCAGTTTTTTCACTGTCACTGAAGTTGAAAATTCCGATAAAACGTTCATTTCCCTTCTGGCGGAGGATGCAGAGAATGCTGTCATCATGAACATCGTAAGTATATACATCGCAGTCTTTGTCAAAAACAGATTCCTGGCGGCGGATCTGCTCCATGCGGCTAAGAGTCTGGAAGATCTGTCCCTCAACGGAGGATTTGGAGTTTCTTTTTCCGGCAAGCTCCCACTGGAAAGCACCACGGTGGATATAACGGGAATCTGCAGCCTTATCTGGATCCTCTTTATAGGAATAATCATTGAGACGTCCGATTTCATCGGAGCTGTAAAGCATCGGGATTCCGGACTGGGTAAGCATATATGCGTGAAGCATCAGATCCTCGCGGATACCCCTTTTCAGCTTCTCGTCATCTTTTTCAAAAAGAGCAGCCTCGATCCCGCACATGGAAGCAGTAGTTCCGCAGAAACGAGCATCCTGAGTTACCGGGTCATCATTATAGAGCTCTCCGCGGCTGTCGCTTCCCGGGTGCTTTCCTGTAAAGAAATCATTCAGGTAACGCTTATGAGATGGCTCATCCATGCCCCAGTCTTTCAGAGTGGCGAAATCAAGTCCCCAGCCGATATCGTCATGGCAGCGGAGATAATTCAGGAAGGTGTACTGTTTCGGAAGGCTGTTTACAATATCCATCTGTTTTTTCAGAAGGCGGATATCACGAGTGGCAATGCTGTTCCAGGTTGTAGCCATGGTTGTTACATTGTAAAGCATATGGCATTCTGGCTTCTCTACGGTTCCGAAATAGGGAACAACCTTCTCCGGCTCCATAACGACCTCACCCAGAAGTACAACACTTGGGCAGACGATCTCGGCGATCATACGCATCATACGAACGATCGTATGCACCTGCTTCAGGTTACGGCAGGGAGTTCCCAGTTCCTTCCAGATATACGGAACCGCATCGATACGGATCACGTCCATTCCCTGGTTTGCAAGGAAGAGGAAGTTGTACATCATCTCATTGAAAACACGGGGATTGCCGTAGTTCAGATCCCACTGGTACGGATAAAAGGTAGTCATGACATAGTGACCGATATCCGGAAGCCAGGTAAAGTTCCCCGGAGCAGTGGTCGGGAATACCTGTGGTACGGTCTTTTCGTACTCGTCCGGGATCTCACGGTTGTTGTAGAAGAAGTAACGGCTCATATATTCGCCGTCACCCTGGCGTGCTTTTTTGGCCCACTCATGATCCTCGGAAGTGTGGTTCATAACAAAATCCATACACAGGTTCATTCCGTTTTTGTGGCATTTATCTGCAAGGGCAGCCAGGTCCTTCATAGAACCAAGGTCCGGGCGGACTTTGCGGAAGTCGGCTACTGCGTAACCACCGTCGGAACGGCCCTTCGGGGTATCCAGGAACGGCATTAGATGAAGGCAGTTCACGTTGCATTCCTTAAGATATGGAAGCTTGGCAGAAACTCCCTTGATGTTGCCGGCAAAATTGTCAATATAGAGCATCATGCCAAGCATATCCTTCTGGCGGAACCAGTCCGGATTTTTTTCTCTTTCCAGGTCGCGGTTTTTGAGCGCGCGGCGGCGTGCTGTAAAATACTGGTACATCTGGTCGCAGAGCTCCGCAAACATATCGTCATTGTGATAAAGCTCTGTGTACAGCCATCGAAGCTCGTCGTGATGATGGTTTAAACGTTCCTGAAAAATTTCCTGATCTTTTTTCATGATTTCCTCCCTGAATAGATATTTATAGATGTCGGGAAACCTGTCAAATATTTCCCGGCGGTAATGGTTATCTGACATTTTTCCACAGAATTATAGCATGAAGTTTCCGGTACATGAATATACGGGTTGTTATGGAATATGGAAAAATGTTGTAAGTATTTTCAGTCTCCGGTTGTCTGCCGTCGTATCAGAACCGGAGTGATCTTTTTGTGGATCGGTTTTTGAAGCGGTGCCGGTTTTCTTTTCTTCATTTCGTTCATCTGTTCTACAAGCAGTTCCATGGTAGTCTGTGCGATCACATCAATCTGCTGTCCAATAGTAGTGATCGGAATGATGGACTCCGCAGCAATGGGTGAATTATCGAATCCGATGATCTGATATTCATCCGGCAGACAGTTGTATTTCTGGAAGATCAGATTGAGAAATATATTTGCGTAAGTATCATTGGATAAAAATATGCCTTTTTTCTGACCGGAATATTTACTGTCAATATCCTGAAAGATCACACGCATCTGTTCAAAAAGCTCCTGATAGGAATCACCGGAAACATTAAGGTTCAGTTCATAAGGAACATGATATTCCCGGCATGTTTCCTCAAAGGCACGGATACGGTCATAAGCCGGAATATTCTCAGGTACATGGACATTGATGTGGATCAGTACATCACACTGATTGCGTATCAGCAGAGAAGTAGCCTGCATGCCGCCCATGTAATTGTCTGTTGTAACGCTGCATATATGTTCTGCTTCACGTTCAATGGCGATCACAGGAATATTATAGGAAGCCAGTTTTTCAGAGGAAAGAGTATGGCTGAGAACAATAAGTCCTTCAATCTTATAAGCCATCAGCTCGTCCAGATACTGCATTTCTTTCTCCGGGCCGCCATCACTGACAAAAACCAGAAATTTGTAATGATAGTCGGAGTAACTTCGAAGAAGCTGTGTCAGCATTTCGGAATAATAATGAAGATAAAGGTTCGGGACAATGATCCCTACAAATTCGCTTTTTCCATTGGCAAGAACCCTGGCAAGCTTGTTTTTTCTGTAGCCGAGCTCATCAAGGGCTTTTGCGATCTTTTCCTGATTTTCCAGGGTCAGAGAATCCGGATGATTGAAATATCTGGAGATCGTGGTCTTGGAAAAACCCGTGTATTCTGCAATATCGGCAAATGTTACCTGTTTTTTAGCCATAAAAAAATATTCTCCTTTTAACAGCAGAAAGTTATGATACGGAATGCAGATGTGATCATATAAGAGAAATCTGCAGACCGTACAGGATGATTGGATTGATATAATTAAGTATAACAATACAGACGTTAAATAGCAATAAAAAAATAACCAGTTAAGTAACCGGTAACTTTTCTTGAATAAATTAACAAAAAAGGTTGACAGAAGCTATGTCATATAGTAGTATCAAATTATAAAGTAACCGGTTACTTTACCGGTTATTAAACAAGAACGAAAGAACAAAAAAGGGAGGAAAAGAGAATGAAAAAAGGTTCTGCGAAAGCTGTTCCGGCAGGAAAAAGAACTGCTGCAGAAAAGCTTCAGTATGTGAAAAAGAACTGGCAGCTGTATGTGTTTTTTCTGCTGCCTGCACTTCTTCTGACGATCATCTTCAAATACGTGCCCATGGGTGGCGTACTGATCGCTTTTGAGGACTACAATGTCATTGATGGTGTATTTGGAAGCAAATGGGTAGGACTGGAATACTTCCGGAGATTTCTGGCATCACCGGATTTTATGAATTATCTTGTGAACACTCTGAAACTGAGTATTTACGGACTGCTGTGGGGATTTCCGATTCCGATCATCCTGGCACTTCTTCTGAATCAGATCCGGAGAGCCGGGATCAGGAAAAAAATTCAGCTTCTGATCTATGCGCCGAATTTTATTTCAGTTATCGTACTCTGTGGTATGGTTCGTATGTTTCTTTCACCGGTAGGTCCGCTGAATAAACTGATCGGTTCTGATGCCAACTGGATGACCATGCCGGCGGCGTTCCGTACGATCTACATAGCCAGCGGAATCTGGCAGACAGCCGGATGGGCGTCCATTATGTATACAGCAGCACTTGCCAATGCAAGTAAGGATCTGGAAGAGGCAGCAGTGGTGGATGGAGCAAATATCCTGCAGCAGATCTGGTATGTACAGCTTCCGGCTATTAAAAACATCATTGTGATCCAGTTTATTCTTCAGGCCGGAAATATTATGAGTATTGGTTTTGAAAAAGCATATGCACTGCAGACAGATATGAACCTCCCTGCATCTGAGATTCTTTCTACTTATGTATACAGAATCGGTCTTCTGAATGGAGACTATGGATATTCTACAGCAGTGGGGCTGTTTAATTCAGTGATCAATGTAATTCTTTTGATCTTTGTAAACTGGGTAGTCAAGAAACTGAATGACGGAGAGGGATTATAGGAGGTGCTGTTATGGCAAAAGCAAAGAAAAAGAAATATTCGGCATCTGACAAAGCCATTTTAGGAATCGGATACGTACTTCTGGGTGCATTTGTACTTTCCATTCTGGTTCCGCTTTTATATGTTGTGATCGCATCCTTTATGGATCCGAATGTGCTGAACAGCCAGGGGATCAGCTTTGATGTGCGGAAGTGGACGATCGATGCGTACCGCAGAGTTCTTGAAAATAATATGATCTGGAGAGGCTTTGCAAACTCATTTTTTTATTCCCTGGTGTTTACCATTATTTCAGTTCTGGTAACTCTGCTGGCAGCATATCCAATGTCCAAGAAAGAATTTGTGGGAAGAAATTTCTTCAATGTTATTTTTCTCATTACCATGTTTTTCGGTGGAGGAATGATCCCGACTTTTATCCTGATCAATCAGCTGCATCTGGTAAATACAATCTGGGCAATCCTGCTTCCGGGTGCGTTTAATGTCTGGAACATGATCCTTGCCAGAACCTATTATCAGTCTATCCCCAAGGAACTCAGAGAGGCATCTGCCATTGACGGTGCCACGGAAATCGAGCATTTTTTCAAGATTATGATGCCGGTATGCAAACCGATCATCGCAGTGCTTGCACTGTGGTCCTTTGTAGGAATGTGGAACAGTTATTTTGACGCTATGATTTATTTGAATGATGCGAAACTGCAGCCATTGCAGCTGGTACTTCGTTCCATCCTTGTACAGAATACACCGCAGCCCGGAATGATCGCAGATATCCAGAGTACTGCACAGATGGCAAAGGTAGCGGAGCTTCTGAAATATGCTACGATCATTGTATCAAGTTTACCGCTTCTGATCATGTATCCATTCTTCCAGAAATATTTTGACCAGGGCATTATGGTTGGTTCTGTAAAAGGCTGATGACAGGAGGTTGATAATGATGAAAAAAAGAATGAAGGCATTATTGGCAATCGGGCTTTCTGCAATTATAATGGTATGCAGTGCCGGATGTGGAAATGGAAAAGAACACATGAAAGCAGAAACAGATCCGGATACCCCGGTGGAAGATGTGTCCTTTCCTCTGAAAGAAAAAGCAGAGCTGTCTTTTATTACCAGTGCACCTGCAACATCTACACAGGAACCTAATGAAAGAACGATCTTTGAAAGACTGGAAAAGCAGACCAATGTCCACATTGACTGGACCTGTTTTGTGTCGGATCAGTTTGATGACAAAAAAAATCTGGCGCTGGCACAGTTCGGAAATCTTCCGGATGGACTTTTTAACGCAGGGATGAGTGATTATGATCTTCTTCGTTATGCCAAACAGGGAATCATTATTCCGGTAGAAAATCTCATTGATAAATACATGCCGAATCTTAAGGCTGTATTTGAAAAATACCCGGAATACAGAACAATGTGTACAGCACCGGACGGACATATTTATTCTTTCCCATGGATCGAGCAGCTTGGTGCGGGGAAAGAAGCCATTCAGGCAATTGGAGATATTCCCTACATTAATAAAAAATGGCTGGATTATCTGAAGCTGGACGTTCCAACTACAACTGAGGAACTGGAACAGGTTCTGATCGCTTTCCGCGACAATGCAGATAAACTGGAAAAGAAATTCAACATTGAGGGTGGTGTGATCCCGATGTCCTTTATCATCAATAATGGTGATCAGGATCCTGCAATTCTCATCAACGGATTCGGAGAAGGATATGGTGACACCGGTGATCATTTTGCAGTAAAAGATGATGGAACCGTTATTTATACAACTGTACAGGAAGGCTATAAAGAAGGTATTCAGTGGCTCCATCAGTTGGTAGAAGAAAAGCTGGTGGATCCGGAGGCTTTTACCCAGGAATGGTCAACTTATGTTGCAAAAGGTAAGAACCACAGATATGGTCTGTGTTTTACCTGGGATATTGCAAATATTGATAACAATGAAGATTATGTAATGCTCCCGGCGCTGGCCGGTCCGGATGGTCTTGTAAATATCACAAGACAGAATAACAGTGAAACCAGTGGCTTTGACAGAGGACGCTGCGTTCTGACTACAAGCTGTCGGAATACGGCACTGGCAGCAGCATGGATCGATCAGATGTATGCACCGATCCAGTCTCCGCAGAATAACTGGGGTACTTACGGGGAAAAAGATTCATTTAATATCTTTGAGATGTCCGAGAATGCAGAAGGTGGCCAGATGCTGAAACATATGGATCTGGGAGATGCATCTCCGGTAGAGGTTCGTGAAGCACAGTCTGTAAACGGACCGTTGGCAATACTTAACGAGTATTACGATGTATATGTAACAGAGCCGGCAGATGCAAAATGGCGTCTCGACAATATGCATGAAACATATCTTAAGGATATGAAAAGTAAATATGTGTATCCGAATGTATTTATGAGTATTGATGATACCAATAAAGTATCTCAGTATGACACGGATATCAAGAAGTATGCGGAACAGAAAAAAGCAGACTGGATCCTGAATGGCGGCATCGATAAAGAATGGGATTCCTATCTGAAAAAGATGGAGCAGTATGGACTGTCTGATTATCTGGCAATCAAACAGAAATATTTTGACCAGTATCAGAAGTCTCTTAGTGAGACAGAGAAATAAAAACAGAAAAAGATACCGGTCAGAAACATAAAAAAGAAAGAGAGAGCAGAGTATGAGTGAAAAACTTGAAAAAGCACGTCTTTATGAAATAGAGGAAGCAAAAAATATCCCGCAGGAAGAGAAACCGGCCTTTCATGTATCTGCACCGGTTGGCTGGATCAATGATCCCAATGGATTTTCTGTTTTTAAAGGAAAGGTACATCTTTTTTACCAGTATCATCCTTACAGCCGTGACTGGGGCCCTATGCACTGGGGCCATAGTGTGACGGAGGATATGATTAGATGGGAGCAGCTTCCTGCAGCGCTTGCACCGGATCAGGAATATGATCGAGAGGGATGCTTTTCCGGAAGTGCTATTGAAGCGGATGGAAAACAGGCTTTGATCTACACAGGAGTTACAACAGAAAAGCTGCCGGATGGAAAAGAAGAAGTCCGGCAGAATCAGTGCATTGCCTGGGGTGACGGAAAAGATTATGTAAAGGCAGAGAAAAATCCGGTAGTCACCGGGGATATGCTTCCGGAGAAATGTAGCAGAGTTGATTTCCGTGATCCGAAGATATGGGAAGATAACGGAACATACCATATGCTCGTAGGATGCCGCAGCGAAGAAATTCCTGGACAGGTAGTTCTGTTTTCCAGTAAAGATCTGAAAGAATGGAAATTTGAAACAATTCTTGCGGAGAACTCCACAGGAGAAATCGGTGTTATGTGGGAATGCCCCGATTTCTTTCCGCTCGGGGATAAACATGTGCTGATCTGTTCTCCACAGCATATGCGGGCAAAAGGGTATGAGTTTCATAATGGACATAATTCCCTATATTTTACGGGAGATTATGACAGCGAAAAACATACATTTGAAAAAGACGCACCGGTAAGTCTGGACTACGGACTTGATTTTTATGCGCCGCAGACAACCCTTCTTCCGGATGGAAGAAGAGTGATGATCGCCTGGATGAAATCCTGGGATAGCTGTGTGATCAAGGAAAAGCAGAGATGGCAGGGAATGATGACTCTTCCGAGAGAGCTGGAATATCGTGACGGAAAGATCTGGCAGATGCCGGTCCGGGAAATTGAGAATTATCGGAAAAACCGTTGTTGTTATGAGAATGTAAAAGTGGGTGAGAGCTTAAGCCTTGAAGGCGTCCGTGGCCGAATGATCGATCTGACTGTGGAACTGCAGAACGCAGATGGCATCATGGATGGAAGCAGGAACTCCGGAAATCCAAATCAGGAAGCATTGGATGTGTACAATGAGTTCCGGATCGAGCTTGCACGCAATGAAGAATATACAACGGTCTTTACCTATGATCGAAAAAGACAGATACTGGAAATCGACAGAACCTGGAGCGGGGTGCAGCGTGATGTTGTATGTACAAGAAAGCTCCAGATCACAGATGACAGACAAAATCTGAAGCTGCGTTTTATCCTGGATCGAAGCTCCATAGAGCTTTTTATCAATGATGGAAGCAAAACTGCGACTACCGTGATCCCAACACCAGTGGAAGCAGATGAGATCCTGTTTCACAGTGACGGAAATGCTGTGATCCAGGTTGAGAAATATGATATTGTGTTGTAGAAGCCTCTCAAATATTGACAATTTCTCTATTTTTGTATAACATAGGGGAAGTTGCTTACGCCGGATCAGGAGTTATTCGTATCTCCTGATCCGGCATATATTTACAGGAGAGGAACACAGGAATGTTTTATCAGTTAAAAATCACAAGAAAAGGAACGAAACCGCCGGTATGGAGACGCTGTACTGTTGCGGCTGACGTTACATTTGCAAATATGGCAGCCATGCTTGAAAAACTGGTTCAGTATCCGGCAGGCAGCCTATATGAGATTGAATTTTTTCAGAAAAAAGTACAGATCCGTGAGAACGGTGACGGAGAAGCAAAGAATAATTTCACATTATTAAATGCAGGCGAGACAGAGACTGCAGAGCTTATGGATTCCGAGAAATGGTTTACCTTCCGTCAGTATGGTGCGGATAAGGAAGCTCCGGAATACAGAGTTGATATTGAGAAGAAAGACGAGGGAACAGCAGAAGCTCCTTCTATTATAAAAGAAGTAAAGGGTGAGGATGATCCGTACTGGACAGAGGCACCGGAGCTGGGATGCACTGCAGCAGTTGAAACTGAGGCGGAAACAGCCAAAGCATCTGAAGACATTGCTGCAACAGTAGCGGCAGTAGAGGCAGCAGCCAGAGCTGCAAAAGCAGATGAGGCAGCCACAGGCAGCAGAAGAAATCCTACAGTAAAAGATTTCCTCATGTCCTATCGTAAAGAAGACCTTCTCAGCATTGCAGGTGAGCTTGGACTTCACTGCAAGGGAATGGATCAGGAAGAGATCGCCGCAAAGGTTGCCGCAGAGGTTCTTAAACCGGAGGTTATGAAAGCAAGCTTCCTCGTAGCAGACGATCAGGAGGTACTGGCTTTTGAGGCGGCTATTCAGAGAAAATGCTTCCATGTTGCAGAGGATGAGTGGAATACATTAGAATGGCTGAACGATATGGGCTACCTTGTTTCCTACAGTGATGATTACGCAGAAGTTCCGGCAGAGGTTGCAGCTGTTTACGATCAGATCAATACACCGGAGTTCCAGACACTTCGCAGCCAGGTAAACTGGCTGAAGGATTGCCTTATTATGGTAAGCTATCTGTATGTATCTGCACCGGCAAAGACCGTATATGAGATGTTTAAGCAGAGAAAAGGCTTTGACATCGGATATGACAGCTTCATCGAGCTGTATCATACCATTCCGGAGAAGGCCTGTATCTGTGAGCTTGCGGAGGATCAGCTGATCCTGAAATCCGCACTGGTCAATAACATCTACAAGGATATCGAGAGACGTCAGGGTGGACGGAAATTCTATATTCCGTCAGTAGATGAGATCCTGGATTATTCCGAAAACGGTTATCCGACAAAATCTGCTTCTTATCAGAAACTGGGCAGATTCCTGATGGATGAGATGAAGGTTTCCGAGGCGGTGAAGGATCAGGTACTGTTCTTTATTTACAAAGAATGCTCCATGGATGGCAGAATGTCAGCGATCATGGAAAACCTGAACCAGAAAGGGATCCAGTTTAACGATGAGCAGCTTGAGAAATTTACAAAGCTGATCATGGAGGCAAACAATAACACAAGAATGCTGGAATTCCGCGGTTACACACCGAATGAGATTTCAGGAGCAGTATGGCCGTTTGCCACGGGCAAGCCGCACACTGCAATGCCGAACAGCTTTGTGCCGACAGCAATGCCGATGCAGCCGGCATCTGCAAGAAAAATCTACCCGAACGATCCGTGTCCGTGCGGAAGCGGTAAGAAATATAAGAAGTGCTGCGGAAGAAGATAATTTTGCAGAAAATTTACCGTAATTCCGGAGTTGAAAGTTCCCATAGATTGTTGAGGAGCGACTGCGCTCATGAGTGAGCAGCGAACGCGGATGATCTGGTCCGATTTATCGTTTGATGCAGTATCTCCGGAAATACCATACAAATTAATATAAGACAGTTCGTTTGTACCATCCTGTCTATAAATAAAACCAGGGCTGAAGAAGATGTGAGAATCAGGGCAGACTCGTGGCGGGGCTGGCCGTTTTTTTCTT